>JGI20170J14366_1001338_pt1 | contig 10742 bp, 7 predicted proteins | sample TergutNc150P3_FD_14366 | JGI IMG/M metagenome (IMG submission 14366) | reverse complement strand
ATTTCAGCCGGGTGGTAACTCTGAAAAATATTTCTGCCCATATCAAGTCCGCGCGCGCCGCCCTGCATTGACTGGTAGGCCATTGTAAGAGCGTCCTTTTCCGGCAGTTTTTTGCCTCCGGCTACCACGATGGGAACCGGGCAGGCGGCGGCAATTTCCTCAAACTTGTCGCAGTAGTACGTTTTCACGATGTTCGCGCCAAGCTCCGCCACGATACGGGTCGCCAGTTTGAAGTAATGGTCTGTCCGTTCCATGTTTTTCCCTACGGCAATAACGCCCAAAGTAGGTATGCTGTACCGGGCGCCGGCGTTAATCACTTTGGAAAGGTTGTCAATGCTTTCAAGCTGGCCGTCCGCGCCGATAAAAGTCTGAACCGCCATGCAGTCCGCGTTCATGCGGATAGCCTCTTCAATATCCACCGAGACCAGTTCATGGCTCAGGTCGTCGTTGATCATTGACGAACCGGCGGACACCCGCAGGGCAATGCCTTTCCTGAAATTCGGCTTTACGCAGGTTCTGAGCGCCCCGCGGGTCGCCATCAGCACGTCAATATGATCGATTAATTGGGGAATAAGTATGTCCAGCCGCTCAAGACCGGAAACGGAACCCATGAAATAACCGTGATCAAAAGCAAACATCACCGTATTGCCGCTTTTGGGGTTAAAAATGTTGGTTAGATGTTTTTTCATGCCCCAGTCAAGATTTGCCGCGCCTTTTACGTGAAAATTCCCGTTTGTCTTAAAAGGTACGTCAATATGATAGTTTTTTTCTATTTTTGTCCCTTCAACATCCGCCATAATTACCTCCCTTGAACGTAATTGTATATGCCGTATTAATGCCGTATACTATATAATAGGATAACATATAGCAATAAAAAGGGGGAGTTATGCCCGGTGAATATCTAATGGCGGTGGACGCGGGGACAAGCAGCGTCCGCGTTGTTATTTTTGATTTTAACGGCAGTCAGATTGGCTGCGTTCAAAAAGACTGGAAACACCTGGAAGACCCCCGGTACCCGGGCAGCATGGATTTTGACTGGAGAACCAACTGGTACCTTACCAGTTCCTGCATGAGGGAAGTCATGGCGGTAACCGGTATTAAGCCCGAACAAATAGCGGCGCTGTCCAGTACCTGTATGCGCGAAGGAATTATCCTTTATGACGCGGCAGGAATGGAAATATGGGCCTGCGCCAATGTGGACGCGCGCGCGGGAGACGAAGTCGCCCAATTAAAACATATAGACCCGAATCTTGAGCGGGAATTGTACATGGAATCCGGCCAAACTTTCGCGCTGGGGGCCTTGCCCCGGCTGTTGTGGATAAAAAACAAACTTCCCGATATTTATGACAGAATTGCCCGTATCGGAATGTTTAATGACTGGATCATTTATAAACTTTCAGGCGTACTGGCGGTAGAACCCAGTAACGGTTCAACCACCGGGCTTTTCGATCTTAAAACAAGAACATGGGACAAAAGCATTGCCCAACGCTGCGGTTTGCGTGATGATATTTTCCCGGATGTAATGGAGTGCGGAACAGCCGTCGCGGCAGTATCCAAAACCGGCGCGGCGCAATCCGGTTTACTTGAAGGCACCCCGCTTGTTGTCGGCGGCGGAGACTGTCAGCTTGGCACTGTTGGGGTGGGGATTGTTGACTCTAACGAGGCGGTTATTTTTGGCGGCAGCTTCTGGCAGTACGAATACAACACCGACAAGGGCATATGTCCCCCAAAATGCGATGTGAGGGTAAATTGCCACGCCATTGACAATCTATGGCAATATGAGGCGCTCGCCTTCCATCCCGGAATAGTGATGCAATGGTATAGAGACGCTTTCTGCGCCGAGGAAAAACACATAGCCGCCGAACAACACATTGAGTCCTACACGCTCATGGACAAGGCGGCGGCGGGCATACCGGCGGGCAGTTACGGCATGATCTGCACCTTCTCCGATATAATGAACTACATCAACTGGAAACACGCCGCTCCCTGTTTTATGAACTTTGAGCTTAACGCGGAAAAATACAACAAGTTTACGTTCTACCGCGCAATTATGGAAAACACCGCTCTGGTAACACTGGGGCATCTGCGCCTGGTGGAAGAAGCAACCGGCCACCGTCCGGAAAAAATAGTGTTCGCGGGCGGCGCTTCCAAGAGCGTCCTTTGGTCGCAGATACTGACAGACGTGCTCGGCATTCCGGTAGAAGTTCCGGTAGTAAAGGAAGCCACCGCGCTGGGAGCCGCCATCATGGCGGGNAAAGGCATCGGGTTGTATACGGACATTAAGGAAGACGCCCGCAAACTGGTAAAGATAGAAAAAATATTTACACCTAACAAAAGAAACAAGGACGTTTATGAGACAGCGTTCGAGAAATGGAAAGCCGCTTACGCCGCGCAGCTACAGTTGAGCGATGAAAAAATAACCAAGTATATGTGGCTTGCGCCGGGAATGTAATATAAGGAAATCGTCACGGCTTTGCCGTGCCGTCCGATTAAATACGCCGCTCGCGCGGCTAACATTAAGGATAGAGCTATGTTCATAATTGATGAAAAAGACAGGGAATACCGGTTCGGGGACTCCGGCCCCAAATACCTCATGCAGGGGCCGCGGATGAATTTCGCTTTGGTGCAATTCATGCCCGGCCAGGATTTTCGCGCCCATTACCATGAGGTGATGGAAGAAAATTTTTATATCCTTGAGGGAACCGTTACCATCGTTGTAGACGGGACGGCGCATACCCTTAACCCCGGTCAGCTCATACACATTGAACCTAAAGAAGTTCATTATGTGATCAATAAATCTTCTTCTGTGGTGCGCATGGTTTCTACCCTTGCGCCTTACAAACAGGTTGATAAAGTCGAGGTTGATAATCCTGTAATCGGGTAATGCTGAGTTTAAGGACGATTTATCATCTTATTCCCAATATTCGTTACAATGTGATACCCCGCAGCCTCAACCCTGTTTTCCAGACAGCCGCGGCACTGCGCCGCTCCTTCGTAAACGCATATTTTATTGTCATACAGCTCATATTGTTTTCTGACATTGACGGGGCTCAGATTGGGCATAAGCACATTCGCTCCCGCCATGAGTCCCAATTCGCGGCCCTCCGCGTTAATGGTTCCCAGCGCGGTGGTAGCCGGCAACAGCGCGTTGGGAAACATGAGGCGTAAAATCGCTATGAGCCGCAGGCATACACGCAAATCGCCGTTTTGCTGATCGTGGAAGGGTGTATTTTGATGGGAAATATAGGGGCCAATGCCGATCATATCGGGCTGTAATTCCTGCAAAAACCGTAAATCCTCAATTAAACATTCGGTTGTTTGATACGGAGAGCCGACCATAAAGCCGGAACCGACCTCATAACCGATTTTTTTCAAATCCCATAAACAATTTTTCCGGTTTTCCAGACTCATGCTGTCGGGATGCAACGCGCGGTAATGTTCCGCGTTTGCTGTTTCATGACGGAGCAGATAGCGGTTGGCTCCCGCGCTAAAATATGACCGGTAACTGTCATGGGATTTTTCACCTAACGACAGCGTAACCGCGCAGTCGGGGTACAGTTTTTTTATTTCCGCGGTAATATCGCAGATTAATTCATCGGAAAAAGCGGGGTCTTCCCCGCCCTGCAATACAAAGGTGCGAAAACCCAGCGCGTATCCCTGCTTGCAGCATGACAAAATTTCTTCCTTGCCCAGCCGGTAGCGCTCAACCTTTTGATTATCCCGGCGTATTCCGCAGTAATAGCAGTTGTTTTTGCAATAATTGGTGAATTCTATCAAGCCGCGGATGTACACGTCTGTTCCGTAATAAGACCGGCGAATGGCGACCGCCGTTTCAAAAAGTTCCTGCTCATGTTCATTGCTTTCTATTATTGTTTTTAATTGAGCGTCCGGTAAATCTTTATTGGTATGCAGGGTTTCAATTAAATCTGTCATATTGTACCTACAGGATCGTCCCTCCGCCCACAACGACATCGCCGTCATACAACACCGCCGCCTGACCCTGCGCTATCGCCCATTGAGGCTCGTCAAATTCAATATGAACCGTATCATCCGATGTCTGCGTTACCGTTGACCATTGTTCTGTCTGATTATAACGTATTTTTGTTTTGACGCGAATGGGGCTGTTAATTTTTTCGCAGGTTATCCAGTTAAAGTCAGCCGCGTCAAGCGATTTTGAATATAATCCGGTGTCTTCACAGAGCGTTACGATATTACTTTCCGTATTTTTTGAATGTACATACAGCGGTTTTTTCAGGGACAGTCCAAGCCCTTTTCGCTGCCCTATGGTATACCTAATCAAGCCCTTATGCCTTCCCAGCACATTTCCCCGCATATCCGCAAAATCGCCTTCTTCATTTTTTTTACCGGTATATTGTTCAATAAATTCCGCATAGTCGCTGCCGTCCCGCACAAAGCAAATGTCCTGGCTGTCGTGCTTGTCCGCGTTTACAAAACCCTGTTTCCTGGCAATGCCGCGCACCGTGGATTTGTTGAGGGCGCCGAGCGGAAACAGGGTATACGATAACTGTTCCTGTGTCATGGCGTATAACACATAACTTTGGTCTTTCGTTTCATCGGCCGATTTTTTAAGAAGATACCGTCCGGACGGGGCGTCATATTCAATTATGGCATAATGTCCGGTTGCGATATAATCCATGCCAAGCTGTTTTGCCCGTTCAAGCAATTTTGCAAATTTGATATAACGGTTGCAGTCAATACAGGGATTGGGCGTTGCGCCGTTTTGGTAGCTTTCAATAAAACGTCCGATAACCTGCTTTTTGAAGTCCTGCGTGAAATTATACACAAAAAAAGGCATACCCATGGCATAAGCCACATTACGCGCGTCCGCCGCGTCTTCGAGGGAACAGCATTTTTGCGCTCCGCCCGCTCCGATATCCTCATTGGTGAACAGTTTCATGGTTATGCCGGTACAGTCAAATCCCTGCTGTTTCAGGAGGTATGCGGCCACGGAACTGTCAACGCCGCCGCTCATGGCAATTAAAATCTTTTTGTTCATTCTTTGAGGATTTTTCCTATTCTGTTTAACAGATCGTCTTTTTCATAGGGCTTCTTGATATAATCTACCGCCCCTATTTCATGCGCGTGTTGTATATCTTTAGGATCGTTTGAAGCCGTGAAAAACGCTATGGGAATATCGTGCAGGCCGCTTATCGCTTTTATTCTTTTATAAGTATCCCATCCGTCCATGTCCGGCATTATCAGGTCCAATAAGATTAATTGGGGAACCAGTCCCTGATAAAACAACCCCATCGCTTCTTTGCCTGATTTGGCGGTTGCTACATCGTACCCATCATGTAATACCATTCCCACCATTTCAAGATCGATATCATCGTCATCCACAACAAGGATTTTCTGCTTTTCATCTCCTGCGCTGACTTTAAATTTTTCCGTTTCCTGTTTTAATGATTCAAAGTTCCGGCTGTTTTCCAGACTCATGTCGTTGACATGGCTGATCGAAACATTTATCTGATTAATGCCTTTTAATATATCGTTCATGCCTTCTACCGCTTCCTGGCCGGTTTTTATAAATTCATCTGTCTCCTTAACCAGAGTCTTGCCTGATTCCGCCATGTTATCAGACCCTTCCTTAACCGAAGACGTTATGTTCCTCAGACGGCCTATGGATTCCAGTATTTGCTTTCCGCCCGTTTCCTGCTCTTCCATTGCGTGTAAGATGTTTTGTTCATGCGTCGAAACTGTTTTCACGCTTGAGTCTATAGCCCCAAAACGCGCCAGTACTTCGTCAGATGATTTGGTGATGTTATCTATGGACGCTTTTATTTTTTTCAGCATCGTCGCGGTGGTTTTTGACTGCTTGCCGGACGACTCGGCAAGTTTGCGGATTTCATCGGCTACAACGGCAAAGCCCTTGCCCGTTTCCCCCGCGTGGGCCGCTTCAATCGCGGCGTTCATCGAAAGCAGGTTGGTCTGACTGGCGATATTGTTCATCACCGAGTTTATTTCCAGCAGTCCCTCGGAATCATGGGCTATTCCCCGTATTTCCTGCGCGACCAATTGAAGTCCTGTTTTGCCGTTCTCCGACGCTTCGGTTAACGCGTCGACATTTTTGCTGTTTTCCGCCAGCGTCTGGGTTACCGAATGAATGTTAGCCGTCATTTCCTCAATGGCGGAAGAAGAGCGGTTAACGCTTTCAGTCTGTTCTTCTATTATTTTTTTAAGGCTGTCGATATTGGCTTTAATATCCTCTACCGCCTTGCCCGCTTCGGCCGCGCCGTTTTCCTGCTTGACCATAAGGTTTTCCATGTTGTCAAGATTGGAGCTAATCTGCTGAACGGCTGTAGAAGTTTTACCCATATTGGCGGAAAGCTCAAAACTGGTATGATTAAGCCCGTTGATTTTATACTTTATGGCCCTTACAAGATTTCTTATTTTTTCCATGGTAAGGTTGAAGTAACCCGCCAATTCCCCTATTTCATCATCTCTATCCGCTTTGATCCTTCCGGTCAAATCTCCTTCGCCCATTGAGATTTCTTTCAGGATAGCGTTGATTCTGCCAAGGGGTGAAAAAATCTGCCGCAGTAAAAACAAGACCAGCGCCAGGCCGAGCAGCACGGAAGTTCCGCCGATAATTATCTGCCGCCGCACGTTTGCGACAATGGTGTCATGAAGATGTCCGCCGTTAAAATCGCAACCGGTAATCCCCACGATTTTTCCGGCGGAATTTTTAATAGGGGCGTAAATTGAAACCAGCCAGCCCCATCCTTCCTGATTTACCAGATTACCGTTCTCGGTTGTCCCTGAAATCAATACCCGCCTGAACGCGTCGTCATAAGAGCCGGTATCTTCTTCATCTCCCATTGCGGAAAAATTATCCGGGTCGTCAGGCTCGCCGCTGCCGTCAATGATATACTGCCAGGTGTCCCCGTTTACCTGCGCCATGGTGTACAGATATACGCAGCCTGACAATTCCTTAATCTTGAAGAGCTGAACTCTGGTTTCTTCATAATAGGGATCATCACCATCCAGTGATTTGGCCAGAGCCTCGAAAGCGTCGCCGTCAATTATGGAAACCGCTTTTTCCACAATGGATATGCCCTGCGCGGCAAAAGTCTGTGACACGGCTTTTGTCATCTGGCGTATTCCCAGCACGGATGTTATCCCGCTGAGAGCTATAATGAAAACAGAAAGAAGCACGGCAAACCGAAATCTGAGGGAGTGGAATAATTTCATACATTTTTCCCTTAATAATTGATAATATCGACATTAGTTGGATGAAAACAGTTTGTCAAGTATAAGGGAAATACTGTAAATACCGCCGCGAATTCGCGTATTCAAAAAGAACACGCGAATTCGTGAACAAGTCCGGTATCATTTGTTTGCGAATGCCTGTTCCAGATCGGCGATAATGTCGTCAATGTGTTCAGTTCCGACGGAAAGCCTGATGGTATTGGGCTTTATCCCCTGCTCCAGCAATTCATCGCCTGAAAGTTGGGAATGTGTGGTGCTTGCCGGGTGAATAACCAGCGATTTGGAATCCGCGACATTGGCAAGAAGGGAAAACAGCTCCAGTTTGTCGATAAAGTTTCTTGCCTCTTCCGCGCCGCCTTTGATTTCAAAAGTGAAAATCGAGCCCGCGCCCCGNGGNAAATATTTTTTATACAGGGCGTTATCCGGGTGGTTCGGCAGGGACGGGTGATTCACGCTTTCCACATGGGGATGCTTCTTCAGGTACTCTACCACTTTAAGCGCGTTCTCTACATGGCGTTCTGTCCGCAGCGACAGGGTTTCCAGTCCCTGCAGGAAAAGGAAGGAGTGAAACGGACTTACCGTCGCGCCGGTGTCCCTCATTAAGGTAACCCGGATTTTTATGATATAGGCAAGATTTCCCACCGCCTGGGTAAGGACTACGCCGTGGTAGCTGGGGTTCGGTTTGGACAGGCCGGGGAATTTATCATTGGCCGCCCAGTTAAATTTTCCCGAATCTACAATTACGCCCCCGATAGCCGTTCCGTGCCCTCCGATGAATTTGGTGGCGGAATGGACAACCACATCGGCTCCGTGTTCAAAAGGACGGAACAGGCAGGGCGGTGAAAAGGTATTGTCTACAATCAGCGGGATGCCGTTTTTGTGGGCGATAGCCGCCAGCGCGTCAAGGTCAACGATGGTAGAATGGGGATTCCCCAGTGATTCCACAAACAAAGCCCTGGTGTCTTTGTTAATCGCCTTTTCAAAGTTTTTGGGGTCGCTGCCGTCCACAAAAGTGGTGGATATGCCGAAATCGGGCAGGGTGTGGGCAAACAGGTTATAGGTTCCCCCGTAAATGCGTTTGTCGGATACGATGTTGTGCCCCGCCGTGGCAATATTCTGTATCGCGTAAGTAACAGCCGCCGCTCCGGACGAGGTTGCCAGCGCGCCGACGCCTCCCTCAAGGGCCGCTATACGCTGCTCAAATACGTCCGATGTGGGATTCATCAGACGTGTATAAATATTGCCGCTTTCCGTTAAGGCGAACCTTCCCGCCGCCTGCGCGCAATTTTTAAACACATAAGACGACGTCGCGTAAATCGGCACTGCCCGCGCGTCGGTAGTCGGGTCCGGTTTTTCCTGCCCGGCATGGAGTTGAAGCGTCTCGAACTGGTAATTCTTCTTCATAATTACACTCTCCTTAATCATAACTAACCCATATTACCTATGGGTTTACTATGATTATAGAGAAAAATGACGGTTCTGTCAAGAGTAATTATGCCCAATATGGCGTAAAATTCCCCTGGGTTAGTCCACCTTGAACCGCGAAACTTCCCTTGTCAAAGTGTCAATGCCCTCGCGGTTTTTGTTGCTTATTTCGTTGACGTGGTGTACCGCTACGTTTATCTGGTCCGCGCCGGAGGCCATTTCATTCATGCCGCTGGTTATTTCCTGGGTTGCCTTTTCCAGGTTATTGCTTTCCTGTATTACTTCCTTTGCCCCTTCAAGCATCTGGTTGGAACCGCTCTTGACCTGCCGGGTGATGTTGTTCACATTGCCGATACCTTCGAGTATTTGCCTGCTCCCCGTCCCTTGCTCCTCCATCGCGTTGCGGATGCCTTCTTCCTGCTCCGCCACTGTTTTGATGCTCAAATCAATCGCCTCGAACTTGGTTAGTACGTTCTCGGTGGAACGGATTATTTTGTCAATGGAACCTTTTATCTTCTTCAGTACATTGCTGATGGTTATGGACTGCGTGCCGGAATTTTCCGCCAGTTTGCGAATTTCATCGGCGACAACGGCAAAGCCCTTGCCCGCTTCCCCGGCGTGAGCCGCCTCAATCGCCGCGTTCATACTCAATAAATTGGTTTGACTGGCGATGTTTGCCATGACCGAGTTTATCTCCAGCAGGCCCTGGGACTCGCGGGCTACCTCCTGTATATCCGCCGCGACTTCCCGCAATCCGCCGCGGCCCACTTCGGAGGCCTCTCTTAAAGTTTTTACATTGACGGCGTTTTTGACCAGGGTTTCGGTAACCGAATGGACGTTGGCGACCATTTGTTCAATGGCTGACGAAGCCTGGGAAATATTGTTGCTCTGGTTTTCCACATGGTCGTTGAGTTTATGGATGTTCGCGACAACCTGTTCCATGGTGGCGTTGGTTTCGGTTACGCTGGCGCTCTGGTTCATTACGCGGCCTTTGATGCTCTGGATGTTGGCGGTGATTTGATTAACCGCGGCGGCGGTTTCGGTCATGTTGCTGGCAAGATCATTGCCGACACTGTGGAGGCTTACCGCTTCTTTTTTGATGGTTATGATAAGGTTTCTGATTTTCTCCAAAGTTTTGTTGAAGTACAGGGCCAGGCTGCCAATCTCGTCCCTGGAACTGACGGCAATGCTCCGCGTTAAATCGCCTTCGCCTTCGGAAATATCTTTGAGCGTGTCGGCCACATTGATAATTGGCTTGCTGATGGACCGGGCAAAAAATAACGCCGCCGCAATTACCAGAGCCAATACCGCAACGCTTATCACTACGGTTATTTTAAGCATTTCGTAGACCGGGGCCATTATTGTATCGATCATAACGGCTATCGCGTAACTCCAGGAGGTTTTTTTATCTCCGAAGGTAATGGGAAAAGAAAAGACTTTCATTTCCGCGTCTATTGCTTCGATGTAATTGGTAAAAGAATACGGTTTGCCTGTGGTAACGGCATTCGCGAGATTATTAAGATACCGTCCCGCCATGTCCGCTTCGGTATTCTTTAAATTTTTTCCGATACGGCTTTCGTCAAAGTGGGCGGTAACCGTACCATTGTTGCTAAATACCGCGGTTACGGCATCGGGAAAAGGTTTTTGGGTTTGGGAAATTTCCTGAATGTCCGCCAGGGGAAGGTCAAAGCCCATAACCCCCACAACCCTGCCGTTGTTGAATATCGGGGCGCTGATTGTGGTTATTAATATCATTTTTCCGCCGCTTCGTACTCGTAGGGATCCAGAATTGTCGTTAAACCCGTTTTTTTGGGCAAAAGATAGGCGGGGTCCTCAAAATCTTCCAGAACACTCTGTTCGACTTTTCCGTTATCCCAGTAATAGTAAGGGGTAAAACGTCCGGTTAAACTGGTTCCTTTGGTTCCCATGAACTGCCGGTCATTGCCTTCCAAAGCGTCCGGTTCCCATACGCACCACGCGGCGATAATTCCGGGGTTTTCCCGCGTTATGCCCGCGAGTATAAAATTAAAAAAAGTCCGGCGATTGGCGATTATCATGTAATGGTACTGTTCCATAACATCAACGAC
>JGI20170J14366_1001326_pt1 | contig 10766 bp, 4 predicted proteins | sample TergutNc150P3_FD_14366 | JGI IMG/M metagenome (IMG submission 14366) | reverse complement strand
ACGCGTTTGATCTCGCCGCTCGATTTGCACACAGGGTTGCGGCCGCTGTTTTCATAACAAGAGGTCGTGATGAATTTGCCGCCTGAGAGCTCGTACTGCATAGTGTCCTTCCACACGGACGAAGTAACGTAAAACTCGCGGCGGCTGCGCGACGCGCCCCACTTCGCCGCCCCCTCGTAAAGCCCATGAACCCAAAATTCCCCGACTTTCCGCAACACGCCCTCACGCAGCTCGCCGTTGGATTTAAGGGTTATGTAACCTTTCTTATTCGCTCCGTCGTAGACCAACCAATCTCCGACAAGATCGCCGTCCGTCGTCGGATCCCACGGATTCACAGGATTGTCCTTGCCCCCGCCGCCGCACCCGATCGCCGACGCCCACACAGCCAGCGCGAACGCCGCCGCCTTCGCCGCACTTAGAAAAACTCTTCTGATAGACATCTTATATCTCCTCTTTCTTGTTATCGGTTATCCCGCCGATCCGACGGGTTTAAACTTTCCCTTAACGCCCCAGCTACCTGCTCACACCAATCACTGCGGAAACAAACCGCTTCTTCCCGGCCGCAGTGACGACCGTCCCCTTTACGGCATAACTCCCGTCGGCGACCGAACCGCCCCGGATGTCGGTCAAATCCCAACCGCCGACCCTGCGCCTGCCCGTCGCGCCGGACGCCGGATCGCCGGCCGCAACGACCCTCTTAACCAAATTGCCAGAAGCGTCGTAGACCGAAAGCGAACCGCCCTTTATCGCAACGCCGTCCCAATAGAAGCTTACGCCGCCGGACAGCCGAACCGCAGGATTCGCGCCGACGGTGAATCCGCCCGACACCGAACCGGCAGGCGCGTTAGCCGTATTGCCCGCGCCCGACGCGACGCCTATAGACTTCTCAGCGGCGTAAGACAGCTGACGGCCGTTGACCGTTACTTTGCACACCGCCTTGAAACGGTAGGTGCCCGCGTCAACCAAACGGCCCTTCTTGTCATAACCGTCCCACCTCCAAATCACGGCGTCCATGCCGTACAATTCGGAAGCCAGCACGACGTTGCCGCGATTGTCGTACACAATGATAGAAGCTTTTATATCCAAACCTTCGGCGTTGACGAACGCCATGACAACTTCAACCTTATCGCCGCCGCCTCTGTTAAGAGGGTTGTTGCTCACCGTAACGGTGAAGCGGAGGTCGGCGGGGTTGTCGGGGACGCTGTAGCGGATGACGGTCAAAGGCTGCCAAAGGTTGTCTTCGGCGTCCTGCACGTTGGACGGATCCTGGTAGTCGCCGATACCCGCCAAATGATTTATATGGACGAAGTCGCCCGTCTCAGGATATTTACCGGCGGGGAATCCGTAGGGCGCCAAGTACCTCGCCCTGTAGAAACCGGCGTTAAGGTCGTACGCGAAATCCAAAAGACGCAATTCCGGTTCGAACGAACCGCCGCTTGACGACGAACGCAATGTCAACGGCGTCGCGGTGATATTGCTGCCGACGGACGCCGCGTCGATTTGCTCGCTGTAGTACACTACAAGCGTGTCCGGGTAAGCCGCGCCGTCACCGGAGGCCGAACCGACACGCAGAACGGCAGGTCTAGACAGAACCGGCGCGGCCTTGTCTTTAGCTTCACCCACCATCGTATACCAACCGAGATCGGGACTGTATGTCAACGTAAAGCGCATAAGGCCGGATGTCCTGATTGACGACTGCGGCGACCTGAACACGGCCGACAAATCTATCTTCAACACATCGCCGTCGCCGATGACAGCGAAAAGCGACGCGAGGGCAGCCTCGTCGGAAATCGCCGCGACCTTTTCATTATCTATTTTGACGCTCCCGCCCATGAACCACCGAGACAAGTTTATCCTCTTGTTGAACTTCACGTAGGCGTAGTCGGGCTTGCCGGTTGCGCTGTTGCCGGTATACCACGCCTCAATGACATCGGGCGGCAGCTCTTTGAGCCTCAGCTGCACCCAGCGGTTGTCCGCGTGGGGCCCGTTGTCCCTAATCTTGTCCGCCCCCGGCCCGATCGCCGAACCCGCCGCGTCGTCGCTGACGCCGTCGGCAGGGTCAAACCTTATCCAGCCGCCCTCTTCGGGATGCACACCGCCCGCCGCCGACACAACCACCTTGTACGGATTGGTGCCGGTTATGCCCACCACCGTAAGCGCTACCGGAGTACCCGACGCCGACGCCTTGTACATCACCTTCGTCAACCCCGCCCCGTTCCCCTTCAACGGCTCGGACACCGGCATGTCGAGCGTGTCCACCGCGTTGCCGGCGTCGTTGCTGTATAACTTAGGACCAACCAGGCCCGCCCCGTCCCTGTCGTCGTCCCATACCGCCATCAACGGCCCTATCCCGTCGTAAACCACAAACTTGTTCTCAACCGACGTAGCCCCGCCGGCCCCGCCCGTCACCTCCGCAAGGCCGCGCCCAGCGCCGTCTATCCTCGTGTAACCCTTAGGCCTGGCCGCGCCCGTAAACACCGCCTTCAACACATTGGCGCCCTGAACGGTCACCGCCGCGCCGGTAGCGATAAGCGGCGCGTCCACGCCCGCCTTGCCCCAATTCAACTTAACCTCCGACGGCTTGTTGGATCCGGCCAAATTGGTGGACGCGTCATACATCACAAGCACGCTGTCCGGCTGACCCTCGCCGTTGCCGTATACTACCGCGTACAATATGTCCGACGATATCCCGTGGAAAGTAATGTTGCCCCTGCCGCCCGCGTTGATAGAATAATCGGCGGAACCGCTCGCCTTATCCCACGCATACACGTCTATCCTGCCGGTAACGTCGTTCGGCCCAACCTCCTTCGTACTTATATAGAACGTCACCGTGCCGTTCTTAAGCTCAAACACATTGTCGTCCGATAACGGCGTCCCCGACTTGTCGGCGCTGAATACAAAATCGCCGTCAGGCACAACCATCACATATATCTTGTCGCTGTGATTATACTTAACCGTGTCGCCGACAACAACCTTGACCGTCACCTCAACCCACTCGCCCACAGTGGCGTCTATCTTCGCGTCAGCCTTGTAATACGTCTCCCAATCCTTGCCGGTGCCGTTGTCGCTGTAAAAGACCTGGAGAGCGTCAATAGGCTTGCCCACACGCAAACGCCCTATGTTCTCATTGTCGGTCGGCTCCTTAACGCCCGCCTGAGTGGTCGTGGCCTTCATGTCGAACGTCTTTCCGGTCTGAGCCGCGCCGGTCGTCTGCACGGTGAACGTGGCAGTACCCGTCGTGTCCGTATTCACCGTCGCCGCGCTCAAAATTTGGGCGCACGTCTGACAGTCGTTGCTGACTCCAACGCCGACGGCGGGAATAATCTCAAGCTTCACAGGCACGGCAGATTTTATAGGGTTGTCGAACCTGTCCTTAACCTGAACCTTGACAGGATACCTCGCTCCGCGGTTTATGATGGTGGCGGGGGCGGTGCCGAGCTGCTTTAAGGAGATCGGGTCTTGGAAGACGATCTTTTCGGGCGCGCCGGGGTTTACGGTGATATTGGCAGTACCCACGAAAACAATATCGGTCGTCCTATTGCCGCCCTTCAAAGCGACGGCGGAACCGAAGATCGTCTCAGAACCGGCGCGGCTGAAAAAGACGTTGCTGTAGGTCGCGGGGAAAGTCTCGTTTTTCTTTAAAGAAAGCGTGGTGCCGTCTTGAAATTTCATAACCGCCGACGGGTCGGAAAGCAGACTGTACTCGACCTCGTCCACTTTGGACGGACAGGCGTCACCCGTGGCATTGGCGGGGCATCTTCTCTCAACAGTTATCGTGTACGACTCTCCGGCCGTCACCGTAGTGACAACGGTTCCGGCGGAGTTTTTCACGGTTATGTCCAAAAAGTACTCCAATTTGCGATATGGCAGGAAGCCCACGTCGGACGTGGTTTTTTTACTCTGCCCGTCGGTGCTTTCGATAATCATTTCAAAGAACCCGTAAGGGGTCGCGTTCGTCCCGGTGACGGCGCCTTCGGCCCTGAAACTGCCGGTGTTCGTGCCTACCTTGAGCCCCGTCAGCGTGGGATTGGCAATATTGTGTATAGATCCGATGTCCACTATTTTCATCCTGCTCGGCCAATCGCCACCGTCGTCGCCGCATCCGATTTTTTTATTATCAGGAATCGGGGCGATCCAGCGCAGCATCTTAACGCCCAAACCGGGAAAGGATGCGTTGTTATCAACTTTTAAGTTGAAATTGGCTTGCCCGTTAACAGGGTTGCCGGACAAGATGACAACGTTTGTGGGTATAATCCGCGCCACGGTCGTCTGACGGGTGGCGGTTGACGGAATCGCGCCGATGTCGGCCAGGCTTCCGTCGTTGTTGCGGATGCCGGCGGTCGGCCAGCCCTTGTTCTTTATGAATGTTTTGACCAGTTCGTTATCCCAGTTCGGTACGAGAAAATCCGCCGATGTCGAGGTAACCGATTTAAAGAGCATAGGGAGCTGCGAACCGCTGCCCTCCGTCTGCAACCAGCGGTTTTCGCTGGCGGCGGGAATCAGCACACTAGTGTTATTGGCGCTAACGGACGGGAACAACGCGCCCGGCCTCACCACTTTCTGGTTTTGTTTGTTGCTATCCGCGCGGCAAGCTGTAAACATTACATCTGTCCCGGTAACCGCCCCAAATCCTGTACCTTGGGCCTTCTGAATGTCAGTCACCCAAGTACCTCCAGGGGCGTAAGCGCTGTTGGTAGCGCAATCATATTGATCCTGATGTTGTGTTTGCAACAGAGAAGGGTCAACTGAAAAAACATTGAAGTGCATGCGGTTGGGAAACGCGCCGTCCAATGTCATGTGGCTGTTGCCCGGATTTTGCGTCGGCGACGACTTGCTGAATATATTGTTGAATATGAGGTGCTGCCCTCCCGCCTGCCAATTGCCGCAGAAATTCCCTGTGTTGTCGTACAACGTATTGTTGTAAATCGCGACCGGCGAGAGATACATGTCTTTAAACATGAACGCGCCGCCGTTTTGGAGATCCGGATCCGGCAAACCTGTCAGCAAAGATTTATTCACTTTATTTCCATATATAAGATTGTAGCGCACGGTAGACCCTAAATCCCAAGCCGATTCAAAGAATATTCCAACCACATTGTTGTTTATTTTGTTATACTCAAACAGATGGCCGCCCACTTTTCCGAACCCCGACAGCGGCACCGTCACGTCGTTGTCGCTCCGATTGGGGTTTCCGAACACGCCGCCCGTATTTCTGTCTTTCACGTTTATACCAAAATACGCATTCTTTAGGTCGCAATCTCTGATCGTGACCTGCCCGGCCACCGCTAAAGTAATGGCCGCGTTACCGTGAAACAGCGGATTCGATTTATTGCACGCCTCGTCTCTCCACACATTGTTGGCCCCGAAAGCGAACGGCCCTTCGTTATTCTTCCCCCCCCCGTCAACCGCGATTCCCTGTATAGTAACGCCCTTAGCGCGTAAAATCCTCAAAGCTCCGTTCGTCTCAAAGTTCCCCGCGCCATCTATTTCGCTCTCTTTTTTAGCCTCGGTCTCGTTTTTCGGATGCACGTCTGTCACGTCGCGATACCGTATAGTAGGCCGAGGATGGTTCCACGGCGCGTTAGCGTCCACAACGTACCTAATTGTTATCCCGTTTTTATTTCCGGTCACTCCCGACCACGGGCTTGTAGGCCGTCCGTCGATCGTAACTTGTTCATCATATATCTCCGTATCAAGTATTTCGATAACGTCGTTAGTCTTAGCCGCGTTAACCGCCGCCTGTATAGACGTATACTGCGCGTCCTCGAACAGCGTCATATTTTTCGCCACGCAGATATCCGTCCCGGGCGACTTCCTTTTTTGCGCGAGCGCTCCAGTCGCCACGGCCAGGATCAGCGCCACTGCAACGGCTGTCGTGCGTGTCCGTCCGCCTTTTGTAAGCAAGTCTGTCATTTTGGTACCCTCCTTCTTAATTGTTTCTTGTTTTATGTTTCGGTAGATCAGTACGCTTTCAGGCAATCCGCCTCTACTTCAATTCCTTCGCCGGCTTGTTTCACGATTCCTACGCCGTACTCTTTGGCCTCGGCCAGCACTTTTTGGTCGAACGAGAACCCCGCGATGCCGAGGTAGATTTTATAGCCGTTGTATTTAGGATACGTCTCTCTAAACTTTTTTAAGCGTTCTTCCGCGAACTCTTTTACAAAGTCCGGGTGTATTCTGTATTTCGCTTCTATCAGCGCCAGCGAGTTTCCGTTAATAAGTACGATATCAATCTCCATTTTTACTTCGTCGTCGTTGCGTCCGAAGTTGGGGATCATCTTATCGTATTTTATCCCGCCGAACTCCAAGCTCTCTTCAAACACGTCCTGAAAGAACGTTTCGGAGTAGTAGCCGTTGTTGTTGCCGATGCCGCCGACCTGTCCGCAGACTTTGTCCACCTTCCGTCCGAGTTTGTCCATCGTCTTTTCGAGCTCGGTCATCTGCCGATCGGTCTTTCCCAGCTGTTCGTCTGTCCCGCCGGTCTTGCCGCAGACCTTGTCTACTTTCCGTCCGAGTTCTTCAACCACCTGGGCGGTCTTTTTCAGCTGCTGATCGGTCTCTTCCTGGCGCAAGCGGGTTTCTTCCTGGCGCAAGCGGGTTTCTTCCGCCAGCCTGTCCAAATTCCTCTCAACTCTCTCGCCGCTCACGGCAAGCCCGGCCACCAAGTCCTTCAGTTCCTGATCCGTCATAATCCTCTTCCCCCTATTTTCCGAACCTTCGTTCAGTACGCTTTAAGGCAATCCGCCTCTACTTCAATTCCTTCGCCGGCTTGTTTCACCACGCCTATGCCGTGTTTTTTGGCTTCGGCCAGCACTTTTTGGTCGAACGAGAACCCCGCGATGCCGAGGTAGAGTTTGTAATTTTTGTATTCACGGCACAGTTTTTTGAATTTTTTAACGCGTTCTTCCGTGAATTCTTTTACAAAGTCCGGGTGTATTCTGTTTTTCACCTCTATCAGGGCCACGGACTCCCCGTTAAACATCGCTATATCGACTTCTATCATTTCTTTTTTGCGGTTTTGGCATATATAGTTAGGTTGTATCCTATCGTATATTACTCCGCCGAACTCCATTTTCCTCGCGAACACGTCTTGAAAGAACTGTTCTGCGTGGTGCCCGAGGTTTTCGTCTATCCCGCCGACCTTGCCGCAGACCTTGTCCACTCTCCGTCCGAGCGCCTCCATCACCTTGTTGAGTTCTGTCATCTGTCGATCGGTCCCTCCCAACTGTTCGTCTGTCCCGCCGACCTTGCCGCAGACTTTGTCTACTTTCCGTCCGAGTTCCGCAATCACCTTTTCGGTCTTTTCCAACTGTTCGTCTACGCTGCGGTTCCTCTCGCAGATATTGTCTACTTTCCGTCCGAGTTCTTCAACCACCCGGGCGGTCTTTTTCAACTGCTGATCGGTCTCTTCCTGCCGCAAGCGGGCTTCTTCCTGGCGCAAGCGGGCTTCTTCCTGCCGCCGTTCGAATCTTTCCTGGCTCAAGCGGGTTTCTTCCGCCAGCCTGTCCAGAGTCCTCTCAACTCTCTCGCCGCTCACGGCAAGCCCGGCCACCAAGTCCTTCAGCTCCTGATCCGTCATAATCCTCTTCCCCCTATTTTTCCCTTTACACCCCGAAACGGGCGGGGCCCTTCCAAGGCCCCCGCCCTCAACGCACACGTATCTCCGTCTCAACCCGGTCTTTTGACCTTAGTCTTTTGACTTTAGTCTTTTGACTTTATCCTATAATCCGTTCTTTTATCCTATCATCCTAGTCATTTCTTAACCCCGATCATCCTTTGGAACTTAAACGCGCCCGCGTCGCTCTTGCCGTCGCCTTTGAGTTCTCCCGAGACGCGGACCAAGTAAGTTCCGGGGCCCACGTATCTGCCTTTGGCGTTTTTACCGTCCCAGACGAATCCGTAGGAGCTCCGCGCCCCGTTCGACGCGTAGAGGTTGTCCGACTTCACCACGTTGCCCACGGCGTCGTATATGGTTACTTTGCCGTACCGCGCGCCTTTGCCGCTCCCGCTTCCTTTGAGCGGACCGTCGGCGTCCACGGCTATCAGCACGCCTTTACCGCCCGGGCCCCCTACGCTGTTCTCTATCACATCTTTGTAAAAGTCCAATATTTTGGAGCCGGGGCCGCCCAAAGCCTCCTGGAGCGACGGGCCGCCGGGGCCGGGCGTGAAGGGATTGGGGCCTACGGCCAGCTGTCCGGTGCTCTTGCTGCCGACCCTCACCGTGTCGGTGATGGTGACTTTGCACGATGCGCCGTTCGACGGGTTGCAGCCGGGCGGGTAGAAGGTGTAGGAGACCGCCAGGTCGCCGCTCGTTCCCGCGCCCATATAGCCTTTGATGATGTTGGGGGTCGCGCTGCGGTCGGGGCTCGCCTTGGCGACGGCCGTGTCAACGCTGACCCAGAACGCCGCTCCCGCGCTGCTCCAGTTGTGCTGCCAATCGACGTTCGACGTGTCTATGGCGAAGGCCACGAAGTTGTTGTATTCGTCGCGCAGTATGGCGTAGACCTTCACTATGCTGTCGCCGGGCCCGAAGTATATGTCGTCGCTCAGCTCCTTCGGCGTGGACTTGGCCGTAGCCGTCTTAGGCGTCGGCGTGCGCTGGATGTTTATGTACTTGGGCGGAAGGGCCTTCACCTTCATGCTGATCGGCTTCGAGATCGGATCCTTGCCGGGCTTCTGGTAAACCACCTTTATATCGACCGTGCGGGCCTGCGTTTCGTTGAACCACATGTCGCACCCGGTTCCTTTAAGCACCCCGCCCACATACCACGAAACGTGGTTGCAGTCGTAATCGCCGTCCCCCGGCATCATCACCTTGCCGGCCTCGTTGTAGATCACGCTCCACAAGTGGATGCTGTCTCCGGCGGACGATTCCGTGGAGTTCACAAGGTTTTTGCCGTCGTTGCCCTTGGAGTCTATGGCTATGTCGGAGGGCGGGGCCACTATGTTCGTCTGAATGAGGATGTTGGACTCGGACGAGTGGCGCTCGGCGTAGAAGACGCGCAGGGTGTACTTATTGCCCGGCTTTATCCAGTCGAAATCGCTGATGCTGAAGCTCTTCGTCTGCTCGCTGTGGATGCCGCCAACGTCAAGCACGAGGTTCTCGTTTATGAACACCCAGACGTCGTCGTCGCCGGAGAATTTGAAAGACATCCTCTCTTTGGCCTCGAAGACGTAAGACCATTCCATGGTAAAGGCGAAATTGTGCTTCTTGCCGCCGGACGGTTCCGCGTAAACCCATTCGTTCCCGAAACCTTGCCCGTCCAACGGGAAGAAACCGCCCTCGGTAGAGTTTTTGCGTCTGTCGAACTCGTACGTTCCGGTCGCGCGGCTCGTCAGTCTGAACCTCAGATTGCCCTGTATCACTATATTTTTGAACGATGTGTCGTGACCCACGTTTCCTACGCGTTCAACCAGCTTCACTTCGGAATCCCATTCACCGCCGTCGTTGTTCGGCGGGGCATCCCCCTTAATGGCGTCATACACCGGCGCGGTATTTTTGCCTTTAGAATACGGACCTGTCAGATAAGTGTTCCAATCGCGGAACCAGTGAGCTACGCCGTAGTTGCGGTACGGTTCGGGCCCCAACTGCGGCTTATTATCGCCGTCAAGCTTGTCCGCCACCATGCCGGTCCGAATGCAGTTGGTTTCGCCCGCGTTGGCTTTGCACGCAGTGCTGACCTTCCCGTGCGGCTGTTCAAACTCCGGATTCGACCGGTTTGAGCGGAAATCGTAGAAGGTCACCGGAAAATCCATAGTTTCCGGCAAATCGTTGCCCTGGGCGGCCGCTCCCCCCGCCCACCCCAAAACCCCGAAAACCATCGCCGCAACCGCGGCGGCCGACATCGTTTTTACGCATTCCGTTTTCATAACAGGCCTCCCGACATTCGTTTATTACATTAATTATAGATAGTTTACCGAGCTGACCGCGTCCGTCCGTCTCGCCCCGCCGCCTTTTGTTCGCTGCGGCTAAGACCCGCTTACCCGCAAATCAAAGGAATCGCGGGTTCAAGCGGCGCGTTATCACATAAATTATACCATAATTTAGGCGGCCGCGCCACAAAAATCGTAACCGCGCCCGCAAACGCTCCCGGCGCCCCGCGCCTTTTGAGTACGTCCGCGCCCCCTCCGTTATTTCCGCCGCCGCCTCCGGGGCGGTCTGTACAATAAGCGTTAATATTTTAATATAATCATTTTTTGCGGCGGGCGGCGGAAAAAAAATTTTTTTTTTAGCGGCGGGGAGGGCGGGATTATAAGCGCTTTTCTTTCGACCCTATCAGCTCCGCCGTGAGCTGGCCGCAAGCGCCGAAGACGTCGCGGCCCCTGCTTTTTCTGACCGTGGCCGCCAGACCCCGCCCGTATAGGGCGTCGGCGAACCTCTGAACCGCGCCGTCGCCTGGGGACGTCAGGCCGGAGCCGGCAGGGTTCACCGGTATCAGGTTCACCTTGCACGGAAAGCCGCCCAGAAGCCCGGCAAGCGCCTCGACCGCCTCCGGCGCGTCGGTCTCGCCCTCTATCAGCACGTACTCGAAGGTGACCCGTCTGCCCGTCCGGGCGTGGTAGCGTTTGGCGACGTCCACAAGGCTCGCTATGGGATACTTCCTGTTGACAGGCATGAGCCGGCCGCGCGTCTCGTCGTTCCAGGCGTTGAGCGACACGGCGAGGCCTATGGTCAAGCCCTCGCCCATGAGCCTCTCTATATTGGGCACGACGCCGGCCGTGGAGACCGTGATCCGCCGCGCCCCCAGGTTGAAGGCGTCCTCGTG
>JGI20170J14366_1001311_pt1 | contig 10830 bp, 13 predicted proteins | sample TergutNc150P3_FD_14366 | JGI IMG/M metagenome (IMG submission 14366) | reverse complement strand
TATAAAATGTTTGGCGTTTACTGGTGGAATGTAAAAGAAGCCCTCAAAAAACACGTCAATAACAAAGAATGGTACTGCGGCGTTCAGGACGAACCGCTTATGAAAGAACGTGGTTGGCACGGAAACGAATTCAGAACCATGCTCGCCGCTATGTATTATTTGAACGAACACCCTGTAATTACTTCCGACCATGTTTGGTACGACAAAGACGGCAATACCCATAATTATACGCTTTTTGATCCGGACGCTGAATGTTAAATCTGAAAGAAATAATTATAGTTATTATTTTTCTTCTTGTTATTACTCTTATAATTTTATCCATGATATTTAATCCAAATTATGGTGAGTATGCAGATCAGTTTTGGATTTATAATTAATCGTTTTACCCATATTTATTAATTACTATTATTTTATGAAACTTATCGACATAATAATATTTTCTCTCTGTGTTATCGGAATGATTTATTTTTTCTTTGATCGCCGTAAGTATACAAGTATAAGCGCCTATCATGAAAAACTGGAAAGATTAAACGAATTAAGAAAAAGAATAACCATGATTGAGAATAAAGATGAAGATGAAAATAATACAAGTGTTATTTATAACAATGAATCTTCCGAGCAACTTAAATTATTAAAAACCGAATTAAAAGAAGTTGAGAAATATATACAAAACGCCCGTATGTACAACAAAAAGTTAAAAGTATAACTATGAGTAATAAAAACAAAAACGAATTTCTCAGGGGAAAACCCAAAGACGCTAAAGACGAGCAAGCCTTTAATTTTTGGATAAAGGTTTTTACCTTCTTCGTCATTTTTGTCGGAATATGGATAGGAACGCAGCGCTTCTGTTACCTTGTGGGTTACGATCCCGGATGGGTCGGCTATCCGTTCTATGTAATAAGGTTATTCAACGATAAATTTGTATTACCGCTATATAATCCGTTCTTAATTTTTTACTGGGCGCTTATGTATTTTAAACGAACTGAAATTCATTCTACCTTGAATCGCGGCTTAAAATTAACCGGTTGGGTTTCATTTTCCGCTGTTATGTTCTACTTCCTTATCGAATTTGTTCTTATGAAATATCTTGTTCAAAATATTTTCGGAACCGCGCGCTGGGGAAATAAAAGAGATTTAAAAAAAGCGGGACTCCTCCAGTCAAAAGGNGGCATGGTTTTAGGTCAGCTTGTGGACGCAGATGTTTTTTCCAAATATGATCAAACAAAAGACAGTATAATTCTTCATCTTAATAAATCTTCACAAAAAATTACTCAATGCGGCATTTACAATACTATGGCGTCAGCCCCCACAAGAAGCGGCAAAGGCGTATCAAGTGTTATGCCCACGCTTTTATCTTATCCCGGAAGCACTATCGTGCTTGACTTCAAAGGGGAAAGTTTTAAATATACGTCCGGATTCAGAAAAAAATTCGGCAAGGTTTACAAATGGGATCCTACAGGCGACAAAGGACACCATTTCAACCCCCTTATGGAAATCCGCCCTGGCGAAGACGCTTTCAGCGACGCTAACCTTATCGCCGATATTTTAACAACACCGAAAGAAGGCGGCGGTAACGCTACCTCCGAACACTTTCAGGTAGGCGCAAAAGATCTTCTTACTTCGTTAATACTGCATTGCCGGTTTTCCAATTGGAAAGACAAAAGCCTCCCCGGCTGCCGCAAATTTTTATCTCAAAGCGATCCTACAGATCCGGACAATAGAAATTATATTTACGATCTTATGATTAATTCAGACCACGGCGATGAATTGATACATCAGGCGGTCGTTGAGGGCGCCAGGGCTCAGCGTAACAGACCAAAAGACGAAGGCGGCTCCATGCTCTCCACCGTCAATAACGCGCTTGCCGTATTTGCGGATCCGAAAATCGCGCGTAATACTTGGAACTCCGAATTTTATATTGATGAATTCCAAGAAACCAAAGTACCTATTTCTCTTTACCTTACAATCCAATATAACGACGTTGCTCGTATCGCTCCTTTAATAAGATTGTTTATTACTTTATTTTCCAGAAAATTCACAGGCGGAGAAACCGACGCGAATGCCAGAAAATTCAAAGTGCCGATTCTTTTTATCCTCGACGAATTTGACAAGCTCGGACGCATGGACGAACTGGAAATGAATATGGGTATACATAACGGTTTTGGTATTCATTACTTTTTAATCTTCCAGTCATTAAACCAGCTTAATAAAATTTATACAAAAGAACACTCTTTCCTTGCCCATGCCCGTAATATAATTATATACGCGCCGGGAAATGATACCGAAACAGCCGAGCTTGTTTCTAAAATATGCGGAAAAGAATCTATCAGCCGCACAAATATTTCATATTCCGGAGGAAAAGCGCAAGTCGGCTATTCAAATAAAAACATTTCCGCGCAGGATCAGGAACGCAATCTTATCAACGCCGATGAAGTTTTAAAACTTCCCAACGACCAGCTTATTCTCTTATGCCAAGGCTTGCCGCCGTATATGGGCAAGAAAAATGTTTACTATGAAGACCCTGTTTTTAAATCGCGTATATTCCCTCCGGCATTCACAACACGCGAGGAAGCCCTTAAACTTGCCGCTTCCACGATTAAAAAAATTAATAAACGGTACTTGACCGATCATGGTGAGGAATACCGCTCCGTTGACATGACAGACGACGATATTGCCGACATGTGGGATAAAGTCGGCGATCTCTTTAACGAGCCGGACGAAGCCCCCGTATCGGCGCCGGCAGGCAAGTTTTCAGATGACTACGATTCAGATGATAATTTTTTAAAATGAAAGATTTATTACCAGCTAATTTCACAGAAAATGATGTCGTTTTTGAAAAAAACGCAGATAAAAAATTTGTCTCACTGGTAAATGATTTAATAAAACCTTCAGGCGGTAAAGTTTTTATTCGTAACGAACAAAACGAATTTGAAATATACAATGAAAAACAACAAAAATAAAATTCGTCTCGACGGCAAAAAAAAATTAGTCGCCTTTACCAAAACGATGGAAACAGACATGCATTCTTTCCTTCGTGACAAAAACATTGAAAGCGAAAGCGAGCTTATAAGACAGGCTGTCGGAAATTATATTTATTCAGACTACACGGACGAAACTTTAAAACTCCAGGGAATGAAAAAGATTCAGACCCAGATTGAAGAAAACAGGGACATGATCGATATCATATTTAAGTTTTTGGAAAAAATACATATCAATTTGCTTGCGTATCTTCCGGAACTTGATCCTCAAGTCGTTGATTCCGCTTTCCTTTCAGCTACCCACAGAAACGATAAGGTCATAAAAAGTTTAAGAGGGTCTTTAAAAAATGATCCTCCGTTCTTTGAACGTTTATTAAGCACATATTATACGGAAGCTGCAGGCGCTAAAGAAGCAGACGATGGGAAAGTTTGAGGACGAGCTTGAGATTCAAAGAAGGCAGATGGAAAATCTCCTCTGCGATCTTGAAAAACTTATTCCTTATTTTGAAACAAAAACCATTACGGATATTTATGTATACGGAAATGGAAATGTTTCTGTATCAGATTTTGAGAAAGGCGCTTATGATACCGACATTGTTCTCTCTCCGGCAGAACGGAAAAGAATTATTTACAGCCTCTCAAGCGTCGTTAATATTCCTATTGATACATGGGTAAGACCAACTCTTGAAAGTATTATCCCGAAGTACAACATTCGTACTACAGCCATTATTGAACCGTGGGTTCCCTCACCTGAAATTACTTTCAGAAGACCGGCGGATAAAATTCATACCCTTGAGGATTATCTTGCGGAAAATAGAATCACTCAAGAATTATACGTAAAAATTGTTTCACATATTAAAGATTATTCAAATATCGTTATTTCCGGCGCCACAGGAAGCGGTAAAACAACTTTCACAAACGCTTGCTTGGATAAAATGTACGAGCTTTTTCCAAAAGACAGGCTCTACATCGTTGAAGATACTTTCGAACTGCAATACCGCGATCCGAAAAAAACACAGCTTTATATACGCCCGGATCAAGCAGTCGCCGCCATCCAGACGGCTATGCGCTGGACTCCGAGAAGAATAATTTTCGGCGAAATTCGCTACGGCGAAGTCGCTAACGAAATGCTTAAAGCGTGGATTACAGGACACCCGGGAATTACAACAATTCACGCCGAAAGCGCCGCTTCTACTATACCGCGTATCGAGGGATTACTGCGGGAAGTCATAAAAGGACAAATCCCCGATCTTGCGGAAAGCATACACCTTATTGTTCATCTTAAAAATAAATGCGTTGTGGAAACGCTTACTATTCAAGAAATAAGGGAGGGTAAAAATATGTCGTAAGTTATCAAGTTTTTATTTTCTTTTATTTAAAAATATTTTTATCAAATCAAATTAATTTTTAAGGAGTATTTTATGAAAAATTCACAAATGAAAATTCTGTTTCTGTTTCTATTGCTTACAGCTGCGGTTACACCGCTTTTTGCTGCGGATATTGTACCTAGTGGAATGAAAAATGTCGCAGATGCGGTTCTTGATTTCTTTACCGGCGGAATTATGATAACTATTGAAACTTGTTGTGTTATCGGATGTGCTATTGCTTACGCATACAGCAAAAATAATGACAACATGAAAAAAAGCATGATAGCAATAGGTGTTTCTATAATTGTGATTGGAGTTGCGTCTCAACTTGTTAAAGCTATCATGGATGCGGCTAAATAAGGAGATTTTATGGTTGACATGAGCCAATTCAAACAACCGGTACACAGGTCTCTATTTCCGAGGGAAATGATCGCGGGGGTTCCGCAAGTAGGATTATTTATTATTCTCATTCTCGTGATGGTCTTTGTTTATCAGGCGCGTATTTACTGGTCTATCCTTTTCATTGCAGCCATATACTTTATTATGCGCCACTTTACAAAACTTGATCCTTGGTTTATTGATATTGCTTTGGCGTGGCTTAAACAAGAGGAAAAATTAATACCTTGAGTTTCGGTTATTTTTACCACCACCTTCCATGGAACTTTATCTCTGAATTCCATGAGGGCGTCGTTATTCATAAAGACGGCATACTACAGCGTACATTTGCTTACCGCGCTCCGGACATTGATTCTTCAGGCGGTTTGGAAATTAATGCTATTGCCGTCCGCGTTAACGATTTCGCTAAACGCTTGGGTTCCGGTTGGGCGATCCAATTTGAAGCCCAGCGTTTTATGCTTCAAGAGTATCCTCGATCAAAATTTGACAATCTTGCACCGTATCTTATCGACCGCGAGCGCGATCTTTCATTCAATTCCGCCGGAAAACATTTTGATTCGTGTTATTTTCTCACCTTTATTTGGAAGCCGCCGGCAGAAAGCGTTAAAAAACTTATTTCTATTTTTATAAAAAGCGGTACCCAAGACGAAGAAGGTATGAGCGTCAAACAAAATGTTGAATTCTTTGTTAACGAGTCCAATGCTGTTGCAAGCCTTCTTGCAAACAACATTCTTATTGAACCGCTTAATAACAGCGAAACAGTCAAATATCTCCACTCTGCTATTTCCTTCAAACGCCATGATATCAAATTCCCTCATAATCAAATTCATCTTGACCGCATTCTTCCGGACAGCGAACTTATCAACCATATTCCTTTAAAACTCGGCGGTAATTATATTCCCATCGTGGGCGTTAATGACTACCCGGACGATACTTACCCCGCGATCCTTGACTCTTTAAACCGCGCCCGGCTTGAATACCGCTTTGTTACGCGGTATATATGCACCGACAAAGAAGAAGGCGTTAAAGAAGCAAAAAAGAAAGAAAAATTCCACGGCGGAAACAGATCGTCTTTTTTGCAGGTTGCAATGACAAAAAACGGGGAAGCCGCTAAAACAACAAACCACGGCGCGGAAATAAAAGAAAATGACACTATACTAGCCGCTCAAAAAATAGAAACCGATGTCGCCTCTCTCGGGTATATTACTACCTGCGTTATGGTCTGGGATCCCTTACTGAAAATAGCTAAGAAAAAAGCGGATCTTGTTAAAACCATAATCAACTCCCAAGGCTTTACCTGTAAAGATGAAACAGCAAACGCGCTCGAGGCTTTTAAATCCATGCTCCCCGGGCAAATATACGCTAATTACCACGCCTTGCCGGTCATGTCTTACAACATGGCTCACATAGTGCCTTTATCATCAGTTTGGGCGGGTCAGCCCGTAAACGAGCACGCGTCTCTTGTTACCGGCGTCGATACTCCCCATGTAATTTGCTCCACTGCCGAAGGTACGCCTTTTTATCTATCTTTAAACGTCGGAGACGTAGGACATTCCGCAATTTGGGGTCCAACCGGAAGCGGTAAATCAACAATTCTCAATCTTCTCGAAATGCAGGTTTTTAAATATCCCGGCTCCCAGGTTATCGTCTTTGATAAAGGTCGCAGCTGCAGACAGCCCTGCCTCGCATGCGGAGGCTTGTTTTTCGAGCCAGCCGCAGAAAACGCCGACGGCGTTAACTTCCAGCCTTTACGCCATCTTGAAACCGACAGAGACATGATGGACGCTATTGATTTTATCGAAACTTGTATCACCGTGAATAAAGAAAAGGTACCGCCGCAAATGAGAAATGCTATAAAAGACAGCCTTGAACTGATGAAAACAATCCCTCAAAAAAGGAGAACTATTACCACTTTCCTTCAAAACATAAATTATCAAGATCCGGAAACCAAAAAACCGGTCATTAAAGATATGTTAACCGATTATATGATCAGCGGTAAATACGGTAAAATTTTCGACGCGGAAGCCTCGGAACTTTCCCTTGATACTCGTTTCCTTGCAATAGAAATGGAAGCCCTTATGAACCGCGGAGAAAACTGCGTCGTCCCTGCCCTTGTTTATTTGTTCAACTATATCGAAAAAAAATTCGACGGGCGGCTTACATTGCTTATCCTTGATGAAGCATGGCTGTTTCTTAAAAACGAAACTTTCGCGGATAAAATCACTGAATGGCTTAAGGTTTTACGAAAGAAAAATGTTTATGTCGTTTTTGCTACTCAGGACGTCGCGGATGTCGCTGACTCTCCTTTGAAAACGACAATAATTCAGCAGTGCCTCACAAAAATATACCTCGCGGATCCGTCGGCGCTTACACCGGTCATGAAAAATGTTTATATGCAATTCGGGCTTACAGAACCCGAAATATCCCTTTTAAACTTCGCAGCCATGAAACAGGATTATTTCTACACAAGCCCCCGGAATCGAAGGCTCTTCCAGCTCGACCTCGGCAGGCTTACTCTTGCCCTCATCGGTACGCCGGATCACGCGCTCTTAAATGAGCTTGCGTCCAAATACGAACCCGGAAGCGCGTTATGCGCCGAAATACTTGCCGCCAAAAATATCAATTATGAACCGCTCCTTGGCGATTCTGCTCCGGTTGATCCGCCGCCGGTACTGCGCGGAACGCCGCTTCAAATACAGAATAATTCGCAAATTACAGAGGAGAAAAAAGAACCGCCGCCGCCGGAAGTAAATACGGAAGAATTGAAAATCGCCAAATTACTGGAAGCCGTTTCCACTCTTCCGGAAAGAAAGAAAAAAGACGGACAAGGAAGAGCCGCCGCCGCCGTTGCCGACTTGTTTAATATTTCCGTCTCTACTGTTTACCAAGCGCGTACGGTACTTAAACACGGCACGCCAGAACTTATAGACGCTCTACGCCGCGGCGATATGCCGATTAAAACAGCTTATAAAAAACTGCTTAAAGAACGGGACCGCCAGCCTGAAATGGCTGCGGGATAAAATTGCTGGAAAAAAACAACGATGTAAAACATTCCGCTTTTATCGACGCGGTTGCTTCGCTTCCCGATCGTAAAATAAAAGACGGACAGGGACGCGCCGCCGACGTAATCGCGAATAAATTCGGCGTAAGCGTTTCTACCGTTTATCAAGCCCGGTCTATATTAAAAAACGGACGGACGGAACTTATCAACGCTTTACGACACGGCGATATTCCGGTTAAAACCGCTTATAAAAAAATTAATAGAAGCAAGGAGAAAGTTATGAACATAAACGGGTATGAAGAATTAGCCTACCTGAAAAATTCCGATTCTTTATTAAAAGAAATAAAGAAAATTGAAAAAACGATTAATGACGCGGGCTATACCTCGGATATTAACCCTCGTTTTTATCTTGAAAATAATCAATTAAGTTTTGATTTAAGAGTCTCGTTTCCTTTATCAAAGGAAAAAATATAAATAAGGAATAAATTATGTCTGATGATTTTGAAATTGCACGGGGAAAAATATGGAATGACACAGAGAAATTTGACGGTAAATTGGAAGATTTTATTGGTGAATACCTAGTATTTGATATGGGTAAGGATAATCATAATTTAGATTCTTATTTTGTAGTAGGACACTTTAACGAACCTCCCAACCCTGATAAACCTGACGTTTTACATACGAAAATTATGTTTTTTCGAACTGAAGAAGACATTGAAGATCATAAACCAAAATTTTCCATTGACTCAACTTTGGATTTTAAGACTGCAAAAGAAATTGTTGAAAATACGGCAAAACATTTTAATTCTCTTGAAATGTTTAGTTTTGGCGAAATGAAAGAACATATTGATTTACAAATATACAAAGAACAGCAACTCGAAAAACTTGAAAAACATTTTGAAGAATACCCTGATACTTCAAAAAATAATAATGACGATGATTATTTTACAAAATTAAATCAAGATATAAGAGAAGAACAATATCAAGAAATGATAAAACACCCATCGACAGTTTATAACTACGATCTTGAAATCGCTAATAAAACAGGCTACGTTCAGGGCGTATGCGAGAGCGTTCTCGCCTTCAATACCGATGAAAACAGAAAAATCATGTCGGAAGATACCATGTCTTTTTTAAGTAAAAAAATATTGTCCGAAATGCACGTTACCAAAGACATGGCGCAGAAATTCGCCAACCCCGAAACTTACAAAGCCCTTGAACAATACGTTTTCGTGCAGAAACAGGAACAACACCTCGAACAAACTCAATCACAAGGAAGAAAATAAGAATGACAGCTAAACAAATAAAAGATATTGCCGAATCACTGGAAAAACTTGGGTATGAGATTATTAAAATTAAAGAAAAAATAATATTTTCTGATATTACGCATTCCCCGACAAGTACGCAAATTATAATAATTCCAATTAAATCAAAGGTTGAAACTCATGAATAGAACTAATTTTCTTGAGCTTGTGCCAAGTGAATAGCATATATTTCAGCCATTTGTCTAACTTCACTAATAGCATCATCCTTTTGTTTAGGAAGTCTTTTTATTTGTACCAATGTTTCGAGAGCTAATTGCATAACTCCTATGCGTTCCATTTTTGTTAATTTATTAAAATAAGTCATTTTTGTCCCTCCTGTTGGACTTTAATTTTGTTGTGGTAAATTAATTATACCACAGGAGGGACTTCCTTTTTTGACGGTTTTATGAGACAATTACATTATAGGAGATTTTATGGGTGATGTATTGGCTGAAATTACTTTAAAAAACGGCGGCGATCTTGTCAGGGCGCGTGACGGGCATATTACTGAACAAGACATCCGAGTCGCTAACGTTACCGCCCTTGTTGATACAGGCGCAAGAACTCTAGTTATTAACGAAAATTTAAGAAAAAAATTGGGACTTGCTGTTGTTAATGAATTTGACGCTACCCTTGCAGGAGGATCAAAAACTCCTTGTAATGTTACAGAACCTGTTCAAATTTACTGGAACGGGCGGACTTCTTCCGTACAGGCTTGGGTTCTTCCCGATGAAGAAGAAACTTTACTTGGCGTTATTCCTCTTGAAGAAATGGATCTTATGGTCGATCCTTCCAACAGAAAACTTATAGGCGCTCATGGCGATACTATGACTGGTCGGATTAAATAATTTATATTTTAATATACTTCCTTTTTTGACGGTTTTATGAGACAATTACATGAGGTGGGAAACTCATGCAAAAACAAATATTGTCTCAAAATATTGATGAAGGTAAAATATCATCGTTTAATATAATATATAATAAAGATCAGATATTTATTAAAGATAATGATAATAATTCATGGAGAGATAGGACTGACGATATACACTCATGTATTGAAAATAACGGTAAATACGATATAATTTTTAATAATAAACCAGATATGCCATATCATTATAGTGTAAATAATATTAAAATTATACCACCTTTTTTTGATAAAAATATAAAACAATCTCATCTTTACATAGGTGTAAAGGCTGGTAAAAAAATATCAGATAAAATAGATAAAGCAAAAAAATCTATTAAAATATTATCTCCATTTTTAGGTAAAAAACAAATTGAGCAATTAAATAAAAAACAAAAGCAAAATATTGACATTAAAGTTATAACAACTTACAATGATAATGATTTTAAAGATTATGAAAAATTATCATTGTTAAGAAATACTATAGAACAAATACCACATACGTTTGAAAAAAAGAAAATTATATTTGATTTTCTTAAATCTTTTTTTAATATTTACTATAAGTTTTATTTAGTAATATTTGTTTTATTATTGTTATTTCAAATTACAGGGATAAGTTCCATTTTATTTCAATATAAATATATTATTGCATTATTATTTTTTGTGATACCAATAATATATAAATGTTATAAATCAATAAAAGTTTTTTATTATGAATATAAACCTGTTATTCCTATTATCTTTATTAAAGATTCTTATAATAAGATGTTAAGAAAATATGAAGGTATATATTTTCATTCAAAAATATTTATTATAGACGATGAAATTGCTTTTTTAGGTTCAATTAATTTTACATCTTCAGCTTTCTTTTATAATTTTG
>JGI20170J14366_1001308_pt1 | contig 10845 bp, 9 predicted proteins | sample TergutNc150P3_FD_14366 | JGI IMG/M metagenome (IMG submission 14366) | reverse complement strand
TAGTGGGGAGTGGTAGAAGCCAAAAAACGGGTATTTATAGGACGACTACTAGCCACTTACCACTAGCCACTCCCAAACATTAAGTTAATCATTTCAAACAATTTCAAATCTGGCACGGTTTTTGCTCTTAAAAATATGAGAAATGGTATCAAAATAAGCAAGGAGCCTAAAATGCTAAGATCTCTTAATTCCGGTGTAACCGGACTGATGAACCACCAAGTTCGCATGGATGTTATCGGTAATAACATCTCCAACGTTAATACCGTTGGCTACAAAGGCCGCAGAGTGACCTTTGAGGAAAGTTTTAACCAACTAGTTAAAGGAGCGAGCCGCACCGAAAGCAAGGCAGGGGGAACGAACCCCATGCAGATTGGCTTGGGAGTGAGCGTTGGCTCCGTGGATGTTATGACCGGGCAGGGCAACCTGCAAAATACGGGCAGGATTTTTGACCTTGCCATTGAAGGAAACGCCTTCTTTGGGGTGAGCGATGGCAGCGGGACATTTTATACAAGAAATGGAGCCTTCCAATTAGATTCGGAAGGCTATATTATTTTGCCTACGAACGGCATGGTGCTTCAGGGCAAAATGGCAGATGCTATGGGGAACTTCCCTCCGGGAACCTCTATTGGCAATGTGCAAATCCCAATGAGCCAGCAGGCTCCGGCAAAGGAGACTTCTGAGGTTAATATAGGCAGAAACTTGAATTCTAACTCAGATGCAAAAGGCTCTGTTACATATAGCCAGAGAATGTTGCATCCGGCAGACGAAAAAAGAGCCGCAAAAACTAATAGCGAAAATGACCCAGGCAGAGATACAACTAACCTTAATGCTTTATACAATAGCAGGGGTCAGTCTTTGGCTATAAAGGAAAATGATACCTTAACCATTTCCTGGTTTGACAAGGCTTCTGTGTTACCCGGAACACCAGCTACTGGAGAACTTGTAGTTAAAGTAAGCGAACATCCCGGACCCTTTGACCCCATTACCGGGCAACCAACCACCGTTTGGACCATAAATGATTTTGCAGCGGCTATTGAATATGCCCTGAACCACGATAGAAATGGGAACGAAATTACGTTTGAAAATCCTTCAGCTCTACCCACCCCAATTGGCGCAGGTACTCCAATACACCACACCGTTGAAATGGATCCAGATGGCTCTGGTGCCTTTAAGATAATATATGATCCTAGATTGGTCGCAGCAGGCGCAATCGCCGATAAAGACCAAATTTTCGGTTTGCAAGTAACGTCCAGCAATCCACTTAGCAAGTCTTTTGTTCAACAGGCTTTTCACTTTGGCTCTCATATAGGTCCGGAAATTGGAAATTATCCAACTAATATGGGTGGGTTATCAGATGCACTTTTGCGCCCGGCAGAACAGTTTGACTACATGTATATGCTAAGAGATGACAAAGGAAACAAATTGCATCCCGGTCTTGATGCAGGCGACCCCATTGATGTTTTTGGCGCTATTGGCAAAACTTCCATTGAAAACGGAAAATCAAATCCCATCAATTTTTACCCAGCAACCGCTACTGATTATAATACTATTTACGATGTACCTCAAAAGGTTAACATCACTGATAAGGTTACGCTTACAGAGATAGAAGAATACAATAGATGGCAGGAAGAAGTTAACAAGTGGGCTGCGAGAAATTCTGTTACTGGAGATTTTCAGACTAAACAATATCAATATTTAGTTAGTTTCACATCACCAGCAACCCCACCAACGCCTCCTTATATTGGTAATATAATTCTTGGTTCTGCTACAATGCCACCCACAGTTCAGGGTGCTAATCATGCCGTTTATTATCTGAATACTGATGGAAGCATTAAGGAAATCAGATTAAACAGCGGTACCTCCGCCCCTGGAGGCTATCCGCCAATCGGTTTTCCTTCTGCTGGTTTAGAAAAAGTAACCCTTTTGGATGACTTGCTCGCCAAAATAAGAAATGATTATAAGTTGCCCAAGGAATATATTGAGCGAGATGGCAGTCATCTTCTAAGCGTTGGCATGAATCCGGTTGGAACAGATGATGGAATACCTCCTGGCTCCATTGTTATCCGTGGCTCAAAAGGTTTGGATTTTGCTGTAAATCAATTTGCAGTTCGCGCAGTGAATTCAAATTCAGACAATTCAGCTCCAACATTATTCAATGGCGCTATGGGCTTTACCCAAAAGAGAGCAGCCGAAAACGTTGGCACTGTTGATATAACCGAAAGCGTTTATGATGAATCCGGTGCAGAGCACATTATGACAATCACCTTTGTGCACACAGGCAGAGCAGGCGAGTGGGAATGGAAAGCTACTTTTGCCGGCAAAGAAGACGTTACTCCGGGTAGCGGTTCGGGCAAGATACTCTTTGGCTTGGATGGAACTGTTAGCGCTTGGACTTACGACAACGGCGGTTCTCAGTTGCAGGTTGACCCGCACAATGGCTCCAGCATGATGAACATAACTTTAAATGTTGGCAGCCCTGGCGATTGGAGAGGCATAACGCAGTTCGATAGCCCTTCAAGCGTTCAAAGCCTTGGTCAAAACGGCTATCCAACAGGCAAATTGGTTGAAGTAACCATAGATGAATTTGGACTAATAGAAGGCACGTTCTCAAACGGAACCAACAAGAAAATAGCCCAAATTATGGTGATAGACTTTGCAAACCCAGGTGGCTTGCTAGACTTGAGCGACAGCGTTTACACAACCTCTGCAAACTCCGGCGACCCAATTTGGGGAATGCCAAATCAGCAAAGCTCCTCAAAAATAAAACCCGGAGCAGTTGAAATGTCCAACGTAGATTTGTCCGCTGAATTTACCAACATGATAACCACCCAAAGAGGCTATCAGGCAAACAGCCGCGTGATAACGGTTAGCGACACAATGCTGGAAGAATTGGTGAACTTGAAGAGATAGTAGGTTAGCTTAGAATTTTTTGCAGGCTCAAGAGTTTGGATCGTCGCCAAACCTTGAGCCTTTTTTTTACAACCCAAACTTATCAATTGGCTCGTCTTTATCTACTTCGTAAACGGAGGCGGAAATGCCGTTTTCGTTAACTTCAAAAATTGCATATCCGGGAATTTTGTTTTGAGCATACATATTGGCTTGCTGACCTTCTGCGTTCTCGTGCAACTCATAATATTTTAATCCGCTTGCTGTTGTGAAAGTTACATAGTATATGCTGCCCAAATGATTTCTGGCATATACGTGGTCGTGACCAGCCAAAACAAAACTCACTTTGTGCTTTTCCATAAGGTTTTCAAAACCTGCATCCATATAATGTTGAATATCCTTATCTGCCAAATGGTTTGCAACACTTCTGGTGGACTTGTGGTGCTGGACTATGAGCCATTTGTACTTCCCGCTGTACATGGCTTTGGCAGCGGCAAGGGTTGCATCAAAACTGTCTATGTAGGGCTTTGCCGCATCCACGCTTTCAACCCCGGCAGAAGTGTTTAAGGCAACAAAGAGAATATTGTTGTATAGGTAAAAATAATTTCCATAGTTTTCTTCCGAAAAATTTTGCTCGTTTGGCAAATTGAAATGGTACTTAAAAAGTGGACCCCAACTATCGTGATTGCCCAAGGTTGGGGCAAGGGGTATGCTTTTAAGCGCGGGAGGCGCAAAGAGATTTTCATATTCTTTTTCGTTAGAGCCATTATCAACCTGGTCTCCAGTGCTTAAAATAAAATTCACATTCGCCGCATTAATTTTCTCAACTGTGGTTTTCCAGCCCTCAACTACGCTTCTGTCGGAGCTGAACCATTTGCTTGAGCCGTCTTGCTCGCCTGTGGTGAGCTGCGGGTCTCCTATCACGGCAAACTTGAACGTTTCTGTTTGCGGAGTTTTGTATTTGTATTCCACGCTCCAATTGCTGCTGTCGTTTGATACGCTATAAGAATATTCGGTGTTCGGTTTTAAATTTTTTGCCGTTGCTTTATGAAAATATTTGCCATCAGATGCAACGCCTGATATTCCTTTTTCTGTTGAAACAAGCGCGTTTTTCTCAAAAACACGAACAAAGGATTTTTCGCCGCTGCCTGAATACCAGGCAAAATTGACTTCGGCGGTGGTGGCACCAGGCGTAAGCCCAAGCATTTCTGGAACAAATTCAATTCCTTTGGAAACTAGCTCTTTGTTATTATTGTTGGAACAAGATGCCACAAGGAAAGCGAGGAGTAAGAGGAGGGATTTATTCATAGGGGTTAATATAGTAAGTAATGATTAACTTAATGTTTGGGAGTGGCTAGTGGTAAGTGGCTAGTAGTCGTCCTATAAATACCCGTTTTTTGGCTTCTACCACTCCCCACTAGCCACTAGCTACTAGCCCAGCGAATAAATCAGCATTTACTATATTACCCCCATGCCTTTCCTCTTTTTGCTCATTTTTGCCCTTGCAAGCACCTTGTTTGCGCAGGATAATAGCATTGCAGAGATTCGCCGCAGTATAAAGACTGTTAATGCGGAAACGGAAAGGGAAAAGAACTTAACTCAGGCAGAAGCAAAGCGGCACGCAGATTTTGTAGCAAATTCCAAGCAAAAAACCACCGCTTTGGAGAATCAGGAAAGGGAATTGCTGGGGCAAATAGATTCGCTTAAGGCAGAAATAGAAAAACTAAAGAATGCAAGGCAAAAATCACTTGGCACTACTCGCTATTATGAAGCTCGCAAGGCAAAATACAGCGAAGATTTGGCAAAAACAATAGATTCCTTGGTTTTATTTGTAGAAAATGGCTTTCCATATAAAAATAGCGAAGCCGCAGATGCCCTGCGCGAAATTTCTTCCCAGCTCAAGAAATCCGTTATAAGCTCCGAGGCGGCTTTTGGCAGGGTTTGGGAAGTTATGCTTGAAAGGGTTCGCCTTGGTTATACCGCAGAAACTTGGAATGGAAAATTGAATTTGGATGATAAAATCATTGCCGGAAAATTTTTTCGCTACGGCACGGTTGGCTCAATATTCACAAGTCAAAACGGTGAAACGGTTTTATGGCTAAATAACAAAACAGGCAAATGGGAAAATGCCGGAGAAAATTTTGCGCTCCGTACCGCCATAAAAGAAACCATGCGCGTAGCAGAAGGCAAAACAGCCCCAAAACTCTCCCCTGTTCCAGTTTCCAGGTAGCAGTGCTAAAACAAGAGACATTAAACGCTTTTGAAAATTTTTGCGCAGAAGCAAAAAAACAAGGCTTTGAGCCAAAAATTGAAAGCGGCTGGCGCAGTTTTGAAAGGCAGCTTTTAATTTGGAACGAAAAGGCTTTGGGAAAAAGAAAAATTTTAGATGAAAACGGCAACCAGATAAGCAGAGACAGCCTTTCGGATTTGGAGTGCATGAAAGCGATTTTGCTTTGGAGTGCCTTGCCTGGCACCAGCAGGCACGAGTGGGGAACCGATATTGATGTTATAGATGCCTCAGCGGTTCCAGAGGGCTACGAGGCAGAACTAACTGTGGAAGAATCTTTTGGGGTATTTGGAAAATTCCACAAATGGCTGGATTTTCAAATTGAAAGCGGCAATTCTTTTGGCTTCAGGCGAGTTTTTTTGCAGGGCATAGGCAGAGTGCAACAAGAGCCGTGGCATTTGAGCTACGTGCCAGAAGCAAAAAAGATTGAGGAAAACTTCACAGCAGAGAATTTGAAAGAGCGTTTGGAGAAGAGTGAGATATTGTTGTTGCCGCAGATTTTGGATAATTTGGAATGGATTTTAAGGGAGCACGTGGTGTGTTATTTTCTATCTTACCCCAATGCCTAATTTTTACGCAACAACTCCTATTTACTATGTAAACGATCGCCCGCATATAGGGCACGCATACACCACGGTTCTAACCGATGTGCTAACGCGCTATCACAAGCTCTTTGGCTACGATGCTTTTTTTATGACAGGCGTGGACGAGCACGGGCAAAAAGTGCAAAAGGCAGCCGCGGCACGTGGCATTTCTCCGCAGCAGCACGTTGATGAGTATAGCGAGCATTTTAGGAACCTGTGGCCTAAGTTGAATATTGATTATGGATATTTCATTCGCACAACAGATGGCTATCACAAAAAATTTGTGCAAGATTCCCTGCAAGTACTTTTTGACAAAGGAGAAATTTACTCAAAGGAATATTCGGGGTGGTATTCGGTTGGCGAAGAGAGGTTTTTTGAGGAGAGCGAGCTTGTGGACGGCAAAGACCCCATCAGCGGGCGGGCGGTTGAATGGCTATGCGAAAAAAATTATTTCTTTAAAATGAGCCGTTACCAGCAAAAATTAATTGATTATATAAATGAAAACCCAAGCTGGATTTTGCCGGATTTCCGCAGAAACGAAGTGCTGGGTTTTTTGAAAAAGCCCTTGAATGACCTTTGCATAAGCCGCCCAAAATCACGCCTTGCCTGGGGCATTCCGCTCCCTTTTGACGATGAATTTGTGACTTATGTTTGGGTAGATGCTCTTGAAAATTATATCAGCGGCGTTCAAGAAAGGAAACACAAAGACGGCTCGCCGATGTGGCCTGCGGATTTTCACATTATAGGCAAGGATATTTTAACAACTCATTGCATTTATTGGCCCACAATAATAATGGCAATGGGCTGGGAACTCCCAAAGCACGTTCTGGCGCACGGCTGGTGGCTTATAGATGGCTCAAAAATGAGCAAGACTAGCGGAACGGGCGTTAATCCAATGGATTATATTGAAACTTACGGGGTTGATGTTTTTCGCTATTATTTAATTCGCGAAATGGTGGTTGGCTTAGATGCCACTTTTGCACACGATAGTTTTATTCGCAGAATAAATTCCGATTTGGCAAATGATTTGGGCAACGGGCTGAACAGAATTCATAAATTGACATTGACTAATTTTGACGGGAAAATTCCAGTGCCTGTGGAAAGCGGTGCGGAAGAAGCGGAATTGCTCGGCTATTCCCAAAAAGCCACTCAGTTTGCAAAGGAAAATATAGGCGAGGCAAAACTGAGTTTGGTGGTGGAAGAAATTTTGAACTCGGTTAAGGCTCTGAACAGATATTTGGAAATAACTGCACCTTGGAAACTCGCAAAAAGCACGGAACAAAAAGACAGAGACAAGCTGGCTACTGTTCTATACACAGGAGCAGAAGCCTTGCGAATTGCCCTTTCTTTGCTTTCACCTGTTATGCCGCAAAAAACAGAGCAGGGACGCTTAATGCTGGGTGCTGGCGATGCACCTTTAAAAGGTGGGGAAGTTCTAGGAAAAGGCGAAGCCTTGTTCCCGAGGATACAAGAAGAAAAGGACGAAAAGTAAAAAATGTTCTCTTATTTTCCATACGCATTTGTCATTATTTTTTTTCTTTCAATACTGGGGTATGCCTGGTGGCGTTTTCGGTTTGTGTTCAAAAAAAAATATCGCTATCCGGGAGCCTTGCTCTTTGTGCTTTGCTTTGCGGTGAATTTTTTTCAGAGAGCGGTTAGCAACGATATTATTGCAGGAATTTTGCAGGCTATTGGTTCTTTTTCAACGGTGTTTTTGGCAAACTGGGTATTTTTCTGCATTTTTTGGGATTTATATTTGGGCATAAGGCGAATTTCAGGGAAAAAGAAAAATGCAAACAAACGGCTCAGAATGCGAAGGCAGCCCTCTCTTGCAAGCGCGGTTGTGCTTTTGACCTTGGCATTTTTTTTAGTGGGAGCACCCTCGCAAACCAGATTTAAAGTTACAACCATAAATGAAAAATTGGCGACAACTCCTCAAAAAACTTTGCGAATAGCTTTGTTTTCCGATATCCATTTTGACAATCTTTTTCAAAAAGACAAGTTGGAAAGATTGTTGGATTCACTTCGCGTTTTGCAACCAAATGCCATATTTTTTGCAGGAGATTTGGCTGATATTCCAGCATATAAATTGCAGAAAAAAGGCTTTGATTCGCTGTTTAAGCAAATAAATGCGCCGCTTGGCTTTTTTGCCGTGCTTGGCAACCACGAGGGTTTTAATATATATGATGAGCATAGCACCGTTGAATGGCTTAAAAATTTGGGAAATGTGGTGGTGCTTATGGATTCTACGGTTTGCAATGAATATTTTTGCCTAACAGGCCGTATAGACCATAGCTGCGCAAAAAAGCTAAAGCGAAACAGAACCCCGCTAAATGATCTTATGCCCGGTAACAGTTCCGTTCCCTGGTTTTTGCTAGACCACCAGCCAAAAGGCTTAGACAAGCAAGACACCGGGCTTTCCCGCCTGCCAGACTTTGCCATGAGCGGTCATACTCATGCGGGGCAGTTTTTTCCGGCAACAATCGCAATTCGCTTTTTATGGTCTTTGGTCTATGGACTCGGCAATTTAAGCGGAATTCCTTGGTTTGTAACCAGCGGAATTGGTCAATGGATGCCAATACGCACTTTCACCCGTAATGAGCTTGTGCTTTTTGTGTTTGAATAATTTTTCTATATTCTTCGCATGGCTGTAAAAACAAATAATAGAATACTAATAATGGACGATTCCCTGGCTCTGCTAAAAGTTATGAGCCAAACGCTCACTCAGCACGGCTATGAAGTTGAAACAGCCATAAACGGTGTGCTAGGGTTGCAAAAAATGGAAACCTTCCGCCCTGGGCTTGCCATAATAGATATAATGATGCCGGAAATGGATGGCTATGTGGCAACTAGAAAAATCAGAACTGCCTACCCAGAAGTGAGCATTGTGATGTTTTCTGCCCAGCCAGCCGCAGTTGTTGAAAAACAAGCCTATTCCGCAGGAGCAGATTTATTTTTGCAAAAACCGATCAGAGAGCCTATACTGCTAGGCCTAGCAAAAAAATACACATCCACTGAAATTGCGCCAGAAGAAGAAGAACACGAAACCATTTTGCACTACGATTCAGATCAGCCTTATACCATACACATTAGAACCTGTTATTTTTGCGGTTGCGACCACGTAAACTTTTTTGTGCCTCGCCCAGAAGCTTATGAAGAGTCATGGGATTATGGCTTGTTCCCAAAATATACTCCCAAAGGAGGCTTTCCAAAATGGGATTTTATGCGCACAATGGTTGCCGTTTGCCCAAGCTGCCTATTTGCCTCTTACGACATAAACGATTTTGCGGTGGATCCAAAGCACACAAATTTCCCATATAGCGGAGATGCCAAGCGAATTCTTTCAAGAGGAATAGCGGCTCGCAAAAAAATGATTGGCGCAGAAAACACAGAAACTATATTCTCGAACCCAAACAGAACCATGCAAAGAGTTATTGAATCTTTTCTCTTAGCCGAAAAAGGCGGAAACGGGCTTGTTATTGGCGACAAAGAGGGAGTTTATTGCGATGTTGGTTTTTATTCAACTATGACTGCAGTACTTGAATATTCCCAAAATCAAGACAAAATTGAATTTCAAAATAGCCTGCGAAAATCTCTTGACCTGTTTTTAAATCAATTGAAAATTCACAACACATCAAGAGTCACAAGGGCAAAAACATACTATTTCATAATAACCCTCAACATGGCAACCGGAGCCTCCATTCGCGCAAACGAAATGAAGCAGGAATTGGAGAATTATTACCGCAAAATAGGCGGCGCAGACGATGCCACTCAAGACGAGAGGATATGGAACGAAAGGTTGCTGTATATCTGGAAAGAAGGCGTTAACGCCGATGTTATCAGAGAGATGGTTTGGTAAGCTCAAAAATTTGGCATACCTGGAATTTTTAAGCCTTTGGTTATGGCTCCCACGCTCTCTTGATAAGCACTGTCTTTTTTGGCAATAGCCTCATTGAATGCCGCCATAATAAGGTCTTCCAAAGCCTCCACATCGCTTGCATCCACAGCCGAGTGAGCTATTTTCAGCTCGGTTACCGCGCCATTTCCATCTATGGTGATTTTAACCGCGCCGCCGCCAGCTTCGGCATTAAAGTTCTGGTTCTGCAAATTCTCCTGGGTTTTCTTCATTTGAGTTTGCATTTTCTGCATTGAGCGAATCATTTGCTGCATGTCCATTTTGAATCTCCTTTATTCCCACAAGTTTCAATCCCATATATTTTACAAAATCTGCAAAATGAGAATTTTCTTTTAAGTCTTTTTCATATATTGAGCCTGACTGTGCTGGCGCTGGTATTGGCGTTTGTATTGGCACCGGTGCTGGCGTTGGAGCTGGCATTGGAGTTGGTGGGGGTGCTGATTTTTTTTTGGTTTTCCTTGTTCAAGGGAACATTTGAAATATTTTTCAATGCCTCATTTATGTTCACCACTCTATCTAGCCAAGCTATTTTTGAAAATTCAGCCTCTGCAATCAAACGCGGATTTAAGCCGTGCTTCGCAGAGCATTTTTCGCTTAGCTCCATTATCATTTTTGAAATTCGCAAAATATCACCCTGCTCAAAATCGGGTGCGAGTTTTTTCAAATTTTCCAAACTCTCCGCCGATATTTCGAGCTGCTCTGCGGAAATGCCGAGACGCGCATAGAGAAAGTTTCGCAAGAATCTTATGAAGCCATCCAAGAACACCTGTATTTCCGCGCCGGCGAGCGTTGCTTTTTCCAAAACGGCAAAGCTGCCTTTTGCATCGTGTGCCTCAAATGCCTTGATGAGTTCAATATAAAGAGCATCTGGCGGAATTCCAAGTGCTTTTTGAGCCGACTCCGCTGTTATGGAACTCCCGCTGTATGCAAAAACCTCGTCAAAAATTGTTAAAGCATCGCGCATTGAGCCATCTGCTTTTTCAGATATTATGGAAAGAGCCTCCGGCGCAACCTTTATGCCCTCTTGCTCGCATATAAAAGCAAGCCGCTTTGAAATTTGCAGCGAAGAAAGCCTTTTAAAATCAAAGCAAAGCACTCGGGATAAAATTGTGGCAGGGATTTTGTTTGGGTCTGTGGTGGCAAATATGAAAACCAAATATGAAGGCGGCTCT
>JGI20170J14366_1001302_pt1 | contig 10864 bp, 6 predicted proteins | sample TergutNc150P3_FD_14366 | JGI IMG/M metagenome (IMG submission 14366) | reverse complement strand
TGGGAATAACAAGGCCTTTAGGCCCGTCCTTCGCCCGCCTTAGGTATTTAACCTGGGTATAAAATAAATCCCCCGCTCCGTTGTTTCTGCCCTTTGAATAAAAGATCGCCAGATTTCCGGCGTCCAGCAAAATTTCCAAAGGCACGGACTTTCCGGTACGTTGTTTGATAAACACATAGGAGCCGTGATAATCACGGGCGTGAAGCCACAGATCGTTTCCCTTTACATAACGGCGCAGAAGAACGTCGTTTTCGGCGGCGTCCCTTCCCACGATGATAAGCCAATCGCCCTGTCTGAACGTAAGGCCCGGGCGGGCTTTTTCTTTTTTTGAAAGAGGAGCGGAAGTACGGGCGGCGCCTCCCGTTTTAACAAGTTTCGCCAACACAAGCGGATTGGTCTCGGCAAGAAGTCTTTCAAGCCTTTCCGTTACCTCGTTTAGCTCCTTCTCCCCATCGGCGATTTCCCGCCTGACTTCGGCAAGCCCGTTCTTCGCCTTGCGGTACTGTTCATAGTATTTCGCAGCGTTATCCTGCGGCCTTAATAACGGATCAAGCTCTATTCTGATAGCCGCGTTATTATTAACGTTGCCGTCTTCTTCCGTCTCAAGCCACTTATCTCCTTGTTTTATTACGCCGATATTGGAAAGAATTAAATCGCCGTAAACTTTCAAGCGGTTAGCGTCCGTAAACGAAGTTTCTTTTTCCCGCAGTTTATCAAGAGCGGCGTTAATCCTTGCGATACTGCCTTCAAATTTATTTCTTGCCTGTTCCTTTAACGCCTCAAGCGAAAGAGCTCCGCCGTGCTCTGCGTAAAATTCGTCTATTTTCTTGTTGAAAGAACCTTCGCCGGGAAGCTCCCTTACCGTGTATTCACGGGGCGTTTTTTCATTTGCGCTCGAAGTTTCAGGCGAATAAGAGCCGCCCGTAACCTCGCCCCGTTTGGGAAGGCGGCGCATTGCGTCTAACACCTCGCCTTTTTCACCGGTAACGATAAAATTAGCGGCGTTTGACCACAATCTTATATACAATCTGAACTCATTCTCCGTTCTTTTTACGGTAAGGCGCACTATCCGGTTATCTCCAAGCTGCGCCGCTTCGGTAATCCAGCCGTTTACAACTTTTGAATTCAGAAATTGAGCGAAACGCAGAGGCTTGTCGCTTTTTGGAAAAGGTTTGTATGTTTCATGAAGGCGGCACGCTCCGGAGCCAAGCGAGATTAACAGGTTTTTTGTTTCCCCTTTTTTGTACAGCTTGAGTATGATCACGTCGAATGCGCTTTGCACCACGCCCTGAAGCTGAGCGCCTTCAAGATCAAGCTCTTCGAGGATAAGGTTAATTTCTTTCCAGTTTAATGACATATCGTTACTTGTTCCCGCCGTATGAATCTGATATTATTAAATTACATCAAAATTATAAAAAATTACAGGGCGTTAAAACATGACGATTCTTAAAGTGCTTAATTTATCAAAAAAATACGGAAACGCCACGGTTTTGAATAACATCAATTTTTCGCTTGAAGAAGGCAAGGTTCTCGCCGTTATCGGTCCTTCAGGCGGCGGAAAGACCACCCTTTTGCGCTGTTTGAACTTCCTTGAAAAGCCCGATACGGGGCAAATTATCGTGCGAGGCAAGACTTTGTACGATTCTAACGATCATACAAAGTACAGCGAAAAAACAATCAGGCAAAAGCGTCTGCATTTCGGGCTTGTGTTTCAATCTTTTAATCTGTTCCCGCAATACACGGCGCTGGAAAATGTAACGCTTGCCCCTGTTCTTGCGGCAAAAAAACTTTCGGATTACAAAAAAAACAAAAAGTCAATTTTGGAAGAAATACGTCTTGAGGGAACGCGCCTTTTGGAACAAACGGGGCTTGGAGCAAAGCGGGATTTTTACCCCCATCAATTATCAGGCGGACAGCAGCAGCGCGTCGCCATTGCGAGGGCTTTGGCTCTTAAACCCGACATTTTATGCTTTGACGAGCCGACTTCAGCGCTTGATCCCGAATTAACGGGCGAAGTATTAAATGTAATGCGTGAATTGGCGGAGAAAAAAACAACAATGATCATTGTAACCCACGAAATTCAATTTGCGCGCCAATCGGCGGATACGGTTGTTTTCATGGACGAAGGCGTCATAGTTGAGCAAGGTACGCCCGAAATACTGGATAATCCTTCCGGCGAAAGGTTAAAACGTTTTCTTGAACGGTGCGGTTGAAATTCTTCGCTTATCTTGTAATTAGCCAGGATAAAAGCCAGATAACGACAAGCAAGCCGATAACCGAAAGTATAAGCGCCCAGCCCGGCAAAGGTTCAGCTTTATGACGATGTTTCTTTTTGCGCGGCGCATACGTTTTATTTTTCGGAGGAGGAGCCGAAGAATATCCGCACATGGGACAGCCGTTTTGGAACATTCTGTCCGGGCCGGAATAATCGCAGGCGGGACAGCGGATAGCGGCAAAATGACGCCCGCAGTAGGGGCAGGCTTTTACATCGCCGCCTACTTCGTAACCGCAATTATCGCAAAAAAAACGTGGTTTCTTGTTCACTTATATATTATCGGTATTTTTTTACGCCGGACATGATGATGAAGCGCCTTTATTGGGGCAGCCGCTGCACGCCGGCGCCGCTTCCGCTGTTGAAGGAGCGCTTTCGCCTGTTGAAGGCTTTGCGTCGGAAGCGGATTTTTTATCGGTTTTAGCGGTACTGCCCGGCAAAACGGCCGAGCTTTTGTTTTTATCGGTTACATAAAAACCGGAACCCTTAAAAATAACGCCTGCCCCTCCAAAAATAATACGGCGAACCTCACTGCCGCATTCGGGGCAGGTTGTCAGGGGAGAGTCGCTCATAGACTGAAAAACCTCAAAACTGTGCGAACAGTTTTTACATTCATATTCATAAGTAGGCATAATTATTTCCAATATACTAAAAACATTTGTAAAAGTAAAGTAAGCTCTTTTTCCGAAAGCAAGGCTGTTTTTATTTCGATGTATTGACCGTAAAGAACCGGCGGATTGGCGAAGAAAACCGAAGACATTATTGATTGCTGATTAACAGAAAAAGTTTTAGCCATAGCAAAAAGAGCGGCTATCGTCTTCGCCTGAGCGGCGTTTTCAAATTTCAGCCTTAACAGCACTTCATATTGATTTCCACCCTTGGGATAAAGATTCAGGAAAAGCTGTTCCGCCGGAAGGTTTACGGGAATTCCCTCATTAGCCAATATCTGATTAAGCAGAGGACCGGGCGAATCCATCCAGCAGGAAATCGCCGCCCCTCGCATAAAAACGGCGAAGCCTTCCGGCATTTTTACGCCCGGAGACGCCGGAACGGGATTGCCGTAAGAATCATGCCACGCAATGGCAAAAACCTGTTTAGGGTTTATTACTACAGAAATTTTTTGCATAGCAGAATGCCAGTAAGCGCCCGTTGCCGAGTTTTGTTTCTTCCATGTTGTGTTAAAAAATAAAGCTATCTTTGCACGCAGACTTGGGTAATTGCCCCATCCTGCAACCTGAAAATGCCTGTTGCTTTCCTTCGGATACAGCCCTGCGGCCGCCACTTCGGTACTTTCCAAAATCATTTTTGCCTGCCAGTTTTTTAATTGCTGAACCGGAATAATCTCAAGAATAGGGCGGGCTTCTTTTACATTGGTAAAAACATAGGCAAAAGCGTCGTTATCAAGGGGGACATATTCCATTGATTCAAAAATCGTGTCGGATACGATTGGCGTGGTATGGCAGGAGATTATGAGAAAAACCAGAAACAGAAATTTTACGCTTTTACTATTTTTACTTGCCATGTTTCGTCTCCGGCTTCTATTGGAATTTGTCCGTCTGCTTTTGCCCATTGGGTTTTTACGGCAAGGGTTTCATCGGCGGCGGATTTACCGAAATTGTCCCACGCTTCTTTTAATGAATCCACACCATGTAAACAAAGTTCTATGCGGTCGGTAACAGACAAACCCATTTCTTTTCGAGCGTTCTGAATGCCTCGAATCAAGTCACGGATGTCGCCTTCCATGGAAAGTTCGCGGGTAATTTCCGTATCAAGGCCGACCGTGAGCGTTCCTTCGTTAAGTACGCGCAAGTTTGCTTTTTCTATTCGGCGAATGTCGAGTTTGTCGGCGGTTAACACAAGCGCCCTTGTGCCGCCGCCCTCGCTTGGAATGTCTATCGAAAGGGACGCACCCTCTATAATTTTTTGAATTTCAACGTGACTTAGGGTTTCTATTTTTGCGGCGGCGGATTTCATATCCTTTCCAAGCTCTTTTCCCAATACCCGGAAGTTTGCCTTTACCTCATATTCTACAAGGTCTTCTTCCTTGTCAGAAAAAACCACCTCTTTTACGTTCAATTCTTCCCGGATTATGTCCGCCATACCCAACAGAGCTTTCTTTTCTTCCTGATTGCGTGTAACAAGTTCCGCCTTTTTAAGCGGCTGGCGCATTTTAATGTTGTACTGCGAGCGCAGAGAGCGCCCGATTGAGACTGCCGACATAACGGAAGCCATACGGAATTCAAGATCGCTGTTGCGGCGTTTTTCGTTGGGAACGGGAAAATCCGACAAATGCACCGATTCGGGATCGGTTTTCAGCCGCAGATTTTGCCAGACAGCGTCTGCGGTAAAGGGCATGAAGGGAGAAGCGACCGTTATCAGGGTTTTAAGCGCTTCGTAGAGTGCGCCGTACGCCTCAAGTTTGTCGCTGTCGTTCTCACTGCGCCAAAATCTTCGGCGGGAGCGGCGGATGTACCAGTTGTTCAAAAGATCGATGAAGCGCAGGATTGGGTCTACGGCTTTGCTTAAATCGTAAGCGTCAAGAGCGCCGCCTACTTTTTCGATTAAGGTTTGCGCCTCTGAAAGTATCCATTGATCCAGAGGATTGGCGGGTTTTTCCGGCGCTCCTGTCGCCGTGATTTTATCGATATTTGCGTAAGTGACAAAAAAGCTGTAAGCGTTCCACAGCGGAATGATGATACTTTTTAGCACCTCACGCACGCCGTCGTCGCTGTAACGCAGGTCGTCGGCTTTGATAAGCGCTGAATGTACAAGGAAGAGCCTTACGGCGTCAGAACCGTAAGCGTTAATAACATCAACGGGATCGGTATAATTTTTTAGGTTCTTGCTCATCTTCTTGCCGTCCGACGCCAGAACCATGCCGCTTACGATACAGTTAAGGAAAGCGGGCTTTTTAAACAGAGCAGCGGCAAGAACCGTGAGTGTATAAAACCAGCCTCTTGTCTGATCAAGGCTTTCGCTTATAAAGTCAGCGGGAAAGTGGCTTTCAAAAAATTCTTTGTTCTCGAAGGGGTAATGATTCTGCGCATAGGTCATGGCTCCCGATTCAAACCAACAGTCTAGCACTTCGGGGATGCGTGTCATTTTCGCTCCGCATGAGCAGGGGATTGTAATGTCATCGACAAAATGTTTGTGAAGGTCTTCGGGGTATACGCCTGAAAGTTCTTTTAATTCGGCACGGCTTCCGATACAGATTATTTTTCCGCAGTCGGGACAGCGCCAGATTGGAAGCGGGTTTCCCCAATAGCGGTTACGGCTGATTGCCCAGTCACGAGCGCCTTCCAGCCATTTGCCGAATCTGCCTTCTTTGATGTGTTCGGGAACCCAGTAGATTTTACTGTTAGCGTCTATCATGTCCTGTTTAATTTTTTCCACGCTGACAAACCATGAGCCGACTGCCCTGTAAATGAGCGGATGTCCGCATCTCCAACAGTGAGGATACGAGTGAAGTATCTGATCCCGCTTTACAAGTTTTCCTTCGGCTTTAAGACGCTCAATTATCGCCTTGTCGGCGTCTTTGACAAACACTCCGGCGTAATCGGAAACTTCCGAAGTGAATTTACACTCGGCGTCCACAGGGCAAATCACGGGAATACCCGTCCCTTTAAGCACTCGAGCGTCGTCCTCGCCGAATCCCGGAGCGGTATGCACGATGCCCGTACCGTCTTCGGTTGTCACAAAGTCGCCGAGGAAGGTGCGAAAGGCGTTAGGTGCATCTTTAAAGTAGGGAAACAGCGGCTCGTATTGAAGCCCCGCAAGTTCCGCCCCTTTCTTGCGCCAAATGATTTTATATTGGGTATTGTCTTTGTAATACGCCGGCAAGCGTGCTTCCGCTAGTATGTACCGTTCGTTTTGATCTTCAATTAAAACATAGTCGATATCGGGACCAAGGGTGAGGGCGAGGTTCGACGGCAGAGTCCAGGGCGTAGTCGTCCATGCCAACAGATAAGCGTTATCACTTTCTATCCCAAACTTTTTGCCGTCAACAATTTTAAACCGCACGGTGATAGCGGGATCATGCACATCCTGATAACCGCCGAGGTTTAGCTCATGGTTAGACAGGACTGTGGAACAGCGGGGGCAGTACGGCAGGATGTAGTGGCCTTCGTAGAGGAGTCCTTTTTCCCAGAGTGATTTCATAACCCACCAGATTGATTCCATATAATCGGCGTTCATGGTTTTGTAGTCATTGTCAAAATCGACCCAACGGCCGAGGCGGGTAATGGTTTGCCTCCATTCTTTGACGTAACGCAAAACTGCGGCGCGGCAGGCTTCGTTAAATTTCGCTATGCCGAATTTTTCGATGTCGGTTTTGGAGTTAAGGCCAAGCTCTTTTTCAATGAGGTTTTCAATTGGCAGTCCGTGGCAGTCCCACCCGAAGCGGCGCTCAACTTTTTTGCCTTTCATGGTCTGGTAGCGCGGGATGATGTCTTTTATGGTGCTTGGGATAAAGTGCCCGAAGTGCGGAAGGCCGGTGGCAAAGGGGGGGCCGTCGTAAAAAACGAATTCGCTCTTCCCTTCCCTGTTGGATATGGATTTTTCAAAGGTATGGTTTTGCTGCCAGAATTTAAGGATTTCTTCTTCCAATTTTGGGAAATTTACTTTTGCGTCAACCGGGTTATACACGGGTCTCTCCTGTCTGATGGTTGGGTATATTTTGGCATATTTGGGGATTTTTTTCTATATGGGAGGGCAAGATGTATGCCTATCAACAAAAACATAAATTTATCGCTCTATGGTGAAAGCCGACTTACGCAAAGCCCTGCTATTACCTTATATATTGATTATTTTTCGTGTTTGTTAATAGGCATACATCTCTAGAGCGCATTATGGGGCATGGCATTGTTTGCGTTACCCCTTTGTTGTACAGACACAGGTTGATTAGCATAAACTAATAAATGCTGAATATGAGCTAATACTCCATCAGTCCCATTCACAGATGTAACCGAAATTACTAAGATTACTAGCATTATTAGTATTATCATTCCAAGACCCATTTTTATAAAGTTCCAATTTATCTTCTTTTCCTCCGTAATTATCCGGTTGACCGCTTGACCATTTTTTATATGTAAAATCCTCACCTGTTACCCATTTCCAATCTTTACCCTCACGATAACCGCCAAACCAGAAAGAAGTTTTTTTACTTTTTTTAATTAAATCCTGAATAAATCTTTGTTCCTCTTTACTGGTAATTGTAGCGAGATATCCGCCCCTTTCTTCGCAATCTTCTTTGGCTTTTTTCCAATTCATTGATTTATCAACAACCTCGTATCTGTGCCCATTTCCGGCAAAAACCACAGCGGAATCTGATGAGGCCGCCGATGCCGCAGGTTTACTCGCAGACACCGTGCTGTTAGAGCCGGAGCGTGCGGGTTGTGCCGCCGGCTGCGGCGAGCCTGCGGAAACCAGTCTCCAACTGTTGCTGTATGTCCCCGCCTTACGCCCCTGATTATTGTAAAATCCGGCGGAAAAAGAATTGTATCCGGTATTTTCAAAAGCGTTATTCGCGATGTACACGTTCGCTCCGATACTTACGCTGCCTATCTGGTTATCCGCGAACGCCATGTTCCCTATAAAAATAACGCTATCGGGAATGACTACGCTTACCAGTCCTTTTTTCACAAAAGCCCGTTCCCCAATCTCAGTTACAAGGCGGCCGCCTATGCGAGGCGGAATCTTTAGCTCCGTATTTTTACCGACGTATCTTGTAATTCTCGCCGTGTTACTGTCGCTGATTATTTCTACGGTAAAATCTTTTTCATCGTCATAGTTTATGGCGGACGAGGCGCTTGCCGCTGTCAGCCCCGCGGAACTAGCCGTACCTGCCGGTACCGCTCTTACGTCTGAACCTCCGCTTCCCGCTTCCGCTACAGCGCCGGCTATAAGATCCGGCATACGAGGCAAAATATCTTTCATTACCGTATTCACAACCTCCGTCTGGTTGGGCAGTTTGCCCGACATGGCTCCGTCAATGGTACTTCTAACTGTTGGTCTGGTCATTTCAGAGAGCTTCTTTACGACAATCGCTTTGGCCGCGGGCGATATAGACTCTTTCGCTACAATGTCCGTGAATTTCTTCTCAAGTTCTTTCATAACCCCGTCGGTAAGCTTGTCAGCCGCTCTTCCCTTTATATCAAATTGAGCGTAGGAAATCCCCGGTATAGCGATTGCCATTACCGCCGCCAGTAAAAGAACCCATCTTCGCCGTTTAAAGAAACTCATTAAAAACCCCCTTTCAAATAAATCGATCTAAAAAAATGACCGTTTATTTTTAACATTATTCAAATTAGTCTTTTTCCTTTTATTGGTGAGAATTTATGGCTTTTTTAATTAATTATTGTATAATTACATAACTTTTATTGACAAATAAAGAAATATTGCTGTATTATTTTAAGGTAAACATTATTCTTTTTTTGTATAAAATAAACGGTCGTTTAAATTATTAAAAATTCAGCGCCTATTCAAATCCTTGGAATAATAAAAGCCCTACAAACTACCATGTTCCCCATACCCTGGAAAGATGTACGCCTACCATATAAGAGCGAATAAATCCGCTATCAGGTAATAGCCGAGCTTACGCAAAGCTCTTCCGGTGATATTGGCGTGAATCGTATAATGCCACGCCAAAGCGTGCTAAGACAAAGCCACGCCACCAATCACCGGGAGGGCTTTGCGTATGCCCGGCTTGCAGCAATTTAGAGAACATTTTTCCTTTATAAATTCTTTAAAGCATACATTTTTCTAGAAAGTAATTAATCCCCTGGTCCATGTCATACTTTTATCATTCGGCCGGGTATATGTTCCCGCAACGCCGGTATAAGTACTTACAAAAGAATCAACAAACGCCTCACGTTCCACTTTTACGTTTGCTCCAATGGTAATGCTGATCAGTTTACTTCCGGAAAAGGCTTTTTCTCCAATACTTACAACACTGTTTGGTACAGTAACGTTGGTCAGTATGGCATCGGAAAAAGCGAATTTCCCGATATTCTTAACTTTGTTGCCTATGGTAACACTGGATAATTGGGTGTTATTGAAAAAAGCGCTCTCCCCAATAGATGTAACGCTGTCCGGTATAACAACGCTAGTCAGTTTATTGTTTGCGAATGCTCGAGCCTCAATAGTCGTAATGCCGTTGCCTAATATAACTTTGATAAGTTGATTTCCGGAAAAAGCGGAATCTCCAATAATCGTAACACTGTCGGGTATGGTAACGCTGATAAGTCCTTTATTGCGAAACGCTTCTTTAGCGATAGCGACAATAGGCATTCCGTTGGCTGTTGGGGGGATTGTGAGGTATTTTTCGCTTCCGGTGTATCCTATTATGGTTATTTTTCCGCCGTCTTCCATAGCTTGGAAACCAAGCCCTTGACCGAAAACATTACCTGTCAAAAACAATACCGACAGGATAACAATGACTCTTTTCTTCATTTTCCGCTCCTTTTATTCCCAACGCTTATTGCCAAGTAAACTTAGGATAATATTATCCTATTTTCTTATATTTTTGTCAATATTATCATTTTAACACGCATGAAATCCATAAAATAAGAAATTTATCAAAAATTTTTCACCTAAAGTAAAGCAAAAACACATATCCGCACCGTATATAGGGTGGAGGTTATTATGAAAAAGATTGTTTATGTTTTGTGCGCCGTTTGTATCGTCCTTGGTTCCTGTTCCACGGGAGAGACGGCGGCAGGAGCGATGGCAAAGCTGTTCGGGTACAGTTCGGAAGCGCTGGTCTTCCTGAACTGCAAGGCTGTTTCGGAGGACGAGATTGAATTTGAATTTTCCCGTCCGGTAACAATTAAATCTTTGAATTTCACGCCTGCTCTTGATGTCGCCTCAATTGAAGACGGCAGTACGGTAAAAGTAAAGGTAAATAAAATTCAAAAACCGGGAATGGAAATTGCCGCCGATATTTTGGCGGAGGATACGCACAAGAACACTATCAATGTGTTAACCCCTTTCCGTACCAGAAATAACAGGATGCCGGAATTGGTAATAAATGAAATTTGTACGGAATATGCCAACGCCACCGTCGGGAAAAGAGAAGAGTATATCGAATTTAAAACAAAATCAGCGGGTAATTTGGGAGCGATGCGTATAATTATCAATGGCGATGCAAGCGGGGCAAAACAGACAATTTACGAGTTTTCACCTGTCGAAGTTAAAAATGGCGAATACATCGTGCTTCATTTGCGCACATTTGATCCTTCAAGCAAAGACGAATACACGGACAATCTTAATGAATCGGTCGGGGTAAACGCATCGTCTGAAGCCAGAGATTTTTGGATTCCGGGAGATAATAAGTTGATACATACGACCGCCTCGGCAGTTTATGTTCTTAATCAGGATGACAAAGCGCTTGCGGCGGTAATGATTTCTAAAAGCGCAGACTCATGGTGGGCAAAAGACTACTTTGCGGAAACCGCTGAATTTTTATTCAAACAGAACGCATGGAAATCTGTTGATGGAAAAATCTGCGGACCAGCAAACGCAATAAACAGCACCGGAGCAACTAATACCCGTACCATCTGCCGTGACGAAAAAATAGAGGTAGATTCAAAAACC
>JGI20170J14366_1001298_pt1 | contig 10893 bp, 8 predicted proteins | sample TergutNc150P3_FD_14366 | JGI IMG/M metagenome (IMG submission 14366) | reverse complement strand
ACAATTGCGTCAAAGATTACGCCGCCTTTATCATTGTAAATACCCGCGTTGTTGTATAACCTCCCGAAACTGCCCAAGAAATAACAACCGCCTGCCACAATAAGTCCGAAAAACGTCGATACAATGGCGCCCTTGGAAATCATTTTCTCGGATTTAATAGAGTAAAATTTGGAAACCATCTGCGGAAGCCCCCATGTTCCAAGAGACGTAAGAATTATAACGCCCAATAAACTTAAAGGATCGGGGCCGAAAAACGAAGTGAAAATGCCTGGGACGGGAACATTGTTTACATTGGTTCCTTTTACTTCGGCAAGCTTTGCCAGGGCGTTTATTAATCCGCCGTTACTGCCGAGTACGGCTCCTATAATGGCGGCAATACCGATAAGCATGATTATGCCCTGAATAAAATCGTTTGCCGCGGTCGCGAAATATCCTCCGACTACGACGTAGACTGCGGTAATGACCGCCATGCCGACAATGCAGTAGATAAAGTCGATATGGAACGCCATCTCGAACAAGCGGGAAAGACCGTTGTATAAAGAGGCGGTGTAGGGGATAAGGAAGATGAAAAGTATGATTGAAGCCCCTATTTTTAACGCGGGCGAATTGTAACGAGCGCCGAAAAATTCGGGCATGGTCGCGCTTTTCAGGTGATTGGTCATAATGCGGGTGCGCCGCCCTAGTATTACCCAGGGCATAAGAGAGCCGATAAAAGCGTTGCCCAATCCTACCCATGTGGCAGCGGTTCCGAACCTCCAACCGAATTGTCCTGCGTAACCGACAAAAATTACAGCCGAAAAATACGACGTTCCGTAAGCGAAAGCCGTAAGCCACGGGCCTACGGCTCGTCCGCCCAGGACAAAGTCATTTACGCTTGCCGCTCTTTTACGGAAATAGAACCCGACAAAAATTGTTACAACGAAAAACAACAGAAGCAGGATAATTTTTATAGCCATAATTTACCTCTTTAAATTTAACTGTTGACTCTTTCTACATATTCGTTGGTTTCGGTATTCACAAGTATTTTTTCATCCTGTTTGATAAAAAGCGGCACACGCACCGTTAAACCCGTTTCGGTAATAATCGGTTTTGTAGCGCCGGAAACAGTATCGCCTTTTACGTAATTTTCGCTTTGGGCGACCGTAAAAACAACTTTATAAGGAATTTTTATGTCTATCACCTTGCCTTCCCAAATAGTAACGTCGTAAACATCGCCGTCTTTAAGGTAGAACTTCTTGTCGGGAGCGTCCGAAATAGGAACCTCGTACTGATCAAAAGTGGTGTTATCCATAAAATGATAATTGTCCTGATCGGCATACTGGTACTGGCAGGAGTGCATATCAACCTGAGCGTCTTCAACTTCCTGCTGGGTAGGAATGGTAAGGCTTAACACAGACCCGTCTTTAATGCTTTTCATTTTAATTCTGGCGACGGAAGTTCCCTTCCCCGGATTGTGCAGTTCCCTTTCCACAACGAGATACGGCTGCCCCTTTTGAAGCAGGCATGTACCCTTAACGACATCTACGGCTTTTATCATAATTATCCTCTGAAAAAAATTTGGTATAGATGAAGAATATCAAAAAATTGAAGTTATGGGAAGACTGCCCTTAAACACACGCTTTTCCAGAGCCATTTAACAGGACCCTTTGTTATTCTTAATTTTAACGCCTGTTCAACTCCCGCGAAATCCTGTTTTTCCAGTGTCTTTGACATAAATGAGCCCCAGCGTGATTGTCCGGTATTAAACCACGCGGCAAGGTCTTTTTCGGTAATAAGACGTTCCTCGCGCTGATCAAGCGTTTGAATGTTAACGGTAAATCCCTGCTTTTTGAATACGGCGGACATCTCTTCATCGTCCCAAAAACCTGTAACGCCGTTTTCTCCGAAAAATGTTTTTTCCGCCTGTTCCAGTTTTTCCGCCAATTTGCCTTCGTTACATTCATCAGCGAGGATTCGCGAGATACGTTCCCCGTAACGAGGCGGCGAGAAAAACAAAACAAGTCCGCCGTTTTTCGCCAGAAGCTGTTTAGCGCCGGCCGCTATTTGAGCCGCTGTTTCAGGCGTTTCCGCCGAAAGACGCGCGCTTCTTATAAGGATATGATCAAAAACAGAGCAGGAAAACCATTCTTCGCACTGCCGCGCGGAAGGAAGCAGTTCCTCCGTTACGGCGATTAGCGGTTTTTCGGCTTCGTCCAGTGTTTGCGCATAACGCAAGAGGGCGTCTTTGGCGGACGGAGCGTTTACAAGGGCGGCGGTTAACCCCTCGGGACAGCGCCTAAGGCTCTCCCAAAGAAGAAGTCCGTCGTTTGCGAGAGGAATTAATACACGCCCTTGTCTGGACGGGGACGCCGTTGTAAAAATAACATCCCTGTTGCGCAGAAGCAATTCGCTTCTTCCCGATTCAAGGCGCTTGTACCAGCCTTCACGCCCCTTCGCCGCCTGCGACCATGAAAGCAGTTCTCCCGCCTGTTCCTGATTATCGCCGAAAACAATAGCCGCCTGTAATTCTCGTTTTTGTAAAACATCCTGCCTTATTTTGCCTTCGTAGCCGATAGAAGAAGGAATATAAAAAGTTCTGCCTCTTAACGCTCCCGGCAAATACTGTTGAGCCGCCCAATGATCACGGTAGGCGTGCGGATAGACATATCCCTCGCCGTGGCCGAAACTTTCAGCGTCACGGCTGGCGTCTCGCAGGTGGTTCGGGACTTCCGCGTCCTCACGTTCTACTTCCTTGAGGGCGTCAAAGTACGCCATTGTCGTGTTGGACTTGGGACAGGTCGCAAGATACAGGCAAGCGTGGGACAAAGGGAAGTTTCCTTCCGGGAAACCGATGCGCTCAAACGCCTGAGCGCAGGAGATAACCACGGAAAGCGCCGAAGGGTCCGCCAGTCCTACATCTTCGCTGGCGAGAATTATCATGCGCCTGAAAATAAATTTCGGGTCTTCTCCGGCCCGTACCATCTTGGCGAGCCAGTACAAAGCGGCGTCCGGGTCGCTTCCCCTTACGCTTTTTATAAACGCGCTTATTGTGTCAAAATGATAATCGCCGTCTCTGTCGTAAAGCAGGGCGCGCCGCTGTATGCTTTCTTCCGCCGCCGAAAGGGAGATATAAATTTCCCCGCCGGGCGGAGCGGGCCACCCATCGCTTGTCTCTACGGCAAGCTCCAGAGCGTTAAGAAGGGTGCGGGCGTCTCCGCCTGCTATTTCTACAAGGTGTTCAAGAGCGCCTTCCTCAAAACTGATTTTCCATTTTCCGTAACCGCGCTCCGTATCTGCGATGGCTCTTCTGGCGGCTTCCATCATATCCAGCGAGTCAAGCGGTTTAAGCTGAAAAATACGGCTGCGGCTTACAAGGGCGCGGTTTACCTCGAAGAAGGGGTTTTCCGTCGTAGCGCCGACAAGGATAACCGTGCCGTTTTCCACCCAGGGCAGGAGAGCGTCCTGCTGCGCCTTGTTCCAACGGTGGACTTCGTCTACAAAAAGGATTGTTCTTTTACCGTAAAGCCTGAAACGCTCGTCCGAGCGGTCGATAACTTCACGTATGTCTTTTACGCCCGAAAGCACGGCGTTAAGGTTTTCAAAAGCGGCACGGGTAGTGTTCGCTATTACCGCTGCAAGGCTTGTTTTTCCGGTTCCCGGCGGGCCGTAAAGAATAATTGAGGAAAGACGATCCGCTTGAATCGCGCGGCGCAAAAGCCTTCCGGGACCTACAATGTGATCCTGACCGATAATATCTTCCAGAACACGGGGACGCATTCTGTCCGCTAGCGGGCTCTGTGTTTTTTTATCGTTATTTGCGGAAAAAAGATCATCCATTAATATTTAGGCTCATCTTCACCTTCGGCGTTCCATTGAGGAAGAGAACCGCGTTCACGGTATGACCAAACACCGTTTTTTTGCGTAGAGGCAAATATGATCCTGTTAGAATCGGAAGTCGTCGTTTGAAAAATGAAGTTGACAGGCTGTTTTCCTATTGTGGAGAGAAAACGTTCATTTCCGCCAGGATAAATAGTGGAAACCGGACCTATCCCCGGTTCAATAAAGTTAGCTCCGGTTTTTATTCCGTTTGCGTCTAATTCCAGTTCCATATAGCCGTACGTATGACCGGAAGAAGTTGAATAACGAATTTCCTGCCTTCCGGCGAGAAGCAGTCTTTCGGAAGAACTTTTTTCCCATATAGCGAGCGTGCCGTTTGAATATCTTCCCATTTGAATATTTGTGTATTGGATATTTTCAGTAGTGTCAAAAGTATAAACTCTACCGGATTCACGTGTAATTAAAAGTATTGTATTGGCACTAAGGTTAATAATCCCTGTAATGTCTACGGGTGTATCCGCTATTGGAGTACCTGTATTACCGGTTACTTTGTAAACTCCTTTGTTTTTTGTAGCTAAATAATAAGTGCTGCCGATAGACGCGGCGCCGCAAAGCTCTGCATCGCCAGTCTGGGGGGTAGCTAATTCATTTATTATTGATGGTGTACCGGCATCTATATAAAGAATTTTATAATTGTTTGTTGTTTTATCCAATTTAGTATAAAGAAATAATCTGCTTCCCGTTCCCGTTCCCGCCGTGTAAATACTTTGAATTTGCGTGTATTTATAACTATCGGATAGAATAACCCATTTAGGATTAGCAGGCTCTGAATCATTATAATGATAAATAACAGTTTGTCCGGTAATATTTTCATCGGTAGCGCATAGCGCGTATAAATTGTTATTCGCGGAAGCTAATCGCAGTATTCTTCTTCCACTGGGAGAACCCATATTGCTCCAATAAGGCTGAGTATTACTATTATATTTATAAAGAGTATAACCGGAAGCTACATACATATAGCTTTTATATTCGACAATATTTGTCGGCGTTCCTTTTATTCTGGGTTTTATAGGTTTTACTTCTTGTGAAATCGCGTAAAAGACAGGATCATTGCAGGTACAAAGAATTAACAAAAATACGAAACAAAAAAGAGATTGTATAATATATTTTTTTCCAATATATTTCGCCATATATTTCACCGTAAATTAAAAATGATAACGGGCGGAAAGTAATAAATCTATCATAAACCCGTCTGTGTTTTTTGCGCGCTCATTGGTCCATTGAGGAAGCCAATACCAGTTTGTACCCAATCCAAAGGACCATTCCATACTAAATCTGTAATAAGCCGCTCCTCCGGCTTTTAAATAAAGACCGTAATATCTGGAATCCAGATAACGGTGCCAAATCATTCCAATTGAAAAATTCAAGGGAAATTCCATCCGCCAGAAGTAAAATTGATATCCTGTCCTTGCTCCAAGAAGAATAGCGTAGTACATATTATCCGCCAAAGTTGATATGAATGTGCCGCCGACTTCTCCCCCTAAAAATATATTGGGAGTAAAAAAATAATTGTATGACAGAGTGCCGGTTCCCCCGACAGGTGGGCTGAAATTATTATTCATTTTTTTTCCGTTATTAAGAAGTACGGTTGGAAATAAAGCGCCAAGAGAAACCGAGAATGTTTGATCGCCCCTAGTATAGGAATCATCGTTGTAAATATCCCATTCGCCGCCGTCGGACGGCTCGTTTTCCTGCGCGTATAGCATGGAAAAACTGAAAAGTAGAATTAGTAAAAAAGCCGCAAATTTGCGCATATGAACTCTATAGTACTCCTAATATAATAACAATCGCGGATGTTATTGGGTTACTTATCAATTTTACTGCTTTTTATTCTCCAGAGCAAGATATTCAAGTAAAACCGGATATTTTGTAAGCAGTTCCCCGTACCTTTCAAGTTCCTCAAAATGAAGCTGGGAAGCGATATGGTTTTCCGCCCTTCTGCCGAAGCCGGATGTAACAATTTCACGCTGTTTTTTCAGGTAATCCTCATATAAATGGCGTACTTCCCTGTAAAGGATAAAGTCAGGAAACTTCGCCGATTGAACAGTTAATGAAAAATCCTGAAATTCAGGGTATAAAACCGCGATTTCACGCTCCAACTCGACATCATTATTGCCGGACATTACATTTTCCAGACGTGTACTGTCTGTTTCGCCGGAGGAAAAAGTACGCAGAATAAGGTTTTCTATACTTTGCGCTTTACCCAACAAATGCTTTTCCAAATCCCCTTGTTCCTTCAAATTATAAGCAGAAACAATATGAATGAGCGTATCGGGATTAAGGCTGAAAGAAATTACCGCCTTTAATTCCCACGAGAAATTAGCGCCAATTCCGGCGAATGCGGCGTAACTTTCCCCTGAAGGCAGGGTACTATTGAAATTTATGTTAAATTTTACAGGCTCAATGCGGTATACGGCTATTTCCACGTTTTTGGGTATCAATTTATACCATAACCAGCGAAATTCACCGGATTTAACCAGTTCCGGGTCAATTCCGTGGGTTTTTGACTTAATTACTCCGTAAGACCCCAAAGGGACTTTATATTGCGCCCATCCGGCGAGGAAAATCACACAGCCAAGGACCAATAATATAAAAAGGGTAAAGAAAAACTTTTTCATACTGTATTATAATATATAAATAACGTTTTTTTTGCAATATTAGGAAAGAGGAAATAGAGGATAATGATAAAAGAGAGCCGGACAACGGCGGGTTGGATATTTTTTATTGGTTTTTCAATCTCAATTTTTACCCTGATAATTTATTTAACAGAAGCCGACTTTTCGGATAAAGAGCTTCTTCTGCTTCTCGCCATTCTGCGGTATTCATCATTTATGGTGTGCGTCAGTTCAGTGTTTTTTTTTATAACGGGAATTATCGGTTTTATCAAAAAGCCTTTTGTTTTTTCTGTTTTTCAGATTATATTTTCCATACTTGGCGTTTTTTACGGAGCCGGAATAATAATAGTCGCAGCGTTTTTCGCCGCAATTACAAACGGGCAATCTTAAATTATCTTAAATAAGCAACGGGCTATTTCTCAAGTTTAAGATAGCCCCACACCTCGGTGGTTTCCTGTCCCAGCCGCCAGAAGCCGATTGAGGCGATTCCCATTGTCTTGTACATTTCCATGCGGGTACACAATGAATAAGAGTCTTCAAAGTAAACTACTATTTTTACGTTTCTGGAATATTCAAAAACAGGTATTCCGTTCTCGCGCCTTATCTCCTTAACGCTGTGTTCGTCAATTATTTTTTCCGTAGTTGAGTAAATAAGGGCGCGGGAAGGAGTATAATCGCCCCACGCTCGGCCATAGAAGGGAAGCCCCATAATTAGTTTTTCTTTTCCGATTACCTTTAACGAATATTCGGCTACTTGCTTGCACCATTTCATGGACGCTACGGAGCCCGGCTTGCTTCCCGACCAATGCTCGTCATAGGCCATTACAAAAATACGGTCAACATAAGGTTTAATTTTTTCATAATCATATTGATCGTCGTTAACTTTTTTATTTCTGGCGGGAAGAGCGATTGTAAACATTTTATCGGAAGGCAGTCCCTGCCTTAACTCTTTTAAGAATGAAAAGAAAGCTTCCGAGTCTCTTGCTGGAATATTCTCAAAATCAATTTGAAGCCCGTTATAATCCTTTGCCGCGGCGAGAAGGTCGGCGATTAATTCCCTGCGGTGAACGCTTCCGGGAAGAAGGACAAAGTGCGTCAAAGAGCGGCTGTTGCAAACGACGACAAGATGAACCCTGCCTGAAAATTTAATATTAGCGCGTTTTGGAATATCAACCAGTTTGCCGTAAGAGTCAACTTCCGCGCTAAAGTAGCCAATGTCGGAAACCGGAAGGTTATTTGCTAGCCCCGCTTCTCGGCCTGCGACTACATATCCCCAAATTTCACCGAATGAGGAAATTGGAAGCGGTTTTCCCGGTTCCGGCAGAATGATAGGCAATTCCACAATTTCTTCATCATTTTCTATGTCGGTTTTAGGCTGCATATTCTTACAAGATACAAGAGACAGCGCCAAAAAGACAGCTATAATTATACAAAAATGTTTCACTTTAATAATTATCGTGTGAATTTGGATAAAAATTTATGGTTTTCCGCCATAACCGCAAGCCTTATAAGGACCGGTACCGGCGTTTCCTATCTTTATTTCCTTATGGTATAATGTTATATAAACGGAAAATAGAAAATATGCGATTTGATTTGGATAAAATTCTGACAGACGAGATTCTCTTTTACATGGAAAATCAGGGCGGCGAATTCTTGTTGGATACGCGGGAGGTAAAGGTTATAAATGCCGACAACTGTAACCTTGACGATGAAAGCCGCTATATACCCATTCCAAGGTGGGATTCCAATGACGGTTTCCGCCTTATGGAAAAATTTGCCGTAGAGTTAAAAAATCCCATTATTCGCCATGAATTATCCGCCGCCCTTAACACAAAAAGGGGAGTTTTCCGCTCTTTTAAGAACGCGCTTGAGCAATATCCCGAGGCCGAAAAAATGTGGTATAACTACAAAAGCCGCAAAATGAAAGAAGATATTTTAGCGTGGTACAACGCCCTAAGAGAAGAATGGGGGCTTGAACCTGTCGGCGGCGAACCGGAAGATATTTCTTCTATAGTTTTGGAAGATTTTATTTTCAGGGAAGGAAAAGAAGGCGATGAGCCTAATGTAAACGCTCTGCATAAACTTTGTACGGAAGAAAAAGAAAACGCGCGTTTTTTAGATAAAGAAGATCAAAATAATATTTCAGGCGGAGTTTTTCTCATTGCGGAAACGGCGAGCGGCGAATTCTGCGGTTATATATGCGCTGTTAATAATGAGCCGTACTTGCGAATTACAAGACTGGAAGTAAAACCTGAGTACCGCGGCATGGGAATAGGAAAGATTTTACTTTCGAAATTACTGGAAAAAACAGGTGAAAAGAGCGTTATTTTTGATTTATCCGCCGATTTTGAGTATTTTTCGCGTACTTTACATTTTGAGAATTTTAGGCCTGTTATGCAAAGATTTGTAAGAAGCAAATAAAAAATTATATTTTTTTGACAGACGCGGGACTCGAACCCACCACCTTCAGCTCCGGAGGCTGACGCTCTATCCACATGAGCTAGTCTGCCGCTCAGTATGAATAGAGTATCTTTAAATCCGCCCTTGGTCAAGGCGGCGGTTTATCTTAACAATTCGGCGTTATCTGAACGGTTCCACCTATTTGCGATATCAACCGGGGCTTCGGATGAAATGTTTCTGATGTTTTTGTTCGCTCCCAATTCAAGCAGGGTAGTGATGATCTGCGGAGTTCCGAACCTGGCGGCGAAATGAAGAATTGTGTTAGATGAATTGTCCCTCGCGTTAATCGCCTTACCGGAAAAAAGCGCCCTTATGCAGTCTTCGCCCTTTGTAAGAGCGACATCCGCGGGGCTTTTGCTGTCAACAGCCATTTGGAAAGGGTCGGCTCCGGCGTCGGCAAGAACTTTTGCCTGTTTCAGCAAGTCTAAATCTATGGCGGTTCTAAGAGGAGTTTTACCGTTATTATCAACTGCGTTAATTCTTCCGCCTCGGCTTAATATCGCCTTAATAAATTCGGGAGACGATTTTTCCTGCAACGCTATATGAAGAACGGAGTTTCCCATATCATCGGGAGTATTTACCCTGTCCTTTGTCAATAAAAGCGATGTCATACGGGATGAAATTCCCAAGGCTATTTGAAACGGAGTCCTGTTCAGCGTGTTGCGCGCGTGAATATTCGCCCTCATCCTCAGAAGTTGAGCGACAATATCATGCCTTCCGTCCGCCACGGCGATATGAAGCGGAGTGTCGCCCCTTGTATTCCTCGTATTTGGATCGGCTCCTTTAGCGGCGAGTTTTTCTATTGTGGGCAATAAGCCTGTTTTTACGGCTTCCATAAACGGTGTATTGCCGTCTATATTGCGAACTTCAAGATTAGCCCCATTGCTGATAAGCAGTGAGTCCATATCAGACAGTCCCAAAGAGACGGCGAGATGAAGGGCAGTGTCGCCGCTTAATGAGTGAGCGTTAATATCTATGCCGCTTGCTATAAGGAAAGACGCGGCTTCTAAGGCGTTCCATCTGACAGCGGCGTGAAGAAGGTTATATCCCTGGCTGTCCGTCGCTTTTATATTCGCCCTGTTGTCGAGAAGGGCTTTTATTGTAGAAGGACTGTTTGCCTTTACCGCCATAAATAGGGGAGTCTCGCCCGTAGCGTTTGTTGACTCAACAGGCACGCCCCTTTGAATAATCGCCGGAATAGCGTTGTTTAATTTCCAGTTTGCGGCGTAATGAAGCATGTTGTTACCCAAACCATCCTTAGCGCCTGTGGTATTGGGGTTAATTATCCAATAGCGTATTCCGCCCGAAGAAGTCAGGGCGTTGTATAACGGGCTGTCCCCTGCGGCGTTAGCTGAAAATATACTCGCTCCCCGTGAAATAAGGTACTCTCCGTCTTCACGAAGGTTCATTCTTACGGCGATATGAAGGGCTGTGTCTCCCTCCCTGTTTCTGGCGTCAACAATGGCGCGTTTATCAAGAATTAATCCTATATGGCGGGGATTTCCACGGTTTCTAATAACGGAATGAAGTATTGTATTTCCGGCGCTGTCTCTCTGGTTTACGGTCTCCTCGGTAACAAGCATTTCAAAAATTTCTTCTCCGTCCCTTACGGAAAGAGCGAAAGGCGTTATGCCTGTATTTTCAGCGGCGAAAATTTCCGAGCCATAAGCCAATAAAAGGGGAATAATTTCCTTTCTTTTTTCTTCTACAGCGATATAAAGAGGGGTTTTGCCCTGAATGTTCCTGATAAAAACATCGCTTCCGCCGTTAAGCAGGGTTTGTATTAAATCGACAGGGCGGTTCAAAATAATGGCGATATGAAGCGGAGTGTCGCCGTGCTCATCTCGAAGATTGGGATTTGCCCTCATTCCAAGAAGAAGATATATCGCTTCCTTGTGAACATTAGCCGGAATTCCGACATGAAGAGGAGCGTTGCCCTTTG
>JGI20170J14366_1001296_pt1 | contig 10898 bp, 8 predicted proteins | sample TergutNc150P3_FD_14366 | JGI IMG/M metagenome (IMG submission 14366) | reverse complement strand
GAAAGTATCTGGTTGATTTCGTCGCTCTTCGCCTGGGCCTTATAGGTGATATCCCACCGCTTCTTCCCGACCTGTTTTGTGGGGAATATGAGCAGGGGCAGGAGCAGGATTCCTCCGGTGGCCAGAATCCAGTTCTTTTGGTACATCGTAGTCACCGCTAAAATAATCAGTATCAGGTTTCTGATAAGCTCCGTAAGGGTGCCGGAAATCACGGTCTGCACGCTTCCGATGTCGGAAGTCATTCTCGTGATTATTTCCCCCTGTTTGCTTGAGCTAAAGAACCTATGAGACATGTTCAACAAATGCCTGAACATTTTGTTCCGCATGTCAAAGATAATATGCTGGGATATCCAGACATTCAGCCAGCTTTCAAATACCGAGATAAGGTTTGACAGTACCAGCACGCCGAAAGACGCGGCTATCAGCTTTAGGAGTATATCCAGGTTGCCGCCGATAAGGCCTTCGTCTACTATCCTGCCCATGAGCAGGGATGGCATGATGGAGAACCAGGATGAGGCCGAAATGCAAATAACCACCACTACCAGCCTTGGCCAGTAGGGCAGAAGATAACCGAAAGCCCTTTTTAACAGGGATAAGGTGAGTTTCGGCGCATCCTTTTTTTCCTCCGCCGTAAGCGGCCTCGCCGAACCGCGTCCTCCGCCCCCTCCACGTCCTCCGCCCCCTCCTTCATATACGCCTGACATATGGTTTGTCTCCTTTTTTAATTTAGATTTTACCCCAATAGATGCGCACTGTTAAGCGGTGTTAGCGCGTGGTGTCAGTCACCATTTTTCATAATGGTATCGTAAATTTGATCTTTCTGAATTGACACTTTTAATTATTTCCATTACAAATTAATCATTCTAACTTAAAAGGATTTTTATATGCCCAAATCACAGACCCCCGCTACCGTTCTTCAAACTCTCATGGAGGAGTACCAGCTAAACCCCTTTTCACTGTCAAAAGAGATTCACCTAAGCCATTCCGCAGTACGCTTACTTGTCATCGGCCAATCGAAAGTTACGGTTCCCACAGCCCTACGTCTTGCAAAATTATTCGACCAGACCCCCGACTACTGGCTCGACCTTCAACGTGAAGCGGACCTTAACGAAGCATCAAAAGACAAGGAATTGCAGGATGTCCTGGACACCATACCCAGGGCAAAGAAACTCGCCGCTGCGAAACCGGGAACCGCTGAAAAGCCCAACAAAAAGCAAGCGCATCCCGTCTTGAGCAAAAAAACTACTATAACCACCAGCGCAAGATCAGCCAAAAACAAAGGCCCTAAAAAGAATGTTAAGAAAAAGTAAAATTATCTAACACTCAATCTTGAGGTCGCCATCCAAAATCAGCCTTTTCTTCCTCATGAATTCAGAAACCAAAAGAGAAGCAACTGCCGGAATGACTATAGCGATCAGTAAAAGGCCGAACCAGTCAAATACGGTGGGTGAAATGGCAGTCTGACCCACTGATATTGCCCTTTGCGATGGGCCAAACCAGCCGCTGATTACGCCGATAGGGCCTACCATGCCTGAAGTACCCATGCCGGAAGAAACAGGGGGGCCGTTCATTTTCAGCTTAAAGATAACTGTCGCCACAGGCCCGTTAATTATGGAAGCCGTAACCGCNGGTANCCACAATATGGGTTTTTTCATAAGATTGGGAACTTGCAGCATAGAGGTTCCCACNCCCTGAGCCAAAAGGCCGCCAATCTTGTTCTCCCTGTAGGAAGCAACCGCAAAACCGACCATGTGGGCGCAGCATCCGGCTACAGCCGCACCGCCTGCCAGACCGACGAGCCCAAGGGCGGCGCAGAGGGCCGCCGAACTGATTGGAAGGGTCAGCACAATGCCGACAATCGCGGATACAAGAATCCCCATTATGAAAGGCTGCATATCGGTTGCCCACATTACGGCCATGCCGAACAGGTTTGCGAATTTTCCTATCGGGGGAGCCAGAAGCATTGCGGCCAAAACGCCGGCAATTATTGTTACAGCGGGAGTAACAATAAGATCTATTGGCGTTATTTTGGAGACGAGTTTTCCGAAGAAAACCGCGATAAGAGCGATAAAGAACACCGCCAGCGGACCTCCCGCGCCGCCCAGGCTGTTGGCGGCCGCGCCAACGGCAACCAGTGAATACAGTACAAAGGGCGGCGCTTGCAGCGCGAAACCGATAGCGACTGCCATTGCCGCGCCCGCGCCCGGAGTGGCAAATTCGCCGATTCTGTTGAGTACCGGCAGACGGAGCTGGGTGCCCAGAGTATTAATGATAGTACCGATTAAGAGAGAAGCGAAAAGGCCCTGCGCCATTGCGCCGAATGCCTTAATACCGATCCGATCCCAGGTGATCTGAATGCCTTGCTTTTTCAAAAAACCGGAAAATGACTTCTGATCTGACATAAATTTCCTCCTGTATATGTTGTTAAATAAATTCTTTATTGGATTTTTTTTGTATTGCTCTTATGTATCCGGCTATTACAACAATAAGTGAAATACCTTGTTGAAAAACCAACAATACTTTATCTTGTATTAACATTAATGTTCCCATNCAAGTACACATAAGCGCAAATAAAAGCCATCCNGCNGGATTNTTTTTTGCAAGTAAATAACTACCCAATAAAAACCCGAAGGTAACNAGAATCTCCAATATTTGAGAAAATGTTGTAANTCCATGAAAGTAATAAATACTGTAAAGAGTTCCCAGTATAATCATAAAGATTGTAAAAAATTTAACAAACATATCAAAAATTTTATTAACTTGAATATTTTGCTTCCATGTGGTTACAAGACCAAGAATCAATGAAGGGATGCTGCCAAATTCAATAGCTGCAACAACCCAATTATTTTTGCCTGTCAACAAAATAACCCATGCGGGTACACCAACAATATAAGAAAGCCAACCAATGATACGTACTCTTTTACTGTTATTCATGCCTTCAGCTAAAGCAAGCAATATTTTTGCAAGGAGATAGCCAACACCGCCCCAAATTTGTAAGAATAAATCAAAGGTCAAAATCTTATCCTTTCAATATTGTGAAATAAGCTTTTTTAAGTCTTCCGCCTTCATCATGCCTTCAACCGCGCCGCTTTGCATAAGGGAGGCGGCAGCCGCGGCGTTCCCCAATTCCAGGGCCTCTTTAAGACCGGCGTTTTGCAAGGCGGCGTACAGGGCCCCGGCACAAAAAGCGTCCCCGGCACCGACCTTTCCCTTTATGGCAGATGGCGGAAGATCAACAGCAGGGGATTCCACGTAACCGCCATTTTGATCGAGGCCGTAACCCCCTTCGGGACAGTGGATCACAGCCCATTCAGTAACGCCGAAGCCCCGGATTGCTTCAAGCGCCTGCGGTAAATGAACGGAAATCAAAGTTCCCTTCTCGTCCCTTAGTTTTACTCCCGTGATCTGTTCCGCTTCTATCTCGTTGATGATGCAGTAATCGGCGTATTTCAAAGCCGGTGGCACAATACGCCCGAAGCGGTCTCCGGCCTCGCTTACCACGTCTAGGGAGGTTTTGATCCCTCGTTCTTGCGCGTGACAGAGAAGCCTCGCCATCTTTGTGCCGTATTCGCCGTCTTCCGCGTCCAGAGCATCCAAAATCAGGATGTATCCGATGTGCAGCAAAGCGCTCGGGATTTTATCCCAGTCAATATCATCTTCGCAGAAGACTGCGTTTGCTCCACGGTAATGAAAAAAAGTCCGCTCCTTGGAAACCGCATCCGCCATGACCGCTGTAAATGAAGTTCTACCTTCCCTCTTAATCATGGAAAGATCGATGTTCTTGTGGGCGGCAAGAGTTTCAAGCACAAAATCGCCATCGCTATCAGAACCTATTTTGCCAAGGGCGGTGAGCGGCAGGGAGCTATCCATGATCGCCAAGTCAATTGTAACGTTACAGACCGCGCCGCCGGTTGCCCGCTGAACATCCGTAATGGTAGTAAGCTCTCCGGGCTGCGGAAGTCCCTGAACAGAATAGAGGTTATCGACAGTTATATTGCCCGCAACGCAGATCCCTTTTCTGTCCATAATTAATTGTTAATAGCAAATCAATTTTTCAACACGATGTTCACCAGTTTATCCGGCACCACAATAGCTTTCACAATGGTTTTGCCGCTGATCCACTTTTGAACCCCAGGCAAAGCCCTGGCGGTTTTTTCAAGCTCCGCCTGAGACGTGTTGTGCGCAGTGCCAAACTTGTCCCTGATTTTTCCGTTCACCTGTACAACGATGGTAACTTCCTCGTCCACCGTAAGGCTTTCATCATAAGTGGGCCAGGGATGTTTTGAAACCGATCCTTTGTTTCCCAGCTTTTCCCAAAGCTCTTCCCCAAGGTGCGGGGCGTAGGCGCTGAGCATGATCACAAGGGGCTGCCAAAGCGAAGGTGGAACGCTTTCAAGTTTAACCAGCTCGTTTGAGTAAATCATCATCTGGCTGATGGCTGTGTTAAAATTCAAGGTCGCGGTGTCGATGCTCACTTTTTTTATGGTCTTGTGGAGTAATTTCGTAAGACGTTCCAGGTCTTTGGGTGTTATACTACTTCCTGATGTTGAGGATTTTTGATCCCCATTCCCCATTCCCCATTCCCTGTTCCCGATAGCCCACAATTTTTCCAGAAAGCGCGACACTCCGATTAAGCCTGCCGTGGTCCAGGGCTTGCTCACTTCAAGCGGCCCCATAAACATCTCGTACATCCTAAGGGAGTCTGCGCCGAAGTTTTTGACTATTTCGTCCGGGTTGACAACGTTCTTGAGGCTCTTGCTCATCTTGGCTACCACTTCGGTAACTTCTTCGCCGTTTGCTTTCTCAACAAAACTGCCATCCTGTCTTTTTTCAATCTGATCGATGGGCACAAGGGTTTTGTCTTTTCTCTGATAGGCAAAAGAAACGATCATCCCCTGGTTTACAAGGCGTATGAAGGGTTCCTTGGTATTTACAACGCCAACGTCGTACAGCACCTTGTGCCAAAACCTCGCGTAAAGCAGGTGAAGCACCGCGTGTTCCACCCCGCCGACGTAAAGATCGACCGGGGCCCAATAGTCAATCTTGTCCCGGCCCGCGAAAACCTTGTCGTTATGCGGATCAAGGTAGCGGAGGTAATACCAGCACGAACCTGCCCACTGCGGCATGGTGTTGGTTTCGCGTTTCGCGGGGCCACCGCATTTGGGGCACTTGGTGTTCACCCAGCTAGAGATAGCGGCTAACGGGGATTCGCCTGTGCCGGTCGGCGTGTAGGATTCCACATCGGGCAGTTTAAGCGGAAGATCAGCTTCGTTAAGCGGCACGATGCCGCATTTATCGCAGTGAACAAGGGGAATAGGTTCCCCCCAGTACCTCTGTCTGCTGAATATCCAGTCGCGGAGTTTGTAGTTCACCGCCGATTTACCCAATTTGCGTTCTTCAAGCCACTTGGCGATCTTGGCCTGAGCCTCGCTTGTGGGCAGTCCGCTGATAAGGCCTGAGTTCACGGAGTAGCCGTAGGCGATGGTACATTCAGCCGGTTCAGCCGAATGATCTTTTCCGCTTTCGGGTTTTTCGCCAGCGACAACCTGCCTTATCGGCAGATTAAACACCTTCGCGAATTCCCAGTCACGCTCGTCGTGCGCCGGAACCGCCATGATGGCCCCCGTGCCGTAGGAAATTAAAACGTAGTCGGCGATCCAGATTGGGATTTTTTCGTCGTTTACCGGGTTAATAGCGTAAGCCCCGGAAAAAACGCCTGTCTTTTCTTTTGCCAAATCCGTGCGCTCAAGGTCGCTTTTTCTTGCCGCTTCTTCAAGGTACGATGCAACCTCTGCCTTTTGTTCCGCCGTGGTGATTTTTTCCACAAGATGATGTTCCGGCGAGAGCACCATGTAGGTAACCCCAAAAAGCGTGTCAGGACGGGTGGTGTAAATTTCCAGCGTTTCAGGATGGCCTTCAATTTTAAAAGTTACGTCCGCTCCTTCCGAACGGCCAATCCAGTTCCGCTGCATTTGCTTCACAGGCTCAGGCCAATCCAGGCCGTCAAGGTCTTCCAGGAGACGTTCGGCATAAGCTGTAATTTTAAGTATCCACTGGCGTATGCGCTTGCGGACAACCCTGGTCTTGCACCTTTCGCAAAGGCCGTCAACAACCTCTTCGTTGGCAAGGCCGGTTTTGCACGAAGGACACCAGTTGATCGGGCTCTCGGCTTCGTAGGCCAGCCCTTTTTCAAACAGCTTAAGGAAAATCCACTGCGTCCACTTGTAATAATTCTCATCGGACGTGGCCACCTCACGATCCCAGTCGTAGGAAAAGCCAAGAGCCTTAATCTGCTTTCTGAAATGGTTGATGTTATCGCCCGTGGTTTTTGCCGGGTGAATTCCCATTTTAATCGCGTAGTTTTCTGCCGGGAGTCCGAAGGAATCAAAGCCCATCGGGTGAAGCACATTGTAGCCGTTCATTCTAAGGTAGCGGCAGTAAATGTCGGTAGCGGTATAGCCTTCGGGGTGTCCCACATGCAGGCCTTGATCCGAGGGGTACGGGAACATATCCAGCACGTAGCGCCGCTTGTCTTTTGGGAAGGCCGGATCTTCGGAGGCTTTAAAAGTCTTATTGTCTTCCCAGTATTTCTGCCACTTGGGTTCGATTGTTTCAAAGGGGTACTTCATTAGGCAATTCCGGCTAATCGTTCACCCTTTCAAGATATTCGTTGGTCTCGGTGTTCACGCGGATTTTTTCGCCCTGCTTTATAAAAAGGGGAACCCGGACAGTAAGCCCTGTCTCGGTGACGACAGGCTTGGTTGCCCCCGAAACAGTGTCGCCTTTGACGTAATTCTCCGACTCCGCCACGGTAAAAACCACTTTGTACGGAATCTTGATGTCTATTACCGAACCATCAAAGAAGGTCAGGTCATAGGCCTCCCCTTCTTTCAAGTAGAATTTTTTGTCTTCGTGGCTGGCTATGGGGATCTCGTACTGATCGTAGGACTCGTTATCCATGAAATGATAGTTTTCCGTGTCGGCGTACTGGAACTGGCAGACATGGACTTCAACCTGGGCGTCTTCAACTTCCTGCTGGGTCGGGATGGTCAGAGTCAGCACAGCGCCGTCCTTGATGCTCTTCATTTTCACACGGGCAATGGCGGTTCCTTTGCCGGGAGTATGGAATTCCCGTTCCACCACCAGATAGGGCTGCCCGTTCTGAAGCAGACAGCTTCCTTTAACAATATCACCGCCTCGAATCATGGGATCTCCTTGCGCAATAATATATCATCTTTAGCGTTTTAATACAAGCCGAAACGCCCCAGCCGAAACGCCCCAGCCTACAGGGCAACAGTACTTACTTTATGACAGTAGAAACCGGTCAGAGGGGGCGCTGTGTACTGGCGGAAACGCTTGTTGAGTCCGGCTATGAAGCCGCCCAACACTTAAAGAATACAACTAAGACTAGAAAGCTATTTTTTCACTTTAAGTGTTGGGCATTTATTCCACTTTAAGGACGAGCGTTTTCTCCCTCGTCTTCCTAGACCGGGGAATTCCAAATGTTTCCGCAGTCCCCAGCGCGCCCTCCGACCGGCACTTACCGTCATAAGGCAACAGCATTTACCTTGTTATATGGCTACAATCGTAATAAAGCTGGAAAGGGGACAGCGCGGGGTTGCCAAAACATTATGGGGCTCTCCGGCGGAGCAGACCAGGGAATAAATGCTCGCCGACAGAGTGGAATAGAGGCCCAGAGCCTAAAATGTACATGAAACAACTATTTATATCTTATTTTCTTTAGGCTCTGGGGGGCTGCGCAGTCCGGGTTTCCCCATCTGTTTTGGTCAGACCCGCACTGTCCTCTTTTTCGGTTTACATGCTAGTGGTGTATATGTGATAAAGTAAATGCTGTCGCCCTGCCTACAGCAGTCCTTCCAGCTCCCCGACCAGGCGGCTAAAAACTTTGCAGGCAGCTTCCACCGGCGCTGGGGAGGACATATCCACCCCGGCGGCTTTTAGCGATTCAATGGGAAAGCGCGAGCCCCCCGACTTCAAAAAGCCGAAATAATCCGCCCGCTCTTTTTCGCCGCCTGAAAGGACGCGCTCGGCGAGGGCAAGGGAGGCGGAAATGCCGGTTGAGTACTTGTACACGTAAAAAGCATTGTAAAAGTGAGGAATCCTTAAGCCCTCCAGATCGCTTTCTTTTTCCAAAACCATTTCGCTTCCAAAGTATTTTTCAAGCAGCTTTCGGTATTCGTCCCTAAACACATTCACCGTCAAGGGGACGCCGCTTTCTTCCAGCTCATGGGTACGCTTTTCAAATTCGGCAAACATGGTCTGGCGGTAAAGGGTACCCAGGATTTCATCGACCCTCTTGTTTACGATGTAAAGCTTCAGCTCCGCAGAGTTAGTTTCCGGCGAGTTAAGCAGATAGCGAAAAAGAAGCTCCTCGTTAAAAGTACTGGCAACTTCCGCTTCAAAAATCGTGTAGTTATAGTGCATGAAGGGATTGCTCTTTGCCGAATAATAGGAGTGCATCGAATGGCCTCCTTCGTGAGCCAGGGTAAATACATCGCGAATGGATTCGTCCTTGTAGTTCATGAGGATGTAAGGATCGCCTGTAAAGCTTCCGGCGGAAAACGCCCCGGATCGTTTGCCCTTGTTTTCGTAGCGGTCGGCCCAGCGGCCCAATAGCCCTTCCTTTAGAACGCCTGTGTATTCGTCCCCCAGGGGAGCGAGGGCACGGCAGATTAAGGCCACCGCCTCGTTCCAGGTGGTTTTCTTCGCAGGAACAGTGGCAATGGGAGTATATACGTCGTAGTGCCTTAACTCAGGCAGCTTGAGCGCCTTTTTGCGCAGGCTGTAGTAGCGGTGCAGGGGAGCCAGGTTTTTGCTTACGGTGTCGATAAGGTTGTCGTAAACGCTTTCAGAGACATCGTCGGAAAAAAGGGCCGCCGCCCTGGCGGAGCTGTAGCCCCGTGTCCTGGCATGAATTACGTCGAGCTTAACCTGTCCCGCGTAAAGGCTTGCCAAGGTATTTTTGTGCGCGTCAAAGTGGCGATAAAAAGTTTCGTAAACCCGACTGCGCAGGTCCCTGTCGGGGTTTTCGATCAGGACGGACCAGGTGGACTGCGAAAGGGGCCGCTTTCCTTCGGGCGTGTCGATAACGCCAAAATCCATGTCCACGTTTGTAAGCACCGAAAAAGCGTCGTGCGAGACCCCTTCCCCTTCGGCGTGGAGCGCAATTATGCGCTCTTCCTTTTCCGAAAGGATGTAGGGCTTGTTTCTGCGCAATCTTTTCAGGTAGATACGGTACTCCCCAAGCGCCGGCAGGGACATGAAGCGCTCCATAGCGTCATCGGGAATCGCCATGATTTCGGGGGCGGCCCAGGCGGAAGCAGCCTCGGCTTTTGAAGAAGCCATAATGAACTTGCCCATCATCGCCCTGGCGGCGTTATCCCCTTCGTCCTCGCTTTGCCGCAGATGCGCGTAGTACCCCAGCCTCTCCCCAAGGATGCCAATGTCGCGAGAAAAGTCGAGCCAGGCGGCGAGTTTTTCAGCGGATGCCCCTAAAGTTCCCTGAAAGCCGGAAATTTTTTCCGCCATTTTTTCAAATGAACCAAGGCCCCCTTCCCATTCTTTGTCATTGGGGAAAAGTTTTGAAAGATCCCAGGTGTTTTCTTTAACGGTTTCTTTTCTTAAAGGTATTGTTTCCTGCATTATACTGCGCTCCTTTATTATATTATACCAAAGAATAGCAGAAAAAAGGCCGATTATAAAAGAAGCTATGAAACGATTCGCCTGCTTAGTAATGATGGTTTTCGCGTTGCTTTTCACGGTTTGCAAGAGCAAGCCGGTCGTACCTGAAGAGGAAACCGCCCCATCTATATCACCGTCCCCGTCCCTAACCCCATCAGCCACCCTGGCTTTTACGGATATCCAGGCGGATGATATCGAGCATTTAAGGGTGTCTGGCATTCTGGAAGCGAAAGCGCCGTCAGGCAGCCGTGCAAAGATTGAATCCTGGCAAGTTCTAATAGATGAAAGCGACGCCAGTTTCGCCTTCAGTTTAAATTATCCCCAGGGCGAATTCCCCCTTGCCTCTCCGGTCCCACTCACTTTGAACATGGACATTGCCGCCCTGGCAGTTAAAGGCCTTGCGCCTAAGGATGATTACGCCATTACGTTGATCACAGAGTTGGATGTTTTTTCGGACTCGGCTCTGCCTTCAAAAATAACCCTGCGTGAGACCGCAGACTTTCCGGGATTGCGGGAGCCGCGCTTTAACATTACTTCAATCGCGATTCTAAAGGCGGAGCTTATCAATACAAGGTTCAGGGTCGGCATGAGGATAGACAACCCGAATCCCTTCCCGCTTGAACTGTCCGGCTTTATTTACGAGCTTTACGGCAACGGCAGGCTTTGGGCCGATGGAACGGAAAGGAAAGCCCTTGTAGTCGACAGCAATTCTTCTTTACAAAGCGACTTGTTCCTCATAATGAATTTTATCAACATGGAACGGAGCCTTTTGAATCAAATAATCAATCTTGTTGACGTAAACTACCGCTTTACCGGGAAAACCCAGGTTTCTACCGGCATTGATTATCTTCCCAAATTCAATACAGGCTTTGACCTTTCAGGCTATTCTAAAGTTCTGGAAAAATAGCCGAGCCGTGAGGGCCTAACGCGTCCATGGGCTTTTTAAGACAATGGTTTCTTTCCGTTCATAGCCCACCGAAACAATCTCGATTGGCGTTTCACAGAAACGCTGAATAAACGCAATATAGTCCATTGCCTCAACCGGAAATTCTGTATATGTAAGCGCGTTTGAAAGGGGTTTCTTCCAGCCCGGAAAACTGCGAAGCACAGGTTCCGCGTTGTTAAGAGCTTCGATTGAAGTCGGGAAGTTTTCCACCATTCTGCCGTTAATGCGATAAGCCACACAGGCTTTTATT
>JGI20170J14366_1001295_pt1 | contig 10900 bp, 9 predicted proteins | sample TergutNc150P3_FD_14366 | JGI IMG/M metagenome (IMG submission 14366) | reverse complement strand
CCGGACTTGTGGGAAGCACGGCAAGCGCTTACGGAGCGGCGACGCAGATGAACAAACTGCGAAGCCGTCTTCTTTCGCTCCCCGGCGATTATGTCGTCCTTCCCGGTCACGGACCGCCTACGACCCTTGAAGCCGAAAGACGCTACAATGTAGACATCTTCAAGTTCGATCAAAGCCGCACCAAACGCCCTGCCTTCAGGGTAGAGCTTTAGTTCGCGAAAACGCTAATAAAGAGGGAAAAAAATTTAACCGCGAACCTCACGAACTCTCACGAACCAAGAGAGATTAGAGCTTATAAGCGAGCAAGGCGAGAGCGTAAGATTAGCTGGTTCGCGGTTTTAAATCAGAGAGCCAAGCCGTCTGCACGCTTCTTCTACGTCCGCTCTGTGACCGAAAGCTGAGAAGCGTATGAAGCTTTGTCCGGCAGGACCGAAGCCGGCTCCGGGTGTGGTTACAACGTGGCACTTTTCCAGTATCTGGGAAAATACTTCCCAACTGTCCCTGCCGGGGAAACGCGCCCAGATGTACGGGGAATTGTCGCCGCCTATGCAGTTGATTCCCAGCTTTTCAAGAGCGGCTCTTATCAACTTCGCGTTTCCAAGATAAAAATCCGTCAGCTTGCGGACTTCCTTCAGCCCCTTGTCGTCTAACGCGGCTAGCCCTCCGGCTTGAGCGATGTTGGACGCGCCGTTAAAAATTGTTCCGGCAATGCGGTTCCAGTCCGCGTTGACGCTTTCGCCGCCTGCGTACTTGATCGCCTTCGGAACTATCGACCAGCCGAGACGCACTCCGGTAAATCCGGCAGGTTTTGAGAATGAGTTTACTTCGATAGCGCAGCGATCCGCGCCGTCTATTTCGTAGATGGTCTTTGGAAGCGAGGGGTCGCGGATAAATTCGCTGTAGGCGGCGTCAAAGACGATTATACAGCCCTTTTCGAGGGCGGCTTTTACCAGCGCGGTAAGCTGTTCGCGAGTGGAAACCGCGCCTGTCGGGTTGTTAGGTGAACAAAAGTAGATAAGGCTGTTCTGCGGAATCAAGTCAAGGTTGGGGAAAAAATTATTTTCCGTTGTGCAGGGAAGATATGTAATTCCGGCGTAACCTGCGCCTTCCCAGCCGCCTGCGGCTCCTGCAAGAACGGAGCCGTCAACGTAGACGGGGTATGAGGGGTCTTGAACCGCGATTTTTGTTCCAGCCCCAAAGAGCGTCTGCAATCTGCCGATGTCGCACTTTGTCCCGTCGGAGATAAAGACTTCATCTATCGAGAATTTTCCCTTGTAAAAGACCGAAGAAATCTTTTCCCTCAACTGCGCCATTCCTTCGTCCTGATAGCCTGAGTAGCCCTTTACAGTTCCAAGTTTCTTCGCTCCATCAACAAGCCCCTTGTTTATGTGCGGCAAAACAGGTTCCGTGGTGTTACCCACTCCCAAGCTGATAATTTTCGCCTCAGGGTGAGCCGCGGCAAATTCACGCCGCCTCTTTGCGATTTCCGGGAAAAGGTAGCCTGCCTTTAAGTTAGCTATATTTTGATTTCTTGTTATCATTTTTTCCTCCAAAAATATTCTAAATTCTTCGGTACTTTGACGCTTCGACAGGCTCAGCGTCCGACTAAAACAGCGAACTTAACCGCTCCCTGAGCCTGTCGAAGGGAGCATACTTCAAAAGTTTTTTACCCCCGAAGTATCTAATGTAGCGAAATAATCGTCCACTGTCTCGGCGCGGCGGATCTGCACTATAGAGCCGTCTTGGCGCAGAAGCAGTTCGCCGCAGCGGAGTTTGCCGTTGTAGTTGAAGCCCATCGCTCTCCCGTGTGCGCCTGCGTCGTGGATAACAATGAAGTCCCCTGCTCCACCGTCGGCGGCAACGTCTATTTTGGGCAGTTTTCTTTGAATAGCGAATTTATCGTTATTCTCACACAGACTGCCCACTACGTCGTAAGTTTCAGATAACGGCGCGTTTTCCTTGCCGGGAACCGTTATGTGATGATACGCGCCGTATAGGGCTGGGCGCATTAAATCCGCCATGCAGGAGTCAAGGGCGATGTAGTTGCGGTAAATTTCTTTTTTGTGAACCGCGCGAGACACAAGCCAGCCGTAGGGACCGGTTATCACCCTGCCCCACTCGGTGCGGATATTCATCGGGTCAAGCCCGGCAGGTTTGATAATCTCGTTATATGCTTTTTGAATTCCTGAGACCAAAATTTGATAATCTACGGCTTCCTGTTCGGGCTTGTAGGGAATGCCTACGCCGCCGCCCAGATTGATAAACTCAAGACGCACTCCGGCTTTTTCCTTTATCTCCACGGCAAGCTCAAAGAGCATACGGGCGGTTTCAATGTGGTACGGAATGGAAAGCTCGTTGGAAGCGACCATCGTATGCAGGGCAAAACGCTTCACGCCCTTTTCCCTGCAAACCGAATAACCCTTAATGAGCCGCTCGCGCGTAAAGCCGTACTTTGCTTCTTCCGGCTTGCCGATTATGGCATTGCCTTCCTTGAGGGGACCGGGATTGTAGCGGAAAGAAATTAATTCCGGCAAGCCTGCCGTTTTTTCCAAAAACTCAATATGCGTGTAATCGTCCAAATTGATAACCGCGCCGAGTTTTTTTGCGGCTTCGTATTCGCTCGCCGGCGTTTCGTTGGAAGTGAGCATGATGTCTTCGCCCTTCATGCCAGCCATGTCAGCTAACAACAGTTCCGGATAGCTGGAGCAATCCGCTCCAAAGCCTTCTGCGGCGAGAATCTTGAGTATGTAAGGGTTGGGCAGAGCCTTCACCGCAAAATGATTTTTGTAGGAAGGGAAAACCGAAAACGCCGCTTTGATTCGGCGGACATTTTCGATTATCGCCTTTTCATCGTAAATGTAAAACGGCGTCGGGTACTGCCGCGCAATCTTTTCCAGCGCGGTCTTGTCCAACGGGAAATTCTTTTGAGTCATTTCAGCTTATATATCCCTTGTGCTTTAAAAGCTCCGCGTTCAGGATACCGCCCCCGGCAGCTCCGCGCACAGTGTTATGTGAAACCGCCACAAAGCGGATATCAAACACATGGCAGGGTCTCAGCCGCCCGACAACAACCGCCATCGCTTTATCGGCGTCGCGGTCTTTGCTCGGCTGCGGACGATTTTCTTCTTCGCGGTAAATGATCGGCTGTTTAGGCGCAAAGGGCAAATCCGCTTCCTGCGGCAATCCCCTGTAAGCCGCCCAAACCGCCTTGATTTCTTCAATAGACGGCTTCTTGGCGGCGAATTCAAGCGAAACGCAAGCCGTATGTCCGTCCCTTACAGGCACTCTGTTACAATGAGCGGAAATCTTCGGATACTCGGCGTTTTTAAACACGCCGTTTTCTATCTTGCCGAAAATCTTAAGCGGTTCTTTCTCGGACTTCTCCTCCTCGCCGCCGATGAACGGAACGATGTTATCAACTATGTCGAGCGACGGAACGCCGGGATAGCCAGCGCCGGAAACAGCCTGCATTGTAGACACGATGATCCTCTGCGCCGGGTAGCCTGCGCGCATAAGAGCGTGAATGGGTTTCATATAACTTTGTATCGAACAGTTGGGCTTCACGGCGATAAAACCGCGGTCCCAGCCGCGCGTTTTTTTCTGCATGGGAATAATGTCCGCGTGTTCGGGATTTATTTCGGCGATTAAGACCGGAACGTCGTTTGTCCAGCGGTGAGCCGACGCGTTTGAAATTACCGGAATACCAGCCGCGGCATAGGCTTCTTCTAAGGCGCGAGTTTCATCCTTGCCCATTTCGAGAGCGGAAAACACAAAAGAACATTCGCCTTTTTTGAACGCCGCCACTGCGCGGCTCACGTCGTTGGCGTCTTCTACCATTATTGCGCCGACATGAGGAGCGTAAGTTTTTGTTAACTGCCATCTTCCTGCGACCGCTTCAGAATATTTTTTTCCTGCGCTCCTCGGCGAAGCCGCCACATAGACTACCTCAAACCAAGGGTGATCTTTGAGAAGGGCGATATACTGTTGACCGACCATGCCGGTCGCGCCCAGAATACCAACTGGAATCTTTGCCATAACTTGCTCCTTATGATGTTATGGTAACAAAAAATAAAATGTTGTTAAAGGGGGGCAACAACTAAAAACCTCGGTTAGGTTTTTAGTTGTTGCTCGAAGAAAACCGCAAATTTTTTTTGTGTAAAAGTTATTGTAATGCGGTTTTCTTCAGGGGTTGTGAAAACAACTAAAAACTGAAGTTTTTAGTTGTTATGTTATTTCGATGTAAGGTTGTAAACGCCGTCCCAATTATCTTCGGGAGGGTTAGCAAGGAATCCTTTGCATCGATCAAGATAAAGGACTGACGGATTGTCGCCGGGGACAATCGAAAGCGTTTCCTGAAAACCTTTTTCAGCCTGCGTCCAATCGCGTTTTTCAAAATAGTCCAACGCTTCATGGAAGATTTGTACAAGTTTCTTCTGCTGTTCGTCAGCCTGATCCGCAAGGTCAATAAGNTCGCAAAGACGCACAGGCTCGTTTATGCCGACGACGCGCACACGGTCAAGTTTTCTGTAAAGCAAAGAATCTCCGGCTTCACGCGCCGTATCTTCCGAAGCAAGTATCCATGTCCCGTATTGTTTGTTTACGCCTTCCAGCCGCGCCGCAAGATTTACCGCGTTTCCCATGATTGTATAATTCATCTTGTTTGCGGTTCCCATGTTACCTGCTACCATGCCGCCTGTGTTTACGCCTATGCGCGTTAAAAGCGGCGACGGCGACAATTTTTGCTCCATGATTGTTTTGTTCAGTTCAACTTCAATCTTTTTCATTTTGATAGCGGAAACGCACGCCCTCAGAGCGTGATCCGCAAGATCCAAAGGCGCTCCGAAAAATGCGATAATCGCGTCGCCTTCGTATTTGTCTATCGTGCCCTTTTCGGAGAGAACCACATCGCTCATCGCGCTTAAATATTTATTTAACAGGCTGACAAGTTCCTCAGGATCAAGCTGCTCGGAAATAGTGGAAAAACCTTTTACGTCCGTAAAAATCGCGGTCATGTGGCGTTTGGTTCCGCCCAACTGCAAGCGCGAAGGATCGGAAATTATTTCTTTTACTACGTCGCCCGAAACATAAGTGGAGAACGCTGTTCTTATAAAGTGTTTTTCTTTTTCCGAATTGGAATAAGAAACAATTTCGCGGATAATAATAGCGATGACCATCGCCGTTATTATTCCAAGCGGTCCTGCGAAAAATCCAGATAAACGGAATATCAAAACAGAAATGACAAAAATGAATAACGCCGCGCCGAACCCCAATGCCGCGCGTAAAACAGGAGCAAACTTTTCCGTAAATATAAAAAAGAGCGGAATAAAAATCAGCATAAAAATTATTTTCCAGATGTTATCAAGGCAGACAATGAAAGACTTGGAAAGAATCGTATCCAGCACAACGCCGTGAGTGCCTACATTGATGTATTTGCCGTAAAAAGGATTCGCGCCGTAGTCGGTAGTTCCGGTATCAACCCGTCCTATAATTACAAATTTATCATTAAAAGTTTTTTTGTTAGCGTCGGTTAACTCGCGGTGACCGGATAGAGCTATTTCCAGCGCGTTTAACAGCGAAACGATATAATCGGCTTCGTCTTCTATTTCGCCGGATAAATCGGGATGTTTCTCGCTTAACTGCGCGCTGATTGTTTGTATCTTTGACGCGGTATCCTCTTGCAGTATTTCCTGTAACAAATAATAAGCGGATTTTCGATACTCAAGAAAAGCGTCAAAAGAGCCGCGTGAATTATTTTCCATAGCGTGATTTCTTGCCTCGCGCGATAAATCGAGGTACTGCGCCATATTGCCTAGAGCGACCGGAATGAAAGTTAAAGAGTTATCCTGATTGGCAAAAAGCATTATGTCGGCGGCGGCAAGAGCGCGGCTGTATTTTTCTATTTCTAGTTCAATTTCATCTAACAAACTGAAATTCGCAAAAGAAGCATGAGTATAACTGTCGTTGTAATCTTTTTTGGACCAGTCAAGCATCATTCTGCCCTTGTAATCCAGAGGGATAACGATATCCTCAACTTTGCCGTTGGGAAATTTCGCCTGCTTAACCGTCAGCCTGCGTTTTTCCAAAATTATTTCCGGTCTGCCGAGATAATCGATTAACGGGGCAAAGGCAAGCTGTAAGTACCAATGGTCGTGCATATTCTGCGTAAGGTAAATGCGCCTTCTTACGCCGTCATTGTCAAGTTCTACGTTGGTATAGCCCGCTCCTTTCGCGGCGGCGGCAAAAATGGGAAGAGCCGGCAAAATATCAACCGCCCCCGCTCCCTTCGACGCGTTAGGTGAAGCTTTTACAGGGTACGAAAAAAGTTCTTCGGCAAGGGAGCGGCGTTCCGCTTGTTCGCCGCTCAACTGATAAGACCAAAAATTTATTGTAGACCAGCTGTTGCCGTTCAAGGCAAGAGCCTGCGCCAAATAAATATCGTTGTCGCGTGCGACGCTTTGGGCTTTGGAATAAAGTTTTGCTTTTTCATTTCCAATAATATTGGAAAGATTACTGGCGTATTTTGAAATATCGTTACGCCCCATACGCCCGGAGCCAAACGCGGAAAAAATTTCCTGCGCGGACGAATCAATTTCCGAAAAACTGCGTTCAAAATCGTTGGCAAGCCCCTGTTCAAGATAGAGGCTGTCTACTCCCTGAGGACCGCGATCGATATACTCGATATCGAAGATAACCTCCCCGGCGCCGTATTCTTTCAAACGCAAAAGACCGTCCGCGGTTATGGAACGGGGCCAGGGGAAAAATCCGTAATACGCGATGGCTTCGTCGTTTACGTCAAGAAAGACTATGTTGTCTATGCGTTTGCGATCCGCCCGAAAGCGAAGGAAGAAATCATAAAGATTATTTTCCAGCGAAGTTAACGCGCCGATCAAATAAAGAGCGGAAAGTAATACGGCGGCGGCTAAACCTATAAGGGCGTTTTTCCAATTTTTCATGGTCAATTAATAGTTTATTTATTAACGTTAGTATAATCAAATGTAATAATCAAGTCGCCCTCGTCCGGCAGAGATTTTATTTGAGATTTTACTAATTCGCCGTCCATTCCGACAGGCTGCCGCACCCTGATTGATTGTTCCGCGCTGACTGCCGGATTGGAAACAGTCCCGTCAATATTTACAGAGCTTGAGTTTCCGCCCGTAACAAGAACTCCGGCGCCGGATGTTCCGGTTAACAAAACCCTGCCTTCAATTCCGTTTAAGTTTCTGGTATCCATCTCGAAAGTTGTTCCGCGAACGGAAGCGGTCGTGCTGGGACTTTGCACGTTAAGATTAGTTCTTGTACCCACGGGCGGTTTTACCTCGACTCTTACCCTTCCAGACTGCAATTTAATATTGACGTTTTCGGTATTTTCCGCGGACTGTATTTCCGCAAGGGTGAGCCGTGTAAGCGGACGCACTGTAATAACAGAACTGCCAACCGCGATGACGGCGGCGCTTTTAAAACCTGTCGAAACAATTGTGTTAGCGGAAACAGCGTCTCCGGCAACAGCCGGAACAAAAGCGGACGCCCCTGCTTTTTTCAATTCAACCTCTCCTGTTAATTCGCGTATAATTCCGTTTTGGCAAAACGCTCCGGCGGTCAATGTAATAAAAAACGCTGTAAAAATAATTCTTTTCATTTTTTCCTCCTTAACACAACTATAAAATTAACAAAATAACTGTTAAATCGGCGCGCCACAATAATTTTTCATTCGAGCCTGCGTTGCCGAGAGACGGGAAGAACGCTCCGCCGCCCAGATTAAATTGCAAGTCCGACGCCGGACTCCATGTTATCTGCGCCGATGCTTCCGGTCCAAGGAAATATCCCTCGCTGTCTGCGGCTATGGGATAGCCTGAGTATGTTCCCAAATCGTTACGCACAAAGTACGACGTTGCCAGCGAGCAGCCAAATGATTTGCTTAACTTGGACGAATAATCCAGCGAAAGAACTGAAACTCCTGTCAGTTTCGTTCTTAAAACATACCCGTATTCTCTTGCGGTGATCGGGATAAATGCGCCAATGGTATCGTTTACCCTGCCGCCTAAGATCGTTCCTTTAAACAAAAGCCTGCTGTTAAATTTCGACGGGAACAGCAGAAACAAACCGACGTCTCCGGCAAACGCCATATTAAATTTGCTTTCGTCCGCAATAGTCTGCGAAAATTCAACACTGCCGCCGAATTCCATAAGCAGGTTTTTAACCGGGATTCCGGCTTTAATGATTAAATATTGACTATGATATTTAGTATCGGCGTTGTTTAAATCCGTCTGCCCGACATAAGTTGTATTCAACTGCAAGAACTCGCCTATTGACGGATGTTCCCACCCTATCGAGGAAATGATGCGCTTGGAAGCAAAGTACGTTCCGAAAAAATCGCCGTATTCAAACGGTTTATAAAACGCGGTTTGATCATCTTCTGTCATTACAATGTTGATTCTTTCTTTGTAAATAAATCCGGTATAAAAAACTCCGGCGTAAAAACTTCCCGTTCCGGTATTATGATAATACCGGATGCCGTCAAAAAGACCGCCTGCCGCAAGAGACAACGGATCGGAAAAATTGATACGTCCAGCTTTGATACCTGAATTACCGAACCTGATACTGAACTCAGTGCGTAAAAGTTCCGGTATATAGAAAGATTCATCATCCTTACCAACGGAAAATCCGGCGGACAAAATAAATTCGCCGCTATCGCCTATCAAGGTTGAAAAACGCGGCAAAATTTCCGCTTTATAATTAAATGTGTTATCTTCCGTTAAACCATTCCCGTATCCGCCGTTTGCGTTTACCAAAAGTCCAAAGTCATAGGCGGACATGGAAGCCGGAAGTATAAAAAATAAAATTAAAAATAATTTGATAGTTAAATATTTTTTCATTTCATTTCTCCCCGGCAATTATTCTGTTTACATAAAAAAGCAGTTGTTCGCCGGATACAAGCATGGAAGGGTCAGCCCGGTCTTGAATAATTTTAAAGTAAACCAATTCGCGGTAAGCGTAATGCGGATTTTTAGTAATGGTATACATGATACCGCCTTTGATATTGAAAGAGCGCAGTAAAAGCTGGGAGACATTATCAAGCCGCGCAGGATCGCCGGGAGCGGCTTTTTGGGGCAGCCATTTTTGCTGAACCGCGTAATTAAAAGCTTCCTCGCCGTTGTCTGTCGCCAGCGCGTCAGCCGCTTCCAGCACAAACCGCGCCGCCTGTGCGTAGGTGACAGTTTTTGAATTTAAAAGCGTTTCAATTTCCTGCGCGGTTGATTGACTGCGGTGAGTTTGTGCAAACGCGGAGGCTGTTGCAAGGGAGAGGATTAGAAAACAGTATTTAATTTTGGTTGGCATTTTATTCTTCCTCAGCAAATACAGGGGTGATAGTTACATTTTGTTCACCAATTATAAAATAAGGAAATTCAAGAGCACCTGTTTGGTCTGAAGTTATTATTATGTCATTCATATTATTTACTTTCCATTTATTCCAATCAGTTTTATACCCATATGCAGGTATTGCTTCAATTTCTATCATTGATCCTTCTTTTACATACGCTTTTGTATACCATTCATCACTATCAATGCCTTTATACCTTACTTTTGCAGTACCTTGAGAAGTCTCTTCAATGACTATCGAATATAAGTCTGGGAATTCACAACCTTCAAAGTCAAAATAAATCTTCTTATAGGAACCCGGGGAAATATTTATATCATTAAAAGGTTGAAATGTGTAAGGATTACCACAAACGAATACATTTACATAAAAATTCCATTTTCCACTTTCAATAGGAATTATGTGAGGACCTGTAATTGGTGTAGGGAATGAAGGAATTTCAGCATCTGCTTCTTTAGATGGGTTTCTTGGAGAACTAAACCCATAAATACTAAAACTAATAAAATCATGTATATCATTATATTCTGAAAAAGAATTTTCTATTACAGAAATATCAATATTAAGTTCCACAGTAGCCATATTGCTCATTTTCACCGTAACAGGATTGGGCTTACCCGGTTTAACCTTAACCGTCTCTTTGCCTATCGCATACATAATCTTTTCGGGGCTTCCTATAGGTCCATTAGAATTACTAACATTTTCAAAAGCCTCTACCGTTATCTTCCACTCACCTGAGGCAACAGTTGTTTTAACAGGCTGACTTCCCACAGAATCAAGGGTAAATTCATCATTAGCTCCGGTAAAAGTTATTTTATATTCAATTTTTTTTTCTTCTTGTTCATTCGGCGGAAACCCACCCACATTCCGGCTGTTACTGCCGAGATTCAATATTATTGTTCCTGTCTCTTCCTGCCATGAACTGAAACAGCCGGAAAAAATCAGGGATATACATAATAATAAAAAAATAATTATTTTATTTCTCATAACCTCACCACTATTTAATATAACATAACAATTTCCATTTGTCTAAAAATCTCGGAAAAAACTGCGTTACTAACATATTTTACATTGTACTTTTAGATAGTTTCTATTGTATTTTTGTACACTCTTACGCTTTTTGTCCCACGTAAAAGAGAGGAGGAAAAACTTATTTCATCAAAATAGCAATTTCATCGGTTATAGCTCTTTCTACAAAACTATTTAGCGATATTCGTCTTTTTTTTGCAAGAATGGCTATCTGCCTGTGAAGTTCAGGAGATAAACGTACGTTAAATTTACCGGAATACGGTTTTTCAGGTTCTACCCCGTCTTCTTTACACCACGTTATGTAATCGTTTATAGAATCTTTAAAAGCTTTTTCTATCTCCTTAACCGTTGTCCCTTGAAAAGTAATAACATCCCTGGTATTTATAACATCCCCGTGGAAAATTTTTGCTTTATCGTCATATTCTACCGTACCCAAGTACCCTTTATATTCCATCATATTGAACCCCCGCATTTCCTAAAAATCTTCTGAGCGAATTT
>JGI20170J14366_1001294_pt1 | contig 10904 bp, 4 predicted proteins | sample TergutNc150P3_FD_14366 | JGI IMG/M metagenome (IMG submission 14366) | reverse complement strand
ACGGCGGCGGCCAAATAATCCGCGAAATGGCCTTAGGCAAAACAAGGGCGGATCTGTGCGTGGTCTACGACGGACAAAAATACCCTATAGAGCTGAAAATCCTGCAAACCATGAGAGGCGGCGTCAACGAGGGCATAGAGCAAACGCTGGGATACATGGACAAAGTCGGCGCGGACGCGGGGTGGCTCGTCATCTTTGACAGGGATAAGGGGAAGAGCTGGGACGAGAAGATTTATATGCGGGTCGAGACGGTGAGGGGGAAGAGAGTCGCGGTCGCTGGGTGCTGATTTAAAGTTTGACTAAAGGTTGGCATTATTGCGAGGCGATATCGCTGACTTTTGACACGCGTTCGTAGACGACGCCCTCAAACTCCCTAAAATGCGCTTTCCCGCACTTGATTTTCAGTTCTTCGCCGCCGCGCAACCCCCCGTCGCCCTTTGTTTCGGCGACAAAGTATACTTTTTTAACGCCTTTGAAAACTATCGCCCAGTCCGGGTTGTAGCTGCCTATAGGCGTGGGAATCTTAAACCATGCCGGCAACTTGAAATAAAATTCGATGTTTTCAATGCTCTCGCAATCCTTTGCGAATTGGCTTTCGACCGAAGAATCGAGAGGGATGTAGTTTTCGTAAATGGTTTTATCGGCGTTCCGCACCTTGTGCGTAAATTCGTCTAAATATGCTTCAAGGTCGGTGTCATCGAATAGGGTCATCTCATAAATTTTACCGCATATCTTTTCGTACCGAATACCGTCGATCATTAAACCGTAAAGCGTTTCTTTGACGGCGCTCACAGCGTTGTCCATAAACAGCTGCGGATTAACGAGAATGTCTTTTATACGCCCAGATAAGCGGATAATGTCAAAAACGGTTCGCCGCGTCAGCTCGGTTTTGTTTTGAATGTAGGAAACGACGTCCGGCAGCGTGTTTCGCTGATCTTCCCCGTAAAGCTGCGTCGTATTCGCTCGCAGCAACTCGCCGTAAACGCCTTCATCCGTAATTTTCACGCCGACGCGCTCGCTATGCACGCTCGGACGCGTTATCTTAGACATCTCCCCGACGGCTTTACCGGCAAGGGCGATCAGTTCATCGGTTTTGTACGCCACGCTGTACTTTGTTTTGTACTTGATTTTATCCCAAATTTCCAAGAATTTTGGGTCAAGCTCAAAACCTTTGCGGTAGTTTATTTTTTGCCTCTCCCGCTTGTTCTTGATTCGTCCGCTGAAAACTACTCCGCAGTCGGATTCGATCTCTTTCTGTAACGCGCTTGCGAAATCGTCATAGCATTCGTTGGCAATCACCGTAAGACGGTTGATGTCTTTATCGTAAATTCGCTCGCCCGCGCTGTCCACGCAAAGACGCAAGCCGCGGCCTATCTCCTGACGCTTTTTCAAATCGGATTTGGTCTCGTTTAGCGTGCAAATTTGAAATACGTTGGGATTGTCCCACCCTTCGCGTAGGGCGGAGTGGCTGAAAATAAAACGTAGCGGCGTTTCTATATCCAACAAACGCTCTTTGTCGCGCATAATTAATTTGTAGGTATCGTTGTCAACTTGCGTCTCTCCGTTGGTATCTTTCATCTTTCCTTTAACGTCCTGCGAAAAATAACCGCAGTGAACCTCTTTAGCGTCAAATCTTTTTATAGCCGCGTAAATCGGTTTGCGAATTTCCTCATTATAAATCTCCTCAAACCATTGCGCGAATTTTCCGGGTACAGTGTTTCCTGTCTCATCATAATCACGATAATTTTTGACCTTATCGATAAAGAAAAGCGAAAGAACCTTTATACCCTTTTTTGCGTATCGCGCCTCCTTTTTCAAATGTTCTTCCACAGTACAGCGAATCATATATTTTTGTACTTCGTCCTTTAGCCCACCCTGCGTTTCACCCGCTTCAAGTATTTGCCCGTTGGATAAAGAAATACGCTGTTCTTGAAAATCAATCTCATCAACAAGCAAATCCCGATAAATTTCACGCTCGCCGGAGAGTTTGAACAAATCGTAGTTGTCTTTAAGGTCAACCATAACGCTTTTGCGCTTTACCTCTTTTTGTGTATTCACGTCCAACATAATTTTGGCCACGATTTTATTTTTTCCGCTGTGCTGGACGCTCTCCACCTTTATAAATGCGTCATTTTTAGCGTTTACGCCCAATACCGAATCAACTTCAATTTGTTTGACTAGTCCTAAATCGTAAGCGTTAACAGGATTGAGCGAATACACCGGATTGTAGAGATTGGTATGCGTGGCCGAATAGCGCAACGTGCAAAGCGGATTTAAGTTATTAACGGCTTTTTTGCGGATGTCAGTCTCCATATTCTGCGGCTCGTCCACAATCACAATAGGGCAGACCGCTTTAATAAATTCAATAGGCGACTTCCCGCTGAGTTTGTCATTCGGTTTATTGATAATATTCTCGTCTTTAGCAAATGAATCGATATTCAGCACCAATACTTGGACGGCGTTGCTCAAAGCGAAGTTGCGCAGGTTTGACACCTTTTTGCTGTCATAAACCTCAAAGTTCAGGCTTGTTTTGTCATACAGCGATTGAAAATGCTCGTGCGTGATTTGCAGATTCTTCAACACCCCTTCGCGGATGGCGATGGACGGCACCACAATCACAAACTTGCGAAATCCGTACAATTTGTTCAATTCATATATAGTGCGCAGATAAACATAAGTCTTCCCTGTCCCCGTCTCCATTTCCACCGAAAAATTCATCCCATGAAAATGCGCAGTCGCGTCAGCCATATTATTGCGCAACTGGATAGCCTTTACATTCTCCATTATTTGCTCAACGCTGATGGAAATCCTATTCCCAAAACCGTCTTCGGAGAACATTGAACCGGCGGTATGCAAAGAAAACTCAAACTCTCCGCCGCATAGCCCCTGCCCCTCAAAAATATCGGTAACGGCGCGAACGGCGTCGAGTTGGTAGGGTTGGTTGGGGTCGAAGAGGAGTTTCATAGTATCGTAAAATCAAAGATTAAATGTTTCAAACACAATTTTGAATGATTAGATTCATAATAAAACGGGAATGTTTTGTTTGACGTGTGCTTTAAAAGCTCACCATTCCGTTTATATTTTTCTAATAGCGAGTTGATACCATTTATCGTTTCTTTCACTGTACCCTCTAAAAGATAGCCCAACATACATCCATCAGGCGGATATTTTCCAGTAATAAACCTATCCATTCCCTCTTTTATATATTCTCTCTTCAAATTGGAATCTTTTTCTTTTAATCTTTTGGCTTCCATATAATAACAGTACATATATTTATTCCATGTTTTGGAATAAACGAAATCAATTCTAGGAAGTCTGTCGGCATAACCTTTGTCTAAATTATTCGTTTCGGATAAAAGTTTACATTCGGTTTTGCAAATAATACTCTTGTTCAAAGAAAACTGACTTTTATTCACATAATTTCCTAACAATTCTGAAAAATCATTTTCATTCCAATCAAGTTGATATTTCTTTTCAGTAATGGCAACATTGTATGCATTGACAATTAGTTCAAGGCAATTTTGTTCAAAAGCTTTTTTATAAGATGAACTAAGTTGCATCGTGTTCTCCATTTAAAATTTCAAGAATCAAATCTGAGGCATCTTCCAATGCCATTGATTGCGACCAAAATCTGCGTTGATTTGGGCGAATGATATAAATATCGTCGCCTTTTTTATAATTCAATTTTTTTCTGAAATAAATACTTGGTGCTTTCGCTTCCCATAAATACGTATCTATTTTTTTTAGTTCGTTGTCAATACCTTCGTTAGAAGTGGTTATTTTCTTTTTGATGTTCTCGTGAGAGAGTTTTATCATCATTAAAGGTGTAAATTGATTAATGTTATAAACAGTGGCATTGACAAATAAATTTTGATTGTTCAAAAAACCATTCAACTCTGCGCAAAGCACTTTTGCGTATAGTTTTGGATCTAACGTTGGTGATATGGCCTCCGATTTCTGTCTTTTTTCAAATAAGTCTAGACTATATTCTAAGGTATCATTTATGGTAATTTGTTCATTTCTGGATAATTTTAAAACATCATTAAACAACAAAGTATCAATATCACTTTTTATCTTAGCGATATCATCTTCTTTAAATATGGTGTTATTTTTTTTGAAGCGAATAATTCGATTCACCATATCGGCTATCGTTTTAAGTGTGTTTTCATCAAAATCATCTAGTAAATACGGTAACAACAATATTTCATTAGCTTGCACTCTCTCTCGTTCAATACCCCATGATGATGCAAGCATAAAAAAGAAATATTTACTAAATGCTGAATTGAGAATAGCCACTAACGCCTTTTTTTGGTTAGCAGATATATTTTTCCCATTAATAACATAAGCCGAACTGAGGCAATAAGCTTTATAGTCAATATATGAAGCCGCGAGTTGTTTTTCCGACTGTGCTTGTTTTATGACGACAAATGGAGGCTTAAAATATCGTTCTTCTAATTTTCTATATGTAGTATTGTTTGGATAACATGCCGTTTCTGGTGTGTAGTATTGATTTATTTTTTTTGTATCAATGACTGTTTTTGGAACAAAATCTTGATGTTCAGAATCCGCATTAAGACCTGTTGCAAAATCCCATTGTTTATTTTCTCCAGTAAATACACTTTCAAGAGTTTTATATTTAGAATTGATTTTTTTTATCAATTCCCAATCAGCCGTACAGCCCCACATAGCAATTTTCCAAATTTTAGTATCTGGCTTTTGGCATTCTTCACGAGGCAAATATTTTACATCTGTGCTGTCGATAGCTATGCCTTCCAATACGTTTGATTTTACATACGTTTTGGGCGCATAGTACATAATTTTAGGGTTGGGATTATTTGGTGGTTCTTTTTTATAAAATACAATACTTATCGGACCGACAGCATCGCCAAAAAGCTGTCCGCCAAAATTTTTAGGCGCATTTCTCAGTATAGAAAAGTTATATATTTTTTCCACATAACACTCTTGCATTAACCATTTTCTAAAGCATTGGTATGAGCTACCCGTATTGGTTAATACTTTTGTGTTGAAGATCATAGCAATTTCACCATTAGGAGCAAATTTTACTGCTTTATGCAAAAATGGCAATGCCATTTCTTTTGCAAAGTTATTGTCTTCACAATACTTGCGAATAGAATCTGATAGTTCTCGTTCTTCTGTTTCCGTTCCAAAAGGCGGATTCCCTACCACTAAATCGAAAGGAATACTTTCAATGTCTTTGTTGTATTTAATAGTATCCCTTCGATAGAGATTCATCCCTAGTTTTTTATCCATAGGATCATTAATCAAGCATGGTAATTCTTTCCCTTCCCAAAGTGTCTTTGGATCTAAACGTTCTACTAGCGCCAAATACAAGCTGAATGCCGTTACTTTTATCGCAGTGCTATCATATTCTATTCCATAAATATGATTTGTCAATAGTTTTTTTAATGTCTCAAAATCAGTCAATTTTTTTATGCTGTGAGCATTTTCATAACGCTTAATCAGGCGTTTAAAGCTTTCCACCAAAAAAATCCCAGAACCGCAAGCCGGATCCAATATTTTCAATTCATATTGTTTCTCATTTTTATTTATAGGTAGTTTTTCATTCAAAATCAATTCTACTAACGATGGTGGGGTATAATAAGTCCCCGATTCCTTTTTCTGGTCATGGTTGAACTTTGACAAAAAGTTTTCATAAATTTGGCTTAGAAGCTCAATTCTGATAATACTAAAATCAAACAAGCGCCACTCCGGCAACAAAGAAAGCTCGTCATGACCGAAAGTAAAGCATTTACGAATAATATCTAAATGCTCTTCTTTTATTTTTTTTTCTTCACCAATTTCAATAGAAAAAACATTACCATTAAAATGCTTTTCTAACTTTTTATATAGTGAGTAAGTATCGTCTTTGTTTTTTAAAATATTAAAATAACTTTTTGCACCTTTATTAATTTTGGCATAAAAAGTATCATCAGTGGCACCTATATGCTCTAAATACAAAAGAAATAATGAACGTAAAATCAAACGATGGATAAGTTCAATTTTTAATCCTTTGCTCATCAATTCTTCGGTCGCAGCTGTTAGGCTTTCTACCAAATATCGGTCAACCCGTCGTTGTAGCTGGATTTTTTTTCTGTATTCTACAGCTTCTTCTGTAGACCAAATCAATCCGGAATCAATCGCAATGGACGAAAAAAGACGTCTCAATTTCATCAATTGTTTTTCATCGGATTTGATATTACAAGATACCAATTCTCTTTTTTTTAATTCTTCCTGATAGTTTGTGTTTGTAGTTACAAAAACTGGCGTTTCTATACAATTATATATTCTGATTTCTACATCGTTACAAACATATAGGAATGAAACTTTTTTATAATTCCATGCCTTTTTATGTATATCCGCTATTTGTTTCAGCGTCGTTGGCGAATCAAAAGACGATACTTCTTTGATAAAAACAGCTGGATAACTATTTTTATCATCTTGGCTAAAATAGACTTTGTCTATATCAAAACTTTTTACCTGCTCAATAACCTCTCGCTGAGAATCATGTAGCTTTCCCTTTGGGTTATTAACACTAATAGCCCTTTCAAATCCCAATAGCCCGATAATTGTTGTTTTATTCGTGTTCATATCGTCCTAAACTCCACCCCAGCGTCCCTCATCTGCAAGGCGGTATTGGTTTTAAGTTCGTCGCTTCCCTCAAACAGCCGGTCTAAGACTATGGCTTTTTGCGGTTTGGGGCTCAAATTCATGATTTTGGCCGCTATTTCCTGATTTATCTTGGTCAGGGCTACGACCAGTTCATTATTAATATAATAAAAGTCGCCGAAATTTTCAACTTTTTCTGTTAATTTGTAGCCGGATTTAAGGATTAGCTCTACTAACATGTCTTCGACTTGGCTTTCGGGCTTCACGGGGTCTATGAACGCCTCTAATTGGCGCTCTATGTTTTCTTCGGTGATTTCTTCGCTTCGCCAGACTTTGAAATTCGAGGGGGAGAGTTTGTAGGATTTGAAGCCTAAACATGAATTATCGGCGTTGCCGTCGAGATTTCGGATTACGCGACGGATGCGCTCGCGGGAGATGTCGGCTATGGTCTTGTAACCGGACTTGTGGGCTTTGCTGTCTTTATCGCATAATTCAGGTAGTTGAACTAGAATGAATTTGCGGTTGCCGTTGTCTTCTTGGTTTAGTTCTAAGACGGCTTGGGCGACGGTGGCAGAACCGGCAAAAAAATCGAGGATAAGATCGCCGTTATCAACCAAAAAATTTATTAAATATTTTAGTAATGAAACCGGTTTCGGGTAATCAAAAACAGTCTTCCCGTTAAATAATTCTGTCAAATATCTACCGGCATTTTCTGTTGTATCTACCCCAACGGTCTCATCGATTAAGTTTGGCGGAACTTCTTCACCATATTCCGCCTTTTTATATGATAGAACCAAATTGGTGGATAGCGAAATACGTGTACCGTTTAGTAGTTCTTCATCCAACTTGGATTGAAGCCACACAAATTTATTTTTGAAAATAGCTTCATTTTGATTTGTACCTTTTTCAATAACCATATCCGATAACAATTCATTAGGAAATTTTTCTGTCCCATATATTCCGACCTTATATACCCCATCCTTTAATTTAGTTGAAATACTTTCAGGTGGGAATATGAGTGTTTTAACCGTATTTTGCGGTTTTGTCATTGGATCATCGCTACTGCTAGTTTTCCTAATTCCTTTGAAATAGCCATTATTGTTTCCACGTTGATAGCACAATATGTATTCTATGTTTTTCTTTATCTTTTTTGATAAGTTTGGCGGTGTGGCTGATTTAAACCAATTCCATTGCCCCACAAAGTTATCCTCACCAAAAACCTCATTCATAACCATCCTCAAATTATGCACCTCATTATCGTCAATATGCACAAAAATCACCCCGTCGTCCCTCATCAAATTCCGAGCCAAAAACAGTCTCGGCAGCATCATACTGAGCCAATTGCTGTGGTAGTGTCCGTTTTCCTTACTGTTTTTCCTAAACAGCCCCTCTTTCATCAAATAGCCGCCCTCGTCCCGTTCGCCTACCCGCTTTTCGTACTCTTCCAGATTTTCCTTGAACCTATCGGGATATATAAAGCTGTCGTTCCCCGTATTATAGGGCGGGTCTATGATGATGCATTTTACCTTATTATAGTATGATTTCTGCAAAATCTTCAAAACTTCCAAGTTTTCACCCTCAATAAAGACGTTTTCGGCGGTGTCGAAGTTCACGGAGAGTTCCGGCTGCGGCTTCAGCGTGGCGGCGGTGCGCTCCTGCAGGATGCGGTACGCGTCGGCCTTGCCCGCCCAGTTTAGGGTGTAGCGTTCGTTGGGCGGCGCGGCGTCAATATCGTCGCCGAACGCGGCTTTGAACTTTTCCGGGTCTATCTTGTCTTCCGAGAAGATGCCGGGGCAAAGCTCACGTAGCCGCGCGGTGTCGGTTTGTTTTATATTTAGGGATTGTCCGTCCATTGCCCGTCGTATCTTTTAAAGATTTTAATGTTTTAAGGCTCAACTATTATCAATATAATATATGCCGCGCCCGAAATTAAAAAAAAATTTTCACTTTCCTCTTGACCTTCGCCACAACATATAGTATTTTATAAGATACCTTAGACCAATACGTAGTATTATTGGGCTATCCGGCCTCTCCGGCTGCGCCAGGGGGCCGGATGGGGTCGAAAACGTCAAAAAACATCAAAATAACGTCAAAAAGAGGGACGGGCAAAGCATGATTTTACGGAAACTCTCCATTTTCGGCTTCAAATCTTTCGCCGACAAGACCGAATTGGACTTCGGCGAGGGGATGACGGCGGTTATCGGGCCGAACGGGTGCGGCAAGAGCAACGTGGTGGACGCCATACGCTGGGTCTTCGGGGAGCAGAAGGCCTCGGCCCTGCGCAGCGCCAAATATGCAGGAGGTCATCTTCTCCGGGACGCAAAAGCGCGCCCCGCTCAATATGGCGGAGGTTACGCTCCTTATCGAGAACAACAAGGGTATCCTGCCCATCGAGTACTCGGAGGTGGCCATAACGCGGCGGATCTACCGCAGCGGGGAGAGCGAGTACAGGCTGAACAAGGTGCCCTGCCGTCTGCGGGACATCCAGAACATCTTCCTTGATACCGGGGTGGGGAGCAGCGCCTATACTACTATAGAGAATAAGATGATCGAGAAGATCCTCTCCGACAAGGCGGAGGAGCGGCGGCTTCTGTTTGAGGAGGCGGCGGGGGGGGGCAAGTACAAGCACGCGCGCCGCGAGAGCCGCGCCAAGCTCGACAAGACCCGCCAAGACCTTTTGCGGATAAACGACCTTGTGACGGAGGCTGACCGGCAGGTGCGGATGCTCGCCCGCCACGTGGAGAAGGCCAAGCGTTACAAGGATTACCACGACGCGCTGAAGGCGGTCGAGACCGCCTTTGAGAGCAAGCGGTACGACGCGCTGACGGCGTCTATTTTGGAGCGCGGCGCGTCGCTTTCCTCGGCGCAGGCGCGGCGGGACGTGCTTAAGGCCTCCGCGGCGGCGGCCGAGTCGCGGATGGAGAAGATGCAGCTCGACGCGCTTGAAAAGGAGAACGAGCTCGGCGCGGCCTCGCGGGGCGTGGCCGAGGCGGGGGAGGGGATTGCCGCCATAGACCGCGACCTCTCGGTGGCTTCGGAGCGGGCGAACAACCTGAAGGCCGCCGCCGCGCGGCTTGACGGCGAGGCGGCGCAGCTCGACGGCGAGGCGGAGGAGGCTTCGCGGCTTAAAACGCAGATAGAGAAGAGCGTGGTGGAGCGCGAAGCGTTGTTGCTCGAAAGCTCCGAGCGGGCGGCCGGCGCGGGGGCGGAGCTCGCCGCTTTCGACGCGCGTCTGAGCGCTAAGAGGCATGAGGCGGACGAGATCGGGCGCAATCAGATAGATTTGATAAACAGCCTCGGCGAGGCGAGGAACAGGCAGAGCGTGGCCAACGGCGCGTTGAACGCCGCCCTCGACGGCAAGAGCCGCAACGAGCGGGAGATAGCCAGTCTCGAGGCCCGCTACGAGGAGTACGAGGACGCCGCCGAGGCTTGCCGCCGGCAGCTTGAGGAGGTCAACTCCGCGAACAGCGGCCTGATGGACGCCCGCGCGGTGCTGCTTGAGCGCATAGAGGCCGAGGAGGAGCGTTACAGCCGTTTGGTCGAGAAGGAGAAGGGGTTGGAGGTGCGGATATCCTCCAGCAAATCTCAGCGCAAGTTCTTTGAGGGGCTTGACGCGGCGTTCGAGGGTTACGAGACCGGGGTGCGGGCGTTGCTCACGGCGCGTCTGCCTGGGTTGCGCGGGATTCTCGCCGATCTCGTGAGCGTCTCCGACGACAATATGCTGCCGTTTGTGGAGAAGCTGGCGGGGAACGTGGTTCAGACGGTCGTCTTCGACACCGACGCGCAGATGGACGCGGCGATTGATTTTCTGCGCCGCGAAAAGGCGGGGGCGGCGCGCGTGGTGTCGCTTGAGCGTTTGCGCCGCAAACGAGCCGAAAACCATCCGCCTGGCCGGGCGTTCACCGCCGGTCTGCTTGACGTCCGCTCGCTGATAACGGCGGTCGACTTCGATTGCGCCGCCCTTGCCGATTGCTTCTTCGACAGGTTCGCCATCGCCCCGGACTACGCCTCCGCCGCCTACGCGGCGCGGGAGATGGGCGCGTACGGGACGGCGGCTATAGTATCAATTGCCGACGGGGCGGTCTGTTACGGCGACGGCAGCGTGGTCGCCGGGGAGTCCAAGAAGGAGTCGGCGGGAATCATGCAGCGCAAACAGCAGATAGAGAGGCTCACGGCGGAGATAAGCGTCGCGGAGAGCGAGCTGTCCGCGATACTCACCGAAAAGGACGTCTGCGTGATAGCGCGCGACGGGGCCAAAGCGGAACTCATAGATGTCA
>JGI20170J14366_1001289_pt1 | contig 10930 bp, 9 predicted proteins | sample TergutNc150P3_FD_14366 | JGI IMG/M metagenome (IMG submission 14366) | reverse complement strand
ATGAAGTGGTGGCGGTACAAAAGAAAATATTCTGAACAAAAATTTACAAACTATAACAAAAACGTAAAAAATATCATTTTGTCAACAAGTCCTTTTTAGGATAGGCTCTATTTTCCCGCTGAATTTATAGCTGACACAACACTCCGAAGCATCGGATCATTAATTGTCATTGTAATATTAATTGGGTTATTTGGGCTATTCGCAGGCTGGCTGTTAAGATATTTCTTTAAGTCCTCGGCGTTGTTGAGTGTCTGACCAAAGCAAACTGCCGCTGAGAGTATGAATATCAGCGCAAAGGCAATAATCCTGAACATTTTATTTGTGTTATTCATATAACGCTCCTATAAATTGATTTATTAAAAAAGCCGTTCCTGAAATCGGACGGCGTTATTTTCGCTCATTATGTGTATTTTATAATTTTTTAGAATAAATTGCAAGAAAAACTGTATGCCCAAAAAACATTTCAGGCATACAGTTTATTATTATTCGCGATTAATTCTTTAACCGTCTTATTTCATCTAAACTGAGACCAGTAATTTTCTGAACAAAATCAACAGAAGCGCCTTCTTCCAGCGCATTACGGGCAATTTCTTCACGACCTTGAGACAGACCTTCCTCGCGAGCCTCGTCTTGCCAGACTCTTTTCGCTGTGTCCCAGTTCCATTCTGTCGTCAGCATACTCATTATCTCTTTAACTGCCTTTTTATCTCATCAACAGACAACCCCTGCTCGAAAAGTTTAAGGATTTCATCTCGCCCCTCATCTCTGCCTTGAGCCAGTCCCACACCAATGCCCTCTCCCCTGCCTTCCTCGCGAGCCTCGTCTTGCCAGACTCTTTTCGCTGTGTCCCAGTTCCATTCTGTTGTCAGCATACTCATTATCTCCTTGGCGTGCTTTTCCATTAGCTCTTTCAATATATCATGTTTCTTGCAATATTGCACGGTTTTTCTTACCGCTTCTACCAGGGTTAGTCCGCCTTCTTGATACTCCCTCACTTTCGCTATAAACGCGCTGTACTCGGCTAAGGTTTGGCACTTCTTCGCTATTTCATCGTTCTTTCCCTTGTTTATGTTCAGTACCTTCACTTCCAGCTCAAGCGCCGGAAACTCGTTTTTTGAAATCCCCAAGCTTTCCGTACTCTCAAACAGTTCGGAAAGCTTTATGATTTTTTCGTCGGGAAACGGCTTTACTCCGTTGTACAGCACAAAAAACTCCGGTCTGGGTATTGAGATTTTTGTCGATGAATAAATCTTTTCATCATCGAGGATTTTTTCATAAACCCTGCCTGCGTACATAAGCAGGCGTAAAGCCATATTGGGGTTTATGGTGGACTGGTGTTCGATAAGAACAACCAGTTTACCTCCGATTTCAAAGGATATGTCGTTAATCATATCCATGAATAGAATGTCCTCCAGCGTGTTGATGACGACTGGGACATCGCGGCTGAGGGTTATACCCTCCAAGGCGCAGTAGAGTTCTCGCAAAACGTCAGGATTACTGAAGATGAAGGAGAAAACACTGCTTTTAAATTTACGGTTAGCAGTTCCCATAAGGTAACCTCTTAAAATGAGTTTGTACTTAACCATCACAAGACGGCTTGAAAAGTACATACCCTATATGGGTTGAAAGTGTCATTTTGCTTTACTAAATTTGAAAATTTTTTGAAATTTATTTATGAGTTTTTACCTTGATTTTTTCTCTATTTCATGCTATTTCACTCTAATAAACAAATTTAATTTATAAGGAGCCCATCATGGCGCAACATCAATTTCAGACCGAAGTAAGCCGGTTGCTGCACCTTATCATTCACTCTCTCTATTCCAACCGGGAAATCTTTCTTCGGGAGCTTGTCTCCAACGCTTCAGACGCTCTGGACAAGCTTAAATACCTGACTGTCGCGGACGAAAAGTACAAATCGATCAACTTTGATCCGCGTATCGATATTTCCTTCAATAAAGAAGCGAAAACTTTGACTATTTCCGATAACGGAATCGGCATGAATGAAGCCGATTTAATCGACTCGCTCGGAACTATCGCGCGTTCGGGGACAAGGGCGTTTTTGGAAAAACTTGCCGAAGACGCGAAAAAAGACTCCAACCTTATCGGGCAGTTCGGCGTCGGTTTTTATTCCGCTTTTATGGTCGCGGAAAAAATCGAGGTTATAAGCCGAAAAGCCGCCGAAGACGCCGCTTGGAAATGGATAAGCGACGGTAAAGAAGGTTTTGAAATAGAGAACGCGTCGCGTGACAATCAGGGAACGACTGTAACTCTCTACCTCACAGAGGAGGGAATAGAATACGCTAACCGCTGGTCAATCGAAGACATTATCAAGCGTTACTCCAACCATGTCGCGTTTCCAATCTACCTTACTTACGATGAAAAAGAGTGGGACGATAAAGGCAACGAAAAAGGCAGTGTAACAAAAACCGACAGGATAAATTCGGGGACTGCGCTCTGGCGGCGCTCAAAGACGGAGTTGAAAGACGAGGACTACAACGAATTTTACAAACAGCTTGGTCATGATACCGACGTTCCCCTGCACTACGTTCATACAAAAGCCGAGGGAACTTTGGAATACTCAACTTTGTTTTACATTCCCAAAAGAGCGCCGTTCGATTTGTACAATGTCGATTATAAACCCGGCGTAAAACTTTATGTAAAACGGGTTTTTATCACAGACGACGACAAGGAATTAATGCCGACATATTTACGCTTTGTACGCGGCGTAATTGATTCGGAAGATTTACCCCTTAACGTAAGCCGCGAAATTCTGCAGCAGAATAAAATCTTGCTCAACATAAAAAACGCGTCTGTAAAAAAACTGCTTTCCGAATTTAAACAAATGGCGGATAACGCCGCGTCAGGCTCTGGCGAAGCGAAAACAAAATGGGAAAGTTTTGTCGAACAATTTAACCGTCCGCTAAAAGAGGGGCTTTATCAGGATTTTGCCAACCGCGACGCACTGCAGGAACTTGTGCGCTTCAAAAGCACCGCCGTCGAAGGCTGGACAAGTTTCGCCGAATATGCCTCGCGCATGAAAAGCGATCAAAAGAACATCTACTATATAACAGGCGGCGATGAAAGAACCCTGCGTTCCTCTCCTCTGCTGGAAGCCTATCGGGCAAAAGAAATCGAAGTTTTAATCATGTCCGATGAAATCGACGACCTTGTAATTCCCACCCTGCACAGTTACCGCAAAGAAACGGCTGGCGCGGACGGCAAGAGCGAAAGCCAAACTTGGGAACTCAAGGCGGTAAACCGCGCAGGCGCGGACGAGGAGTTAGGTGAAACAAAAAACAAGGACGCCGAAAAAGAAGCGAAGCCCGTCATCGAAAAAATTAAAAAGGCTCTTGGAGACCGCGTAAAAGACGTAAAACTTTCCCGCCGTCTTCACGATTCGCCGTCGTGTATTGTCGCGGATGAAAACGACCCAAGCATGCAAATGGCGCAAATGCTCAAGGCGATGGGACAGACTGCAATGCCCGACATCAAACCGATTCTGGAAGTAAACGGCGAACATCCCATTGTCGCTGGCTTGAAGGACATAGACGACGAAGAACTTATTGCCGACACTGCGGCGGTGTTATTCGATCAGGCGCTTTTGGTGGAAGGCGTAAAACTTAACGACCCGGCTGACTTTGTAAAACGTCTCAACCGCCTGTTGGCAAGGTAATCGGTTTATGACAAACCTCTCCGGTTTCAATGTCCGCACAGGCGGCGTAACCGACTGGATCAACATTACAGACGAGGTGCAGAAAGCCGTCTCCGCTTCCGGTGTGCGCGAAGGGATCTGCGTCGTCTTTGTGCCGCACACCACCGCGGCGGTAACGATTAATGAAAACGCCGACCCCGACGTACCCCGCGACGTAAATCTTGCGCTGAACATAATTTCCCCCGACCGCAGAGAATTCCAACACAGCGAAGGCAATTCCGCGGCGCACACAAAATCAAGTCTTGTGGGACCGTCGATCACGCTGATCGTTTCAGGGGGCAGATTGCTTCTTGGCACATGGCAGGGAATATGGTTTAATGAATATGACGGACCGCGCAACCGGAAAGTTCATGTGCGAGTAATGGGAGATTAAGGAGAATATTATGAAAATGTCAGTAAAACTAAAATGTTTAATTTTTACCGCGGTTATTACAGGTTTGATTTTTTCAACCTGCGCGTCAATGTCGTCCAGAGCGGACACAGGAGAGCCGAACGCGGTTATAACTGTAAATGTCGATACAAAGTATCAATATGTGCGGGGTTTCGGCGGAATGGAAGTCGGGTGGGGAAATTTTCCGCGCACCTCCGCGCGCGATACGGAATTGCTGTTTAACCCGGATACCGGATTAGGTTTAAACATATTGCGAATAATGATAATGCCGCAAAATACGGATATTAACGTAACGATGAAAGCTCTTGTCAGCGGCGACAGACCGGATTATTACGAGAATGTAAAAATAGTAAACAAATACGGCGGTTATGTTTTGGCGACTCCGTGGAGTCCGCCGAAAGACTGGAAGACCAATAACGATTTAAACGGCAGCGGAAGATTGAACACAAAGTATTATAAAGAATACGCTAATTATCTGAAATCGTTTGCGGCTCACATGCGCGAACACGGCGCGCCGATTTACGCGGTTTCAATACAAAACGAACCTAATTATGAAGTCAGTTACGACGGCTGTTTATGGTCGCCCGTTGACATGAGAAACTTCTTTTTGCAAGTGGGGCATTTTACAGACGGCGTAAAAGGTTACGGCGGCGGCAAAGAAATACCGTCTGTCCTCACCATGAACGGCGAATCCGCAAACAACCCGAACATAAACGACGTTGCGCTTGGCAACCCCGAATCAAGAGCGGCAATTGACATTGTCGGACGACACACTTACGGCGACAGACTGAATCGTTACGAGAGGGCGCTTGATCACCCGACCGATCCAAAGGAAGTTTGGATGACGGAGCACAATATAAACAGCGGAAACGCCGCAGGATATCTAAATGACTCAACATGGAATTATGTCTGGAAAATACTGAACGATATCGATCTCAGCATAAGGATAAATGACGAAAGCGCTTTTATTTGGTGGGCGGCAAAACGCTTTTACGGTCTTATGGGCGACGGTCAGTATGACACAGAAGACGGAAAACTTATGCCTCGCGGTTACGCTATGTCCCATTACGCGAAATTCGCGAAAGACACCTATCGTGTCGGCATAACGGCGACCGGAAGAAGCGGCGAAGGCTCAAGACTGACCAGCGCCTATTTAAACAGCAATGCGGATACCATTGACGGAACCACGGCAAGGATAACAGCCTTTGTGTCGCCGGACGGCAATACAATCAGCCTTGTCATGTTTACCCCGACATACTTAAACGGAACAGACGGAGTGGATATGGGAAGAATAAAAATCCAACTCCCCGATGATTTTATAATAGGCAAAGCGGTCGCAATGAGATCGAAAGAGAATAGTTACGCGAAATGGGAAGACGTCAAAATAGGCGATGACAAAACGTCCGCTATCGTCAATCTGCCACGCGGTCAAATTCTTTCCGTAAGATTTACAAAATAGATTAAATACCGGGTAAATCTTTTTTATTTAAAAATCTCATGTATGATACGACCTGTCCATTCGGTAGGAATATCCATACCAAGAAGCGCCGCCATAGTAGGCGCAATGTCGTAAATATTAATCGGGGAAGTTATTGTGTATCCTTCTTTTATACCATTGCCAAAAACAATGAAAGGGATTTTACGTTTTATTGGCGAATCGGACTCATGCCAATACATACTACCTCCATGATCCGCGGACAATACAAATATCGTACTGTCATAAATCCCCGAGTCTTTAACCGCCTTTTCAATAATTGTTATATAGCCGTCCAATTCTTTAAGTTTCGCATAATAGTCAGGGGAACCCCAGCGTCTGGCATGACCCGTAGCGTCCGGTTCGTTAAACACCACTGCGGTAAAAACAGGTTTTTCCTCCGTTATATAAGCGGCAATTTTTCTGGCGGATTCAATATTAGAAAGTATTTCTTGTTTTTCCGCCGCTGAATCCGGGCAGAGTTTTTCTAATTCAGTCCATTCGTAAAATAAAGCTGATGTCTGCTCGTTATTTTCCATAAGCGTAAAGATAGACGGAAAATTTTTCCTGCTGCGTCTTTCCGGCGGAGCTCCGCAAAAAAGAGAAGTCCAGTTAGCCCAGCTTTCACTTGGCATTACGTTTAAAGCGTTAGCGCTCCAAGCGCCGTTAGACATCATACGTTTTACTGTGGGCATATTCGCTTTAGAAACATAAGCGCCGCCCCACCCGTCAAGACCAATAAACACCAAATGTTTAGCCGGAACAAAATCCTGCGGAATCTTTTTTGTCTGCCTTACATATTTTGTATTCGCACAGCCCTCAGTAAAAAAGAAGAAAAAAGCTGAGAAAATAAGCAAAATAAAAATCTGTCTCGTTTTCATGTTTTTATCACTCACTAATAAAAGAATTAACTGATAATTTTGTTACATAAATATATCAATTATTTTCATTAATGAATATACTGGTATAACAAAGGAAGGTTCTTTTGCTGGACAAACAGACTGCCATACAGGAAGTTAAAAATAATATTCTCCCGTTCTGGCAAAGCATGATCGACGAAAAAAACGGCGGATTTTACGGCGAAACAGATTTTTCCGGCAAACCGGACAAAACCGCCGACAAAGGCTGTATTTTAAATTCGCGTATACTGTGGACATTTTCCGCCGCATACCGCATATTCGGCAACCCTGCCTACAAAACCTGCGCCCAACACGCGCGAAATTTTTTATCAAAAGCCTTTTTGGATACGACGCACGGCGGACTATACTGGCTTGCGGATTACACCGGAAAACCGCTAAACACCAGAAAGCAGTTTTACAACATCGCCTTTGGAATCTATGCGTTAAGCGAACACTACCTCGCCGCAGAAGATCAATCATCGCTGGAATTAGCGATGTCTCTTTTCGACGCAACAGAACGCTATGGACTCGATCCCTCCGCCGGCGGTTACATTGAAGCGTGCAACAGCGAATGGCGCAGTATTGACGATTACCGTCTAAGCGAAAAAGACCTCAACTGCCCAAAGTCGATGAACACCAATCTGCACGTACTGGAAGCCTACACAAACCTAGTCCGCGCCAACGGAGACAAACGCGCGCATAAATCTCTTGAAGCGTTATTGCACATAACGCTAGATAAAATCATCAACCGCGATTTTCACTTTGAGCTATTTTTCGACATGGATTGGAATTCGCTAACAAAAAATATTTCCTACGGTCATGACATTGAAGGAAGCTGGTTGTTGTATGAGGCGGCGCTTGCCGTAGGCGATGAAAACCTTATTTCCAAAGTAAAGCAAACCACCTTGTCGATTGCGGAAGTCATCTATAACACAGCCATCGACCGCAAAAACGGCGGACTAATCAGCGGCTGTGATGAGACGGGACAAATTCACAACAAAAAAGAATGGTGGACCCAAGCGGAAGCTGTCGTAGGTTTTTACAATGCGTATGAGTTATCCGGCGAGCAGAAATATTTTGATGCCGCGGATAGCATATGGGGTTACATTCAAAAGCATTTTGCAGATCACACCCACGGCGAATGGCACAATGAGTTGAGTCTTGACAATTCACCGGACACAAGTATGCCTAAGGCTGGGTTTTGGAAGTGCCCGTATCACAACGCACGAGCTTGTTTGGAAGTGGGGAGAAGAGGAAAAATTGACTTTTAACGGGTAACAGGTTTTATTCTTCCTTCCCAGACAACTTTTGCAAATCATTATAGAAACTCGCAACATCGGTTACCAATTCCCATTTAATATTTGAGCCGATATATTCAAATGCTTTCTTCTGAGCAGCGACGGCAATGTTATCGGAAAGACGAGGGTTGTCGCTTTTAGTTTCTACAACAAGATGAAGATAAATGTCATCCGGTTTTTGTCCTCGTGTTGTATACACAAAATCAGGGCTGGTTGTGCCGCCGGTATAGGTTGGCAATTTTATACTTTCACGGGGAAGTTTTCCGTAAACGATAATCTGGTCCGGCGGGTCTATTTTCAAAACTTCATGCTCAATCTCACTGTCATAGACCGTTTTATCATATAAATACCGTTCTTTATCATGTTTCACATTTTTTGCGACATTTGCGCCAAGATATTTTTGACTTAACTCTGTGACAAAATCACCATCTTTAAAAAGACTTGTCTGGGCGGTGTAATCAAGGGATTGATATGTGAATTTTTGTTTATATTTTTCTATGAATTTTTTTTCAAATGCGTTAATTATTTTTTCAAGCGTGTTGGTATTGAATAATTCTGCGGATGTATTTTTCCCTTTGCGTGCTATAGAAAGAGTTTTATGTAACATAGCCGGAGGCAGTGATGTACGCTTATTTAATCGTTTCAAAAATTCGCCATAATTTATTATATTGATGTCAGATTTAACCGCTCTGTATCCGCCTGTTTTAACAGAGACAGTTTGCCCCTCTTTTTTTATATACGCATCCTTGATCTCCGTTACAGGGTCTATAAAATATTCATCATTGGAAAATATTTCTGTTAGTAAATTTTCTATTTCATCTTTGCCTAATTTTTCAAATTTAAGTATATAGCGTTTTGTAACCGTGTCCCAAAGGTCTCGAATTTTATAGAAATTCTCCCTATTAAGACGCACTTTTGGCGACGGCGGCATTTCGTTTCCTGTAATTACCCCGTTTCTTACTATTAAGCCGCTTTCTTCCGGTAATAGACCGAATAATTTGTCTTTATCCTTTATATTGTCATTTTCATCGATTATGTCATCAAGAAGTAGTTTACCCTTTGCTTTGGCGACATTTGCCGCATAACCTGCCTTTACCAAAATTTCCAAAATATCACTTGTGATTTTTCCTTCAATCTTACCGCCATCGGCATTAATTTCCCCTACCAGTTTTTTTGCAAATTCTTTTTCCGAATAATCAATGATATATGTTAATCTAAAATCTTCGTTATATCTTTCAGGGGTAACTCTCGAGCCGGTTTCATCAAATGGAAGGCGCAAGCCTCTGCCTACTTCTTGAATTTTTCTTGTTTCTGAGCCGGAGCTTCGCAGTTTAGCTATTACAAAAACATTGGGATTATCCCAACCTTCGCACAGAGTCCATTTTGAAAAGAAGAAGCGGCATACGTTCCACTCGCCATTTTTGTTTTTGAATTGCAGAGATTGTTCTTTATCACGCAAAACTTTATCAACTTCATCTTGAATAGCGGCATCGCCTTTTTTGGAATTGTCTTCGGCAAAATATCCTGCTATTGCCGTCATTTCACCTCTTTCATTTTTTGCAAGGGAAGCCTGTAAAAATTCTTTATATTCCCCCTCCGCCTGTTTAATTTCTTTTTCCAGTTTTTTAGTAAGTATTTCCTCAAATTTCGCGCGAAGCCAGCCTTGTCCGTCTCTGCCCCGAAATGAAGCGATACTGTCGATAAAAAAGAGAGAATTGGTTTTTATTCGTGGTAAATTGCCCCCTGCACTCTTTCGGTAAAAATTTTCTTTTTCTTTTTCAAAATGCGCTTTTAACGCTTGATCTAAGATCACTTCCTGATAGCCGGCGGAGAAAATCTGCGGTATCAATTCCATATCTTGATGAAGTTCAAGGTCGTTTGAAAGACGGGCGGAATTTGCGGAAGAAGCTTCTTCCAGTGTAATACCGCTTGAAAATAGCTGATCTACAAACGACAAATCTTCACCTATCTTAAGCTCGTGTTCTTTTTTTGAACTTACATTTACAAATGTTACAGATTTTCCTCGTTCTATTTGTTTGACTTTATATTTTACCAATTCCGTTTTTGTATTCGATGTCATGGGATACTCAATGTGAACGCCCTTTACCAGTCCTTCATTAAACGCACGGATAGAATTTAAATCGTACACAAGATTTTCATAATCTTTTTTTGTAAGTCCGCCTGTTTTTATTTCGGGAAAAGTCGCTCCAAAGCGAATGATGATTTGAGGGCAAAGACCTTCTGTAATGGTTTTCCATTTCTTGTTTTTTTTGTCAAACTTATGCGGTTCATCAATAATTACTATGGGTCGTGTCACTTTAAGTCCTTCCATAGGACAACTGATATTTCCAAACAGGGTTGAGTCATAATCCGATTTACTCATTGAAGAAGATGAAAGCATACCGTCATTTAGAAGTAACACATGGATACTTTTATCTTCAACAGCGGAAGCGTCGCAAAATGAGCGAAGGGTTTCCGGGATTTGTTTGCGTTTGCCTTTTTTTGCGTCAAAATCTCCGGCGTTGATAATTCCAAGATGAATGGACTGATTACCGAATTCCTGCCGAAAATGTTTGTTCCAATCATCTGATGCAATGGACATTTTTACGCCCTCTTTAATCGCAACGCTTGGAACAAGAATTATAAATTTGAATATTCCGTATTCATGACGCAGCCTGTGTATCAATCTGGTATATACATAAGTTTTACCGGTTCCGGTTTCCATTTTTACATCAATATTTTGCGTATTTCTTATAATGGGATTGGCATAATTATTTATTATAGAATTATTATCCAACTCTATTGCTTTGACTGCGTTGTCAATTGCGTCTAACTGGTATTGAAGTTTGTCAAGGCGCATTAATACCTCTCGATAATGTTAGGCGAATTATCTAAATTGGTTTTGATATTTGTTTTTAATTCCCGCATGGCTTCAAATTCAAAAGAATATGGATATACAACGATTGTTTTAACCAACAATTTGTTTGTACCAATTTGATTGAGCATATCCCTTAATGCTTTTGTGTCCCAACCCATGTTAATCAAATAAATTGTTATTGCTTTTCGGACATAGTGGGCTTTATAATTTCCAAAAGTGATTTCTTCCACAGGAGTATCAAAACGATAACCGTCATCAATCAGCCAAGTGGCAAGAAT
>JGI20170J14366_1001287_pt1 | contig 10939 bp, 5 predicted proteins | sample TergutNc150P3_FD_14366 | JGI IMG/M metagenome (IMG submission 14366) | reverse complement strand
ACGCCAGCAAGGCCGCAGCCGCCGCGCCGAACGCCAAATACTTAGCTTTATTGATGATGCTGGTGATGCCCATAATGCCAAAGCTCCTTAGTTTGAGTGATATTTTTATTAAGACGCAACATAGTAATATATATTATCCGCAAACGAAAATCAAGGGGGAGGGCGAAAAAGTTAAAAAATGCATTTTTTTGTACCTTTTTGGGACGGCATATAGTATAATATATACAATATAATGTAAAAAGCGGGCGGTTCGGGGGGCGGAAAGGGCGGGGGGACGCCGTTTCGGGCGGGTTTCGGGCGGGCGGGTACGAAATTTACCGGAGTTTTGAAATCATATAAACGAGGGCGGGAATTATGAAAAAGAATCTCGAAGGCGGAGAGGGACGGACGCGGACGGCGGGGCAGCGGGCCGGGGTTAGGACGGCGGCGGTCGCGGGGTGCTTGATGGCGCTGCTGGCAGGGTGGTCGGGGGCGGCGGCGCAGGGGTTTGATGAAAATCACGCTGTGGATAAGCTGACGAATTGGAACCAGGTGCAGAACGGCGGCAACAGTTGGGGGTTAATGGGCGTTAATGGGCGATACCGCCGCCGCCATTAATACCGACGTAGGCAACAGCCCGACAAGTTTTCTCATAAACAAATACTCTTGCATGCCGGACGGCATTTATACCGTTACATTTGCGAGAGCCGGCAGTGACGACGTGAGCACATCCCCTGCCAGCGGAGGCATAGTCTTCCGTTACACCAACCCTAACCAATATTACTATTTGATGGTGCAGGTTAACGGGTACGGCCCCAATTGGACTGTCGCGCTTTTTAAAAATAATGCTTTTGTGCCCATGAAAGACGGCAACTTCCATTCTGACTTAAATGACGACCTTGTTACCGCGATTACGGGGGCTACCGGTTATATAGGACACGCAAAGGGCACTAACAGCAGTGGGGACAGACTTAACTATAGCGGTCCGTATAGTAACAATCCGGCGCAAACTGAGTGGAAAGCCTCTACAGTGTACAAAATTCAAATTGTTATAAAAGACGGTACGTTTGAAGTACGAAATTTGAGAAAAATGTCAAGCGGCGCCGAAGAAACAAGCCGGACGCTCGCCACTTTCACCGACCCGAATCCGCTTACCGAAGGAGACGTCGGTTATGCCGCCCGCACCATTTGGTATCGCGCCCGTACAATCGGATTCCTCTCATCCTCATGGGAAAACACATCGTCCGGTGCCCAAACCCCCGCCTCGGTCGGCTACCCCGGCTTCTACGTTTGGAACAAGGGCACGAACAAGACGTTCACCGGCGGAGACGGCGCTTGGAGCGGCAATTTTTGGTCTAAGGACAGTTCTATGGCCGTAGGCGCTTGGGGTACCGGTCCCAACGACGCCTTGTTTATAGCCGCCCCCAAAGGAGACATCACCGCCAACGGACAGAATGTCGGAAGCATAGCGTTTGCGCTTACGGGCTATAAAATCACCTCCGGAACTTTGGCTTTGGGCGCGAGCCCCCGGACGATAACCGTAGCCGCAGGCGACGCGGTTATAAACGCGACTCTTTCCGGCACCGGCGGTCTGACGACGAAAGACGGCGCGGGCAAACTTACGTTAGGAGGATCTGCGGCGAACACCTACCGCGGCGGCACCGCCATCAGCGCGGGCACCGTCGAAGCGGCTAAGAGCGGCGCTTTGGGTGACAGCGCAACCGGCAGGGTGACGGTAAGCGCGGGCGGCGTATTGCAGCTTAGCGGAACCGGCATAAACAACCCGCTTACGCTCGGAGGCGGCACATTGAGCAATTCGTCCGGAGTCAACACCCTGAGCGGCCCGATATTGGTCAACGGCGCGTCAACCATAGGGGTTCCCGGCGGATCGCTTACGCTGAGCGGCGCGATTTCCGGTTCGGCCAACATAACCAAGACCGGCACCGAAATACTGTACATCACGGCAGAAAACACATACAGCGGTACAATGGCCGTAAGCGGAGGCGGGTTGCAGATCAACGGTTCCGGGTCTCTGGGCGGCGTCATAAACGCCGCATCCGGCACGACGGTAACTTTCACAAGGGCCTCCGGCGCTACGGTAACGCAACCGGGCATAACCGGCGCCGGCAATCTTGTCAAAGATGGAGCGGGGACGCTTATACTTAACGGCAGCAACAGCGGGCACACGGGATCCGTCACGATTAACACCGGCATACTTCAAATCGCGAACATCGCGAGCATAGGTCCGGCTACGGTAACCGTCGCGCCGAACGGCACCTTGCGGCTGAGCACGACGACTTTCCCCAAAAATATCGTCGGCACGTCATCCGGAACGGGGATATTGGAAAAAACGGGAACGGACACGCTCAAGCTGGCCGGAACCGACGCTTTGGATGTCGGGAAGGTTTATGTGTCGGGCGGCGTTCTCAGCGTTAATAGACAGCTGTCTGCGGATTCGATCAGGATCGCCACAGGCGCTCAATTGGAGCTTGTATACAGCGGCACAATCGGCAAGGCCGGCAGCAAAATAGCGGTCAACGCCGGCGGCGTTTTGGTTGTGCCTGTCAACGTGGGCTCCGGCGGCGTCAGCAATAAGAGCGACGTGATCTTGAACAGCACCGGAATGATCAGGAACCGCAGCGCCCAGGTGCTCGATATCGGCGGTTCGCTGACGATGACCGCCAACTCGACGATAGAATTAAGTTTATCGGCCTGTAAAACCAGGGCTCCTATAAACGTCGGCAAAAGCGCCGCGCTCAACGGAACATTCGATCTAATTTTAGACAGGGCCCTTGCCGACGGCGACGCCGGAGATTATAAGCTTATCGCGGCGTCGGACGGAATTTCCACCGCGGCGACGGCGGTTACGGTTAAAATCAACGGTGAGGAAAAACCCAGCGGGTACGACATCGAAAAAACCGTCAGCGACGGGTACTTGATTATTACCGTTAAAAAGCAGGTCACCGTTGACCCCACCACCTTTAATTTGAGGGTGACCGGCGTGACGGCGGGAACGCAGGCGAACACCGTCAATGTGACCGTCGGCGGGTTTAACAGCATACGCGCTTATACCGACCGCCTGACGGGAGCCTATATCATATATAGGCCGAACTTCGGGGCGGCTACGTTGACCGACACTACGCTCAACGGCGGCAGAATCAGCATACCGGTGAGCGATTTTCCCGCTTCCGGCGACACCAAAGCGTTTACGGTAACCGTGCCGTCCGCAAAAATCAGCGATACGCTTTACTATTTCAACGCCGTCGTTGTGTGGAGCGGCGCCGCAACGACGCTGACCCCGTCTCCGTCGAGCAACATTCCCAGCGCTTACTTAATAGACCCGAAAACAAAGGTGCTGGCCAACGGTTTCGGGATAACGGTGGACAGTTATAAATCCGAGGTTTCCGGCGTAACGTTCGAACTTACCATCACCGGGCAGAACGACGCCAACCTCACTCCGTCCGCGACCTATAAACCGAGGGTGGATTCGGTGGCGGTGTGGTTTAAGAAAAACGGGACGGCGCCGGCGTTCGCCGGCAACGGCAACGCTCTGAACAAAGCCGCCGTAGTAGGCGCGGACACCATTTTAGTTTTCGCGCTTTCGCGTTTGGCGGCGGACGGCAAGTTCAGTTTTCAGACAGGGGCGGTGACGGGCGCGTCCGACATGGCCTATTTCGCCGTCGCGCCGCGTTGGAAGGGAACCCGCTTCGGGGTCGCTTTCGATTCCATCGCCAGACCGCTTTATACCAGAAACCAAAGCGTGCCGAATCCGACTAAGAATCAGCCGAACAATCCCGTCGCGCTCTCATACAAGTACCAAAACGACGATAGGCGGCAACCGACCATATCAATAACGGTGAGCACGTCGGAACCGCTTAACGACGTGGCGGAAAGCGTACGCATAGAATTGGCGTTCGACCAATCCATGAGCGATGCGATAGCCATCGCCAACAATCAATTCACAAAAGCGCAGGTGAACACCGGTTTGCCGCCGATCGAGGTGACCGACGACAGGTTAGTCGGCGAAACGCGCACGCTGTACTACAGGGTGACCGTATCCGGCGACGGTTCCGACATCTTTAAAGACGGTTCATTCACCGACATCGGGCGCGACAAACCGATCGCTCCCGCGAATCTCGATTTCGTTGCGCTCGGCAAGGGGAACGGGCTGCTGACTTGGAACAGGATTACCTCCGCAAACAACGTCGGCGACATGGAACAAAGCAAGATTCACATTTACTACGGCACCGGTCCGATCGCCACCGCCGGCGAGTCCCTAATATCCGTGAGCGCTTCGGCCACAGAAGCCCCTTTAACGAACTTGGATTCGGAAACGGAGTATTGGTTCGCCGTTGTGCTTGAAGACATCGTCAATACCGCAAAGCCGAGCTGGAACCTCAGGTCAGACGCGAGTTCCATTACCGCGAACTCCGGCGCGGCCTACGTGGCGCTCAACATAGTGCAGATAGACACCGTGATTTTCGTGGAAAGCAACGCCAGCTTCTCCGTGACTTACACCCTCATGGAGGATAAAACCTCTCAAACGTTAAGTTACGACGTAACGCTTGATCAGAACGGCTCCGAGCTTGTGAAAAGCGGTTCGAATATCTATATCGACAAATCTAACGCGGGCGATAAGGGTACGGTTACCATCTCTCTCGGCTCAGATTTGAGGTTCAATACAACGTATTGGGTTCATTTGTACACAGTGGAAGGAAACGGCACCCCCGGAGCCGGCAAGTCGAGCAAAGATGTTACAAGCGGCGCGTTCACAATGCAGGATATCGTGATACCGCCGAGAGGTTCCGCCTATGCCGACGAAGCGAATTTCAAACTCGACGCCGAGGAGTGGAATTTTTGGAACATAGATCAAACGCCCATCACCGTGACAGTCGCGGCGACCCGCACGCCCGCCGAAAGCGATATTGTTACCGAGGGGTTCATTCCGGTCGGCGAATACGGTTACAGCTACAAGGTGGCGGCGAACAATTTATCGTATATGTACGAGCGATTCAAGATCAGCATAGCGATCGGCGAGAATATGCCGGCGGGGTACTCGCCCGATGATGTGGGGATCTACCGTTGGAACGATACGGAAAAATATTGGGAGGTCGTGTTCGACTCCACAAAGTACGAGTCGGGGTACGTCACAGGCTTGACGATAGACAAAGCCGAAAGCGAGAGCGAGAGCGCGATTTATCGGCTTCTGATAGACACTTCGGCCACAACCGTAGACATCCCCGAAAATGATATGGCGGGCGTCAACGGCATCAGCAACGAAGAGACTTTTATTCGGAGCAACGTCGGCAACTTCAAGGTCTCTATGCTGAGCGGGCCGGCGCTCGGGGCGGCCGATCCCCAACCTATCGCGCTTACGGGCGACGAAAAGGGCAAAAATCGGCGCATAAGGTTTACGATATCGTCAGACATAGTCAACGAGTCGAACAACTCCGGAGTTCTCGCGTTCATAATAGTGAACGACGGCCGCGAAACCGTCGCCAATCTCTCTTATCGGGTGACGTCGGAGACTTACAGCGGCTTCGACCCGCCGTCGGTGAGAGTATTGCGCAACAACAAGAGATGGACGCCCTTCGCCACGCAGGCCAAACTGCTCGACAACCAATCGGCCAGGTCGATATTGGAACCGGTTCTTTACAAGAACGGCGAAGAGATGGGCGTTCACGACACTCTGTACCGCCTCTTCCGCTACGACAAGAACGAGTGGGTCGAGTACAATACCCAAAACGACAACCAGTTCACCATGGAACCAGCGCAGCTGATGTGGTTCAAGACTTCGGTAAAAGGAATAACTTTCAAGTTCGGCAGGACGGAGAGCTTGCCGCTCAGGAAAGATTATGAAATCAAGCTGCCTCCCAAACAGTGGACCGACATTGTGATGCCGTTCCGTTTCGACGTGTATCTCGGCGACATAAAGAACGCCACCAATAAGAAAGAGGCCTTAGAGCGTTGGAACAGCCTCCAATTTTACAGGTGGGAAAAAGGCGAACCGCAATTCTTACCTGTATTGCTGAACAAGCCCGGAGCCGCCGACACAGTGACGCTCAACGGCATGGCCGAACCGTTCTCGGTCTACAACAACAGCAGCAGCGAAATCACTCTGTGCATACCGCCCAAACCGACGGCCGTGTACAAGAAGAGCTTGAGCAAGGTTAGAGCCTTGGCCAAAGCGGCCGGCGCGCAGCAAGGGGCGGGCGAAGCGTGGCACTACACGCTGCACGCAACCGCCGACGGTTCGGAGCTTTCGGAACTGCACGTGGGCTACTACACGACAGACATGCCGTTCGCCGTGCCTCCGAGCTTCGGCAACGAGTCCGTGGTGCTGGTGGGCGACGACGGCGTCGAGATGGGGCACCACTTCGGCCCGTCGATAGCAAGCGGGCGCACCTACAAACTGCGTTTCTACAACGACGGCAAACAGCAGAAGGATTTCGCGTTCTCCGCCAAGCCGAGCGCCAATACCCCGGTCGGCGCGCGGGTGACATTCGTGAAAGCCTCCACCGGCGAAATATTGAGCAACGGAAGCGGCTCGGCGCAGAGCGTCGCGGTGGCCGGCATGTCGCACGAAGACGTGTTCATGATCGTGGGCGGCAACGGCTACCGCGCAAAGGCGGCCTCGGTCAGCGCCGGCGCGAAGTTCGCGATAAGCAAAGTCATCGTAAACAGAGCGGCCAGGAGCGCCCGCATAAACTTCTACGTGCCGGAATCCGGCATCAACCAAGTGGATGTGTCTATATACGACATCAAGGGCAGACAAGTATGGAAGACCGTCCAAAAAACCAAAGCCGCCTCTTGGAACTCGGTGGAGTGGAACGGCAGGAATTCAAGAAGAGGCGCGACGTCAACGGGATTGTATATAGTGCGGGTGAAGGCGATAGGGACGAACGGGAGGCCCGTGGGCGCGGACACCAAGAGGATAATGTTCGCGAGGTGAAAAATTAAATAAAGTCCGAATAAAGTCAAATTCTTTTTAAGACGAAGCCTTCGGCTTCATAGATAAATGCGGGGCTAACTTTTTTATCTCGGCGAAGCCAAACCCCGCATTTTGGCTTTGCCGAGATAAACAAGTTCAGTCAAAGTCAACTGCAAAGTCAAAACAACCATGCAACCCGAAGGGTCGCTGAGCGAAGTCGAAGTGACCCGGCGCAAGATCATACGTCTTTATTCTAATATAGACATTGAGGACGGCAATGATATTTGATGGATCTGCGATTCGGGTTCAGCCACGTCCGCCGCTTCGCCGAAAGCTGTTTTGTAGAACAGGTATTTGGGATCGGTCACCCTATAGTTGTTTTTGGCGAAAGTTATGTCGTGGCGCGACAGGCTTGTTATGCCGTACATTATGTGCACGTGCGGGCCGCTCGTTCTGCCGGTCATTCCTATCGTCCCTATCGGCATACCCTTTACGACGGTGTCCCCCTCTTTAACTAAGCGGTCTTCGAGGTGCGAGAATGATATTACCTCGTTTCCGAACATCACCGCCACGGTTCTACCGCCGGCCGGTTCCGTTTTAAGAGCGGCTATGCCGTCAACCGGGCTCAGTATTTCGCTGCCGTAGGCGGCGGCCACATCCATTGCGTAGTGCGGCTGCCCTCCGCCGGTTCCGCGTTCGCACCAATCGCCGGTCACGTACGGGTACGGATCGTTGATCATGTCCATAAAAAATTTGTATGCCGGCGCGAGCGCCCTTTCCCTCTTGTTCGTTATGGATATAGGCGGATAGAAAGCGAGCTTCGCGCCGTCAGGGATTCTGCCGTAATCGACGATCTTGGGTTCGCCGGGCGCGCGCGTCATGTTGTACGCGTCTACCGTCTCGGTCAGATACTGGGCTATCTCCTTTTGCGACGGCACCACCGCTCTGAATACGCTTATGGCGTGTTTCGCCATGCGGGCGGCGTTGTCGCCCTTTTTGAAAGTGTGGATTATCGCGGCGGCGCCCTGGCGCCCCATGATCTGCTGCGGCGCCACGGGGCGCGGCGCGGCGGCGTCGGGGATCGCGGGGTTGAGGGCGACAATCGCGAGCAGCGCAACAGCGGCGGCGGCCTTGAAAGCAAGGATTACCCGCTTCTCCAACGCCGGCACGGAGATGTTTTCCCTGCTTATGCCGTTGAGCACCTGCTGGACGTTTTGGGCAAGCAGGTCGAAAGCCTTAGCGGCGGCAGGGTCGCCGCCGTGCTCATGCACGCTCTTCCCGGCGTCCTGCGCGTCCCGGATGGCCGCCGACTCCGGTATCTCTAAGTCAAACATTATAGACTGCGGCAAAAGAGCGAGCCCGCTGTCGTTGCGCACGGCGACCTGCTCGCACAAAGACTCAAGGAAGCGGCGGTTCACGGCCGCGGCGCGGGCCTTATCGCCGGCGCGCTCGCCGACGCCCACCTCGTTCTTCACTATGCGCAAACGCACGTGGGAGTTGTGCGCGATCAAACGCCTTATGCCGGTAAGGTACGCCTTGAAGCTGTTGGCCGAGAGCGCGTCGAGCGTAACCGGAATCAGGTTCAGGTCGCTGTTGACGTATAGGAACCGCGTCAGCCTGTTCCAGACGGACGGGGTATCGATCACTATATACTTGTAGCGCTGTTTGAGAATGCCTAAGTTGCGCAAAAAATTGCCGTATTGGTAGCCCTTAGGCGGATTGAAGAGGCCGCCGCCGGACGGCACCACGTGCAACGCCGGCGCCGCCCGCACTATGGCGTCGTCCACCGCCCCGCCGCCGAAGACCCCGCCGACAGCCATCTCCTCCAGCTTGGCGAAAAACCCCGCGAAATCGAAAGTCTCTAAGTACGCGGACACCGACGCGCCGGATTCAAACCTGCGCTTGAAGAGATCCCACGACGTGCGCTTGGGAGCGGCGTCTATGCCGAGAGCCGCGCTCACGCTGCCCTGCACATCCAAGTCGATAAGCAGGACGGGCCCGTGCAAACTCAGGGAGGCGGCGAGGTTTGTGGCGAGAGTGGATTTCCCCACGCCGCCCTTGATATTGGCGACATGAACAATCCCGCCCCTGCCGGCTTCCCAAAAGCCCGAAGGAGTTTTTAAACCGTCCGCCATCGCCCGCCCCCAATAGGGTTTATACCGCTTCAACCGCCGTTTCTACATCGGACGGAGCCGCGAAAACGCGGTCGCCCTCGTGAGGCTGCCTTCCCGCAATGCAAGGCTTGTACTTCTCGTCAACATTGTAGAACACCGCCGGCACGGACGCAAGCCGCGAACCGGCGTCGAAATACTCGTATATGCAACGCCCCTTCTTCCAAGTCTCGGCGTTGATGTAGACCGCCTCGAAACGCGGCGCGCCGCATAACGCGGTCATAAAATCGTTCGACGCGGCGCAGACGTCGGCGTCGAGCTTCTTCTTGGAGAGCGCCTCCCTGATCGGAGCGGCGCGGTCGCGGCCGTCGTCCAAAACCAAAACTTTTTTCATCCGCAATCCTTTGATATTTGTTATCTTTAACGTATACGAACAGAATCGTAAAAATATTATGCAGTATCGATAAAAAACGGCCGCAATCAATCCTAAGCGCGATAAATAGCGCCCATAGGTATGCTATACCCGTGTGAATCCGTGGATTATCCGCGGCATTCCAATAATCCTGACAATCCTAAAATCCCAATCCTACTTGGCGGCGTTGACGGACGCCAGCAGATTCTCGGCTTTCTGGCGGTACTGGGCGGCCAGCGTGTCGGCGATCAGTTCTTTGCAGTAGCGGCTCGCCGCCGCCGCGTTGTCCTTGTTCAGCAGGGCTAATTTCCACCGTATCGCCGAGCGGCGGTGGGCGGCGGACTTGTCGCGCAAAGCCTTCTCCAAACTCCTGATCGCGGCGGCGTTGTCGCCCTTCTCCTCGTAAGCGGCGGCCAAACCCTCCAGCGCCTGACCCTTGACGAAACCGCTCTCCGCGCCGCCGACGGCCGTTTCGAACCACGTTACAGCCTGGTCAACGTTGTTTTGCTGCAGGTAGATGCTGCCCGCCATGAACGCGCTCATCGTGCCCTGGGGCGTGCCCTTGTACTTGCCGGCGGCCTGGGTGAACGACTCAAGCGCCGTATCGAACCGGTCGGCGTTGTAGTCTAAAATCCCTACGCCGAAGAGCTCCTGCGCCTTACGGATCTGCGACTCCCGCAAAAGGTTGTATACGAGAACGCCGCCGGCGGCGACCAATACCGCTACAAGAAAAGCCGCGACCGTCCCGCCGTTTTTGGAGATGAAAGCCCTAAACCTTACCACGCCGTCAACGAGCGGGTCTATCCCCTCGGGTATGCCGCTCTTTTTTTGATTGGTGTCCAAAACCGAAACCCTCCCGAACAAACAGTTTTTATGTAATTTGCGCCGCCGCTAAAAATATCCGCGAAAAGCGTTGCGCAACCCTCTGCGAATAGAATATATTAATAAAATAGTAAATGCCGCAGGTAAAAATCAAGCAAATAATGGATATTATTATGGACGACAAAACAAACGACCCCGCGCCGCAGCCGCCCGAACAGGATCTGCTCTCGCAAAACGAGATGCTCAAGTCCCAGCTCATCAACTCCGCGCTCCTGAACGAGCTCGTGAAAGTGCTGCACTCCTGCACCGACCTCAACGGAATCGTGAAAACCGTGCTCCTGTCCTTCCAAGACCTCGTCGATTTCGACCGCGCCGTGCTCTTCAAGGTAAACGCCGAAAAGTTCCGCCTCGAACCGGCGAACTGGGTGGGTGTGGACGACGACGCCGTCAAAAACCTCTCGGCGCCGCTCGGCTTCGACGGCGGGGACATAACCGACGCGATCTTCCTGAACAAGCACATCTTCGTGGACGAGCCCGACCCGGCGTGCGACCTGTTCAGCCGCGAATTGCAGTCGCGCTCCTACATAGTGGCGCCGCTTCTGAGGAAGCCCACCCGCAAATGCTACGAGATCAAAGGGTGCGAAAAGAAGTCGTGCCGGTGCTACGGCAGCGTAAACCCGTACT
>JGI20170J14366_1001286_pt1 | contig 10939 bp, 9 predicted proteins | sample TergutNc150P3_FD_14366 | JGI IMG/M metagenome (IMG submission 14366) | reverse complement strand
ACGGAACGCCGAGCGATTTTTTCAGGTCGCCGTAGTAGATGCACTGCGGGGCGTTGTCAAGTATAGCCACGCCGAGCGTCGCGTCTATGGCGAAGCGTTTTTTGTAGCCGGGGGCCGTTACGACTTTGGTGGCGGAGCCGGCGCAGCCGATTGTTATCGCGGCTGTTAGGAGTATCAGCGTTAACGCGGTATGTTTTTTGTTATTCATGGTCAAATAATAAAAATCAAAACATTTAAAGTCAAATTCAAATTCTTTTTATGGGGACGGGGCTCCGCCCCGTAACGCCCCGCTTTAGAGCCCCCCCCTGCTGTCCCCCCAACTTCGTAAAATATACAGACGGAAAAAGACCCGTCTATATATTTTACGGGGGGACGTTTTAAAACATGCGCCGCTTCGCGTCGCGGTACGTCAAAACAAATTTTCAAAAAAACTCATTATATAGCGCGTTGACCGCCTTCTTCTCGTCGGCTGCGTCTATTCCGAATATCATACTTATCTCGCTGCTGCCCTGGTTCACCATTTTTATGTTCACTCCGGCTTTGGAGAGGGCTCCGGCGGCTGTCGCCAGTACGCCGATTTTGTGAGTCAGGCCCTCGCCCACAACCGACACCAGGGCTATGCCGAACTCGGTCTTCAATTCGTCGGGGGCCAACTTTTCGTCGAAGGCCCGGATGACGCTGTTGACCGTTTCGGGCTTCAGCTGGCCTTGATCGAGAATCACGGAGATGTTGTCTACCCCGGACGGGCAGTGTTCGTAGGAGAGGTTCATCTCTTCGAATATCGATAACAGGCGTCTGCCGAAGCCTTTTTCTCTGTTCATCAAGAATTTTTGGAGGGTGAAGCTGCAATAGCCGCCGCCGGAGGCTATGCCGACTATGTCGCGTTCTCCGGGCAGTCTTTCGGAGACTATCAGCGTTCCTTTGTTTTCCACGTTGTTCGTGTTGCGCAGCCTGATGGGGATTTTTTTCCGCATGACGGGGCGCACGGCTTCTTCGTGGAGAACGTTGAAGCCTATGTATGAGAGCTCGCGCATCTCTTTGTACGTCAGCGCGGATATGAGTTTCGGCGAATCGACCATGTGCGGGTGGGCGCTGAAGATGCCGTCCACGTCGGTCCAGTTTTCGTACTCGTCGGCGTCTACCGCCTCGGCGAGTATCGCGCCGGTGAGGTCGGATCCGCCCCTGCTGAAGGTGGCCACCTCGCCGTCGGCGGTGCAGCCGAAGAAGCCGGGGAAGACGACCACGTTATCGGCGCACACGCCTTTGAGCTCCGCCAATTTCGCCGACGACTCGCGGAGCGGCTGGGCGTCGCCGAAGATGGGGGTTACAATCAGGCCGGCCTCTTTGGGATTCACGTACATCGCCTTGACGCCGACGGTGTTCAGGTAGGCGGCGAATAGGCGGCAGTTGATGTCTTCCCCGGCGGCCACGACCAAGTCCCTGAACTTGCCGGGATGGTTGGCGGAGGAGTTCAGGCGGTCGTCCAAGCCGTCCAAGACCCCGCCTAGCGTCGCGGCGTCGAGGCCGAGCGGCCCGTAGATCGCGGCGAAGCGATCCCGCACGGCGGCGAGCGGTTCCGCGAAGCTCTGCCTGTTGAGGGCGCGGTTCACCGCGTCTATCAGGAGATCGGTCACCTTCACGCCCGCATCCGGCCCCTTGCCGGGGGCCGACAAGACTATGCAGCGGCGGTTGGCGTCTTGCCGCATGATCTCAACGATATGCTTGATTTTCTCGCTCGACGCCACCGAGCTCCCGCCGAACTTGCTAACGACTAACCCCATGTCACTGCTCCTGTTACGTTTATTCGCTTTATACCGCTTGCAAGCGGCCGAAACCGCTGTTTTTTCCGGATGGCCGTCCAAACCGCCGCCGCCGCCGAACCGCCCGAAACGCCGCGAGCGGCGACGCGCCAAAATTTTTTACCAAATATATTGAAAATTCGGCGGCGGCGCTATAAAATAGATATGGTGACTATGACTTCCGGCAAAACATACGTCTGAACCAATAAATATACATTACGGGCGCACCGTAGAGGTATATATGACCGCAAATACCAAAGAGACGCAGGCGGCGTCGCCGTACCGCATGATCGCGGACGACGGGTCGTCCCTCAATCTTTACCTCAAGGAGATAAGCAAATACAAGACCCTGCCCATAGAGGAGGAGGCCGACCTGGCTAAACGCATACGCGACGGAGACCGCCTGGCGCTCGACAAATTGGTGAAGTCAAACCTGCGCTTCGTGGTGAGCGTCAGCCGCAATTACCAAAACCAGGGGCTCCCCCTGGTAGACCTTATAAACGAGGGGAACCTGGGGCTGATACGCGCCGCGAAAAGGTTCGACGAAAAGAAGAATTTCCGATTTATATCTTACGCGGTGTGGTGGATAAGGCAGGCGATACTGCAAGCGCTGGCGGAGCAGTCGCGCATCGTGAAACTGCCGCTCAACCGCGTAAGCGCGATACACAAGATAGGGATGGTGCAGAGCCGCCTCGAACAGAAGCTCAGCCGCATACCGAACGTGTACGAGATCGCCGAGGAGCTGCGCATAGAGCCGCACGACGTGCAGGAGGCGGTGAAGATCGGCAACAGCCACTTCTCGCTCGACGCGCCGCTGCAGAGCGGCGACGAGTCTAAGCTCTTAGACCTTCTGCCCGACGAACACGCGGAGAGCCCCGACCACGGCGTGATGAACATATCCCTGCACTCCGAGGTGGACACGGTGCTGGAGACGCTGTCGGAGCGGGAGCGGGAGGTCGTGAGGCTGTACTTCGGGATCGGCGAGGAGACCGCGTACACGCTGGAGGAGATCGGGATACGCTTCGAGCTGACGCGGGAGCGGGTACGGCAGATCAAGGAAAAAGCCATAAAGAAGCTCAAACACAGTTCGCGGACGCGGAAGCTCAATCTGTTCAAGAAGTCAAGGGAGCGTTAGCGCCTTGGCCATTATCGCTTTAATCTCCGTTATCATTGCAATCGTATGTCTGCCGGCCTATGCGGGAGAGTTTTCGCTATTTCCGGAACAAGCGAAGACGATCAGCGCGGAGACCTTGCCTTACAGCCAGATGCTGCACACGGGAGTTGAGAATGATACTTTTTACTTACGCGGACGTTTCGGCGCGGACTTTCATTTGGCCGGGTACCGTTTCGGGGACGGCAAGGATGTGTTTTTCGGCATAAGCGCCGCCGCGCATATCAATATGCTGCCGGCAAGCGGGCAGCGTTTTCCGGTCGATAATTTTTACGCGCTGTTGGCGCTGCGCTTCTCCGGAACCGCGTCCGACAAGCTCTCTTGGCGCTTCTACCCTATCCACCACGTGTCGGCGCATTTGGCCGACGGGCATGAAGGGAGCGACTGGGAGGATATACGCCCCGTGTCCACGGAGATGGCGCGGGGCGAGGTATACTATAAGCCGTTCGGGGAGATCGCGGAGTTCGGCGCGGGGTTCGGCTACCACTACCACGTATGCGCCCAGGAAGAGCTGACGTACCGCGCGGATCTGTCTATACTGCTGAAACCGCCGTCGCCGTACAGGGTTTTGGGCGGGGAGCTCTCCCCTTACGCGCTGATCCGCGTTGAAAACGTGAGACTGGGCGGGGACAGGATCGGAGCGGAGGCGTCGGCGGGGGCGGCGCTGCTGAGGGCGGGACGGGGGTTCGGGATCAGTATAATATATTTTGACAAACCGCATAGCGGATATTATTTTGAGAAGTATGAGAAAGGTATAGGGGCGGAGTATATGTTTTTGTTCTGATTCCGGCAACGGGGGCTTTGTAAAATTATTGCAATATTTTTGCGTCGGCGAATTATTCTATACCTTTCGGGTCTGCAATATAGTATATTATATATATGGCCGCGCTGTCGGCATGCGGGCGCGGCGGCGACGGCAGGACGCGGGGGCTGACCGCTTTTTGACGCGATTTCGACCGAAGGGTGCTTGCGATGGAAACTATTTTCGTCGTTGACGACTGCGATGTGGATCTCGACATGATCAGACAGGCTCTGGGGGGGAGCTATCGGGTTTTCACGCTCTCTTCGGCCGAGGCCATGTTCGATCTTATCGAGACGGTCGTCCCCGACTTAGTGCTCCTCGACATCCGCATGCCGGGCATGGACGGCTTCACCGCCCTCAACAAGCTATCCTCCGACGCGCGCACGACGGCCGTGCCGGTAGTCTTCATGACCTCCTACGGCGACGCCGAGACCGAGGCGCGGGGGTTCGAGGCGGGGATCGTGGACTTCATCAACAAGCCGTTCTCGCAGACGGTGCTGCTTAGGCGCATAGAGGCCCATTTGCGCGTGGACGAGCTCATAAAGAGGCGCACGGCGAGGCTCACGCGCCTCAAAAACGGGATCGTCTCCGTTCTCGCCGACATCGTGGAGTTCCGCGACGAGACCGCCGGCGGCGGCGGGCACATAGACCGCACCTCACGATTCATAAGAACGCTCATAGAGGCCATGAAGGAAAGCGGCGTCTACGCGGACGAGATGAACGACTGGGACATAGACACTATGGTCGCCTCGGCGCGGCTGCACGACATAGGGAAGATCGCCGTCTCCGACGCGATACTGAACAAGCCGGGCAAGCTCACGGCGCAGGAGTTCGAGGTCGTAAAAAGCCACGTCAAAGAGGGCGAGCGGATCATAGACAAGATAGCGGCCAAAACCGGCGACGAGGAATTTTTGCGCTTCGCGCGCTTCTTCGTAAGCTACCACCACGAACGCTGGGACGGCGAAGGCTACCCGTACGGGCTGACGGAGCTGAACATCCCCCTCATAGGCCGCATCATGACGCTCATTGACGTCTACGACGCCCTTGTTTCGGTAAGGCCCTACAAAAAACCGTTCCCGCCCGACGTAGCCGTAAACATCATCTTGCAGGAGTCCGGCAGACACTTCGACCCGAAGATTGTGGACGTATTCTCCAAAAAGCGCGAAGAATTCATAGGCATAGCCGCTGAAAAACACGGCTGAAACCGCGAATTTACCTCTTGACGTTGTCGCAGTATTGGTGATCCTTGTACCTTCTGTCCCTGCTCAGCAGCCACGTTTCAACCTCCGGCAAAACGTTGCATAGATAATTCCGCTGGACGTCTATGTATTTGAGGTTGTCCATCTTTATAATGTCGTACGGTATATTGGCCAATTTGTTGTTATTCAGGTAGAGTTCTTTGAGGCTTGACAGCTCGGTTACGCAGTACGGCAAATCTACGAAGCCGTTGCCCCACATTTGCAGGAAATCAAGGTTCTTCAGATTGCCGACTTCTTGCGGAAGAGCGGTCAGCCCGCAGAAGCGTATATCGAGCTTTCTGAGATTTTTCAAGTTGCCTATCTCCGGAGGGAGCTTGCCCAAATCGTTGTTATCGGCGAGATTGAGTTCGATCAATTCCGACAAGGAGCCTATCTCCGCAGGAAGTTCCCTGAGCGCGTTGCCCTTGAGGAAGAGCCCCCTAAGGGCGGTGAGTTTGAATATTTCGGGAGGGAAGACGCCGATGCCCACGCCTGAGATGCCGCGTTTGTTGAGATTGAGCACGATAACGCGGCCGTCGCGGCTGAACTCGGCCACATCTTCCACCTTCATATCCTTCAAACCGTTTTTGTCCAATATCGCGCGCACAACGGCCCTGTCGTCATGCTGCGCTGCGGCCGGAAGCGCAAACGCGATAAGCGCCGTCGCCGTTAACAGGAGCAATGTGGACAACGCGCAGGATTTGCGGCACATAGGCGGCATCCTTTCATTAAGTGTTTTTCTAACTGTCATAATATTAGTTTAGACAGCGCCTTTAATCTTATTGTTACTAGTAATATATACTTTTTCAGTCTCCGATGCATAATATTTGCTGAAAATCATCTACGGGATGAGTTTTTCCCTCTCGAACCCGATCCCCGCCCGCTGCGCCTTGTCTATAGCCGCCGAAGAGCCGAGAACCGTCACGGCGGACTCGTTGGCGTCCAAAACCCGCTCCGCCGCACGCTTAAGATCCTCCGGCGACGCTTCCAATATCGCCTCCCTGAACCGCTGACGGTACTCCTCCGTTGCGCCGGTGAGGATCTCCATGGTCTTGGAGAATCCGAGCGAGTGCGGGGGCTTGGGCTGGTCTATGCGGCCTATCGCGCCGATCACCGACTGGTCGGCCTGTTTCTTGGGGATGAGCCCCGCAACCTCTTTAAGCCCGCCGACGAAGTGCGCCAGCGTGGACTCGAGGTTCGGGTCGCGGTAGGAGGCGCACGAGAAGACCGGGTGTCCCGCCGACGCGCCGGCCATCCCCCCGTAGGCCCCGCCCTCAACGCGCACCTTGTCCCAGAGGTAGCCGGTAGACAGGTTGCGCGACAGCAGGTAGGAGAGGCCCTTCTCGGCGGCGTCCGTGTCCGGCAGCCTCCAAGCGCGGGCGGTGAAGTTCACGGCGGAGTTGATCTCTATGCCCTTATAGCTCGCGGTCGGGCTGTCGGCCTCGCGGCGCTCGAACGCTTCGGAATTCGAGAAGAGCTCCAGCCACTCGTCGCTGTGACCCTGCGCTACGTCAACAAAACGCTCCCCGACCCTCTCGTGCGACGGCAGGGCGCTTGCGAACGATTCGAGCCGGCCCGCGAACTTCGACGGGTCGCCGGCGGTCATAGACATCACGCAGGTTCTGCGGTTTATCATCATATTATGCAAACCGCGGCACGCCCTCTCCGCCGAACCGTAATCTTCGGTTTTGACTATCTCGTCCAAAAAACGCAACTGCGCTATGCCGCCGAGCATATCGTCGAGCTTGCGGCTTCTCGACAGACGCGCCGCCGCGTCGGTGACAGCGAAGCTGTGCCCGGAGTGGATGATGGACGAATTGAGCGTGTTGCGCTCCTCCAGCAGCAAATCCTTGATCAATTTCTTATTTGTCAAGTCGGGGCGGACAAGCAGATCCTCCATTATCCCGAGCATCTCGTCGAAACGCGGTTCCAGCGCCTTGCCGTGGAGGAACGCCGTGAAAAACACCTCGTCCCGCGTGCCGATTTTCGTCTGGCAGACGGTGGAGGCGGCGATCCCGCCCGTCGACAGCGATATGCGCTTCGCCATCTGCTCGTACGTAAATTTCCCCGCGCCGCACCTTGTCAAGAGCTCCATGTACAGCGGTATGAACCTGATATGCCTCGGCTCCACGCCGTAGAAGTCGAACCCGATATCGAGATATACTATGCCCGATGTGAATATGGGGTGCGTTATGAGGCGGACGCCGCCCGCGCCCCCCTCTTCGGCGGGCACGATCTTACCCTCACGAGGCAGGTCGCTTATGGCGAGAGAGGGCAGCGCCGCCAAAGCCTCCGGCGGCGGCGGAGCGGCCTGCCGCTCACGCAGCGCAAGGGTCAATTCAAGACAGCGCTTCTTGTCGTCCTCCGTAAAACCTGCGGTGAGCCGGGCGGCCTGTTCCTCCGTCTGCGCCTCAAGCTTCCTGCCCTTCTCGGAAGAGGCCGTGACCGTAGCTAGCAAACGATGCCTGTTGTCTATCAAATTCTTTCGAATGAACTCCTCGAAGAAGCGGCCCTTCTTCATCCCGTCTTTGATAACGGCAAGCGGCTCCTCAAAGGCGAGGAGCGCGAAGGGGTCGCCGCCGTTTATCCACGAGCGGTAGCACCTGTCGGCGAGGCGCAGGTTGTACGGGAAATGCCCGTTTGTGATCTCACGCAAATTGAACTCCGTCTGCCGCACCGAGCCCTCTATCAGCTCGCCGTCCCCCCCCCCAACCCGTTCTTAACTTCGTTTGAGAGCGTATTCATAATGACATTGAGAATCGCCTGCGCGTTCTGCGGCTGCGCTTTCCGCAATCCGACGGAGAAGACGCCCTGCGCCAAGTCGGCGTCGAACCCGCACATGTCGTCCAAATCCTCGCCCAGCCCGGAATCCACAAGAGCCCGTTTGAGCGGCGAGGTCTCCGTCGATAAGAGGTAGCCGGAGAGGATGGACGCTGAGAAAACGTCTACGGGATCGGCGCACCGCCCCACCACCCACGAACAAACTACCGACGCGCTCCCGTCCTCCTCGGAGGACGGGGCCGGAGCCTCCATGACCGCCGTGCGCGGCTCGCCCCACGGCGGCTGCGGCGCGACCGACGAATCCACCGGCTGCGCCTCAAAGGCGGATAAATACCTCTCGTCGATGAACTTCAGCGTCTTCTCGGAGGGCAGGTTTCCGTAGACGAATATGAACGAGTTCGACGGGTGGTAAAACTTCCGGTGAAAGTCCTTGAACCGCCCGTAGGTAAGCTCCGGTATATGCTCAGGGTCGCCGCCGCTCTCGTGGAAATACGAGGTGTCCGGGAAGAGCTTTGACGTGATCCCCCGCCCCACGTGGCTCGAAAAGTCGGAGAAAACGCCCTTCATCTCGTTGTAGACGATGCCCCTTATCCCCACCGGGTCGCCGGGTTTTTCAAGGTCGTAGTGCCACCCCTCCTGATAGAAAGTATTCTCGGTAAGAAGCGGATTAAGCACAGCGTCGCAGTAGACGTCGACCAAATTGTAAAAATCCTTTTCGACCTGCGAGGAGACCGGGTAGACGGTCTTGTCCGGGTAGGTCATGGCGTTCAGGAAGGTCTGGAGCGACCCTTTGAGCATCTCCTGAAACGGGTCTTTCACCGGAAAGCGCTTGGAGCCGCAGAGGACGGAGTGTTCGAGGATATGCGGCACCCCCGTGCTGTCGCTCACCGGGGTGCGGAAAGCTATGGAAAAGAGGTTGTTGTCGTCGCCGCAGAACAGATGGATGAGCCGCGCCCCCGTCTTGACGTGGACGAATTGATACCCCGCCGCGCGCAACTCCGGCACCTCGCGTATAAGCTCCAACCTAAACCCGCCGACCGCGTCCCCGACCTTTAAGCCGCCCTGAAGAGGAACACTCGCCATAATCGCTACCGCCCGTTCTGAATAATTGTTGTTGACAGTTATCATTATAATATAAAAGATGGCAGAGGTAAAGTGGGAATAAATATTAGGATTTATGGCGCGGAATAAATTATATTATCATAAACAAGGCGGCTTCGGCTTCGCTCAGCCGTCTTAACGGACAATTTCGACCGCAATAGAGGTCACTGAGCGAAGCCGAAGCGGCTTTACGTTAAACAAGGCGTAAAAAAAATGCTATTCTTTTGGATACTGCTCTTCATAGCCGCCTTTTTAGGCACCATCGCCCTGATCTTCTACCTGACCCTCGAGCTAAACGAGATGGAGAAGAAGGTGAACACGATGCATGAGGCCGTCAAGGTCGGCTACGCGGCGCCGCCGGACGCCACCAAGAAGAAGAATAAGAAGAAGAAGTAGCGGGGAAACGCCAATAAATCGGAAAGAATCTGTAATATGGGAACAGCCGTAAAGACATCCGCCGACCAAGCGCTCGCGTTGATCAACGACAGCGTCCGCACCCTGAAGGGCTACCACCTTACGCCGGAAACGTGCGGCGTCAAACTCAATCAGAACGAAAACCCGTTCGACTGGGACAAAGGCGTAAAAGAGCGGGTTGCGGAGTTCTTTGTGGAACGCCCGTGGAACCGCTACCCCGATTTCGTCCCCGACGCGCTCAAATCGCGCCTCGCCGCCCACGTCGGCGCAACGCCCGACTGCGTCATCGCGGGCAACGGGTCGAACGAGATGCTGCTGGTGCTGATGCTCTCGTTCGCCGCCAAAGCGAAGAGCGTGATCGTCTGCTCCCCCACCTTCTCCGTCTACAGACTGCTGAGCGACGGAATGGGCATACGCCCCGTCAACGTGAACATGACCGACAGTCTGCGGTACGACGTCCCGGCAATCAAAAAAGCCGCCGCCGGCAATCCGGGGTCGATGCTCATAATCTGCTCGCCCAACAACCCGACCGGCGGCGCAATCGGCGAAAGCGAGTTGCGGGACGTCCTAAGCGTCCACACCGGCGTATGCGTCTTAGACCAAGCCTACGTCGAGTTCGGCGGATTCAACGGGTTGAGCCTGATAAACGAGTACAAAAACCTGATCGTAGCCCGCACCTTCTCCAAAGCGATGGCCGCCGCAGGAATGCGGTTGGGTTATATGATCGGAGCGCCGGAGGTCATAGCCGAGATCAACAAGATCAAACTCCCGTACAACATAAACTTCTTCACCGAACACGCCGCGTCGGCAATCCTCGACAACGCGGCGGCGGCGCAAAGATCCGTAGAAATGATTATCAAAGAGCGGGATATATTGTATGATTACTTGAAGACGCTTCCGTTTGATAACGTATATCCGAGCACAGCCAATTTTATATTGATAAGGACGAAACACAAACAAAAGCTATTCGAACATTTGAAGATTAGCGACATATTAGTGCGAGACGTGTCATCGTACCCGATGCTGGAGAATTGTTTGAGGTTCAGCGTCGGAACGCCTGAAGAGAATACGTTGCTGAAGGAATCGTTGAAATCATTCTTCGGGTAAAAAATGTCCGAATTAAGATTGGCTTCGCCGAGATAAACAAGTTTTTAGGATTATAAAGATTATAGGATAAAAAAGACTGTGCTTGTTATGACGTCAGGTCGCTTCGACTTCGCTCAGCGACCTTTCGGTTGCGTTTAAGCGAGTATTTGAAACGCTGACGCAAGAGTTCTTGTTTTTCATTTTAAGGAGACGAATATGACGACACGCAACGCCGCAATATCCCGTACCACAAAAGAGACCGATATCCGTCTAAACATCTCGCTTGACGGCGACGGTACATCCCAAATCCAAAGCGGGGACGGCTTCATGGACCACATGCTGACCCTCTTCGCCCGCCACGGACTCTTCGCCCTGACCGTGGACTGCAAGGGCGACACGCACGTAGACTTCCACCACAGCGCGGAAGACATCGGCATCTGCCTCGGCCAGGCCGTCAAACAAGCCCTCGGCGACTTTCGCGGGATAAAACGCTACGGCACGGCCTACGTCCCGATGGACGAATCGTTGGCGCGGGTATGCTTAGACA
>JGI20170J14366_1001283_pt1 | contig 10965 bp, 10 predicted proteins | sample TergutNc150P3_FD_14366 | JGI IMG/M metagenome (IMG submission 14366) | reverse complement strand
CGCCTATTATGATTATTCCCGGAATAATCCGAACACGGGCGGCGCTCAAACAGCGGTAGCAAAGGCGGGAGAACTTGCGGCCGAAGCGGTAAACAAAGACGCGGGCCAGGCGCTGCCTCATTATGTACTCGGGAAAATAGCGCGCGATACAAGCCGTACGGACAAGGCAATAGGCGAATTCAGGGAAGCGTCCCGCCTTGACAACAATAATTACATGTACGCTTATGATCTTGGAAGGTCCCTTTTCGGCGCAAGGCGTCATCAGGAAGCCAGAGACGCTTTCCAGAACACAGTAAAGATCAATCCCAATATGGAAGCGGCGTGGTACAATCTCGGCGGAACACTGCGGCTCTTAAACCGTCCTGATGAAGCTCTTGCCGCATACAGGCAGGCTATAGCCATAAAAGCGGATTATGCCGCCGCTCACCGGGAAATAGGACGGATACTTGTTTCAAAAGGGGACGCGAAAGGAGCGGTAAACTCCTTCTCCAGGGCGCTTCAGATCAATCCGAATGATTTTTCCACCATGTGTGAATTGGGAGCGGCGCAAAGTCAGTCCGGAAATTTTATCGAAGCCGAGAGCATATTTTCAAGAGCGCTTCAGATTAATTCAACCGACGCGCAGACAAATTACAATATGGCGGTTGTAAAACTTGAATTGAAAAAATATAACGAAGCTCTTAATTACGCGAAAATTGCGGTAGACAACAACCCTTCAAACGCGGTTTATTTATACACTCTGGGGCTTGCGTGTGAAGAAGCGGGAGCTGCTGAGCTTGCTGTAAACGCGTATAAAAAAGCCGTTTCCGTTGATCCTCGTTATATGCGGCCCAGAATTAACCTTGGAAGCATTTACCTTTCAACCGGAAGATTTGATGAAGCGATAGAATGTCTGGGCGAAGCCTATGCCGCAGAACCTGCCAATTTTGAAGTTAACAATAATTTGGGCGCGGTTTACGCAAAAAAAGAGAACTGGACATACAGCATAGTCCATTATGAGAGGGCGTTAAACGCAAAACCTGATAACGCGACAGTCAAATTTAATCTTGCGCGCGCGTATGCGGGAGCGGGCCAGCTTGACAAAGCCCAAAGCTCATACCAGTCATTGCTTCGTTTGACGCCGGATAACTGGGACGCAATGTACGAACTTGGAATGACGTGCGTTACCCTGGGACAAAACAGCGAAGCAAAACGCTATTTGCAGGATTTAATAAGCCGTAATCCCAATTATTCGGGAAAAACCGAAGCTGAAAGGATATTAAGGAATTTATGAACGCGATCATAACGGTAGTGGGAAATGACAAAGTCGGAATTATAGCGAAGGTATCTGCGTTTCTTGCGGATCGTGATATAAATATCGAAGATATTTCGCAGACAATTTTAAGCGGGAACTTTGTGATGATGATGATGGTAAACTTGAGTTCAAGTTCAAAAGAGCTGAAAGAGGTAAAAAAAGAATTGGCTGAACTCGGAGACACTTTGAACGTCTCAATAAGTTTGATGCATGAAAAAGTTTTTTCCGCGATGCACCGTGTCTGAAAGCTGAAAATACGGAGAGTAAATGTTATTCACAGCGCATGAAATAAAAGAAACCGTCGATATGTTTATCCGCTACAATCTTGATATAAGGGCCATTACGCTTGGGATTTCGCTTCTTGACTGCGCGTGTTCTTCGGGAGACGCGACACGGAAAAGAATCCGCGAAAAACTTATGCGCATAGCGGGTTCTCTTGTAAAAACAGGAAACGATATTGAAACGGAGTACGGGATTCCTATAATAAATAAACGCATATCCGTAACACCGATTTCTATAGTCGCTTCCTCCTGTGATGAACAGGATTTTACCCCTTTTGCGCAGACTCTTGACGACACCGCAAAAGAACTTGGAGTTGATTTTATCGGGGGATTTTCCGCGCTTGTTCACAAAGGGTTTACCACAGGGGATGAAAGGCTTATAAAGTCCCTGCCTGACGCGCTTTCACGGACGGAACAGGTCTGCGCCAGCGTGAATGTGGCGGCGACAAAAAGCGGGATAAACATGGACGCGGTAAGGATTATGGGGGAGATAATAAAAAGCACTGCCGAAAAAACCGCGGACAGGGACGGACTTGGCTGCGCCAAACTTGTCGTCTTTTGCAACGCGCCTGAAGACAATCCTTTTATGGCGGGAGCTTTTCACGGCGCGGGAGAGGCGGAAAACGCGCTTAATGTAGGAGTGTCGGGGCCCGGCGTAATAAAAGCCGCCCTGGAAAACTGCAAAGGCATGAGTTTTGACGAGTTAGCTGACGTTATCAAAAAGACGGCCTTTAAAATTACGCGCATGGGACAGCTTGTGGGAATGGAAGCTGCGCGCCGTATGGGAGTGCCTTTCGGCATTTTGGATTTGTCTTTAGCCCCTACTCCCGCAGTGGGGGATTCTGTCGCGCGTATTCTTGAGGAAATGGGGCTTGAAGCCGCCGGAACTCACGGAACAACCGCGGCTCTTGCGATGTTAACCGACATGGTTAAAAAAGGCGGGGTAATGGCTTCGACTCATGTCGGAGGTTTTTCCGGCGCGTTTATTCCCGTTTCCGAAGACGAAGGCATGGTCGCTTCCGTAAAAAACGGAAGCATAACGCTCGACAAACTTGAGGCGATGACGTGCGTCTGTTCCGTAGGGCTGGACATGATTCCGCTTCCCGGAGACACAACGGCTGCGACAATAGCGGCAATCATTGCTGATGAAATGGCAATAGGCATGGTAAACAACAAAACAACCGCAGTAAGGGTAATACCGGTTCCGGGCAAAAAGGCAGGAGAGTGGGCGGAGTTCGGCGGTTTGCTTGGAGGTTCTCCCATAATGGCGGTTAACAGGGCAAAAAGCGACGTGTTTATCGGCCGTGGAGGAAGGATACCCGCGCCGATTCACAGCTTCAGGAATTAGGTTTGTTCAAATATAGAGTGGGCTCTTAAACAAGCCTGCCGTTTTCCATAACCAGAACATTGTCGCACAGGTACTCTACGGCTCCCGTATTATGTGAAATAAAAAGAATGCCCAGCCCCGATGATCTGTTCAATTTGCCGAAAAGGTTAAGAATCTGCGCTCCTGCGGATACGTCAAGCGAACTTATCGCCTCGTCCGCGATTAAAAGTTTCGGCTCAAGAATTAAGGCGCGGGCGATACAGACACGCTGTTTCTGGCCTCCGGACAGTTCACTAACGTTTCTTGTTTTGTAAGAAGGATCAAGCCCCACGCGCAAAAGCATTTTGTCAACTTTCAGTCTGCGTTCCCGCGCACGGCCGGCTTTGCGGATAACAAGCGGCTCTTCAATAAGCCAGCCGATCTTTTTGCGCGGGTTAAGGGAAGAGCCCGGCTCCTGAAAAACAATCTGAACGTCATGATTTTTTGCTTCTTTGCCGGAAACAAGAATCTCCCCTTCATAATCAATAAGCCCAAGTATGCAGTTTGCGAGAGTTGTTTTTCCGCATCCCGATTTTCCGGTCAGTCCCAATATTTTTCCTGCTTCTATTTCAAAGTTTACGTTTTTAAGGACGGGCTTAATTTCCTTTTTGCCGAACAAACCAAGTCTGCGGCTTACATAGCGGTTTGAAACGTTTTTTACGGAAAGAAGGATATTATTCACAAGGCTTCTCCGGTTTCGGGAAAATAACAATAGGCGCGCTGCCCGTTAATTTCAGCTAACGGAGGAAACGCGTTATGGCAGCGTTTTTGGGCTTTTTTGCAGCGCGGCGCGAAAGGACAGCCTGTCAAATCATCTTCAATTGAAGGCACTTTTCCGGGAATGTTTTTCAGCTTGCCGCCTCTTTTTTCTTTTGAGGGAATTGCGTTGACGAGCGCGTTTGTATACGGATGGAGGGCAAAGGAAAAGTCCGATGACGCGCCTTCTTCTACTATTCTTCCGGCGTACATGACAAGATAGCGGCTGCAAAACCGGCGTATTATTGAAAGATCGTGGGAAATAATCAGTACCGACATTTTGTATTCACGGTTCATTTTCGCAAGAAGCGAAAGTATTTTTTCTTCGCTTTCCGAGTCAAGGGCGCTTGACGGCTCATCCGCGATCAAAAGACGCGGACGTCCTATTGCGGCAATTGCCGCCATGATACGCTGGCACATTCCGCCTGAAAGCTGATGGGGATAAGCGCTGTAAATTTTTTCAGGCTCATGAAAACCCAGTTCCTCAAGCATATCAAGAACTTTTGCCTTGTTCTGCGCTTTGCCGCCGCCATTAATTTCCAGTTTTTCCGTAATCTGGATTCCGGCCTTGAGAAGAGGGTTTAAAGACTCGCGGATTTCCTGAAAAATCATCGATATTTCCCCGGCCCTGACGGCGCTAATTTGCTTATTTGTCAGGTTTAAAAGATTTCTATTGTCAAATATTATTTCTCCGCCGAGAATCTTTTTTCTTTCTGAAATAAGATTTGGAATTGAAAGGGCAGTAAGAGTTTTGCCGCAGCCTGATTCACCTGCAATGCCGAGAATTTCTCCTTCGTCAATTGTAAAACTGACATTGTTGACAGCTTTCATATACCTGTCATTTTTTTTAATTCCGACTGAAATGTTTCGGACTTCGAGCAAACGCGCCATATTATTCCCCGAACCTGCGCCTAAGCCCGACGCCCAGAAGATGAAAAGCGACTACCGTAAACGTGATTAAAAACCCGGGAGCAAGGGCGCACCAGGGAGAGGTAAAAAAATACGCCTGCGATTCATAGAGCATACGCCCCCAGGAAGGCTGCGGCGGTTGTATTCCCATGCCAAGATAGCTCATTGAAGCTTCCGCAAGGATCGCGTTTGACAGCCCAAGCACCGATGCGGAAAGGAGCGGAACTGAAAGGTTCGGCAGTATGTGAACAACAGTTATTCGCCAAAAATTCGCGCCTATTATGCGTTCAGCCTGAATAAAGGCCGCGTTTTTGTATTGCATTGCTCCTGTGCGCATAATGCGGGTGTAACTCGGTATAAAAAGGATCAATAAGGCTGTAAACAGCGTAAACGGACCGTTATCCAGAACGGCTACCATGAAAAGAGCAAGGATTATTCCGGGAAACGAATTTACAGTGTCAATAATCCGCATGATTACCGCGTCCGTTATCCCTCCCAGATAGCCTGCCAAAAGACCGAGTATTCCGCCGACAGACGCCGCCGCAATTACGGTGCAAACCGCGACAATCAGGGAATTTCTTCCGCCCGCCATGATTCGGGAAAAAATGTCCCTGCCGAAATTGTCCGTTCCAAGAAGATTTTTTACGCCGGGGCGTAAAAGGCGGTTTTCGTGGTTCATGGAGTTGTAGTCATAAGGAGTCCAGAAAAAACTTGTAAAAGACATTAATACTATCACAGCCGCGGTTATGACGCCGATTCTCATTTCAAAGTTTGGTTTCATTGTATTTCTTTTACCGTTCTGATTCTTGGATCAAGAATCATTATGACAATGTCGGCAAGCGTGTTTGCGAATACAACGATAAACGCCGTGTAAACCATTAATGCCTGAATTAATGGATAATCCCTTGAACTGATTGCCGCAATAAGAAGCCTGCCGATTCCCGGAATTGTAAAAACCTGTTCGATAATAATGCTTCCGGAAAAAACTTCGGCAATGATCATCGCAAACATGGTAACGGAGGGGATAACGGCGTTTTTTAAAACATGACGGCGGAGGATAGCCGGATTTCCCGCTCCCTTGCTTTTTGCAGTCCTTACATAACAGCTTTGAAGTTCCTGAAAAAGAGAGCCCCTTAAAAATTTTGTCAATATTGCGGAATTCGGAATTGCTATTGAAAGGGCCGGAAAGAAAAGGCAGCCGATAAAACCCGGCAAATTTTCCCTGTAATCAATAAAAAGGCCGGGAACGAACAGTTTCGCTGTAAAACCGAAAAGCCAGATAAAAATAAGGCCAAGAAAAAACCCGGGCGCGCTTATTCCGGCGGCCGTAAAAAAGTTTACAATTCGGTCGGTCAGGTTTCCTTCGCGCTTTACAGAAAAAAGCGAAACAGGCACGGAAATAATCAAAATTAAAATAATTGAAAAAAGGGCAAGCGAAAAACTTACAGGAAGACGCTGGGAAATCAGCGTGGATATTTCCTGTCCGTGAAAACGCAGGGAGTTTCCCGGATTGCCTGAAAGAAAATCCTTAAGCCAGTCAAAGTACCGCAGAAAAACGCTGCGGTTAAGACCCATCTGTTCACGTAACGCCGCCAAATATTCCGCAGAGCCCTCGGTTCCGGCGAGAAAACTTGCCGCGTCTCCCCTGATAACGCTGAAAGCGAGGAAACAGAATACGGAGACAAGAAACATTGTAATAAAGGATACGGCGATCCTTCTTAAAACGTAATTCAATCTTTGTCAATTCCGTGATATGGAGGCAAAGTCAATAACATATAAAGGATAGTTTAACACTCCGCTGAAAAGCCCTCCCCGCATGACAAAAAAATAAAAAATATCCTGAATATAAACGCTTGCCGCGTTTTCGGTAATTGCGCGCTGAGCGGCTTTATATAAACGGATGCGTTCGTTTTCATTTTTTTCCGACAGAATGCTGTTAAAAATTCCGTCAAAATCGGCGTTCTTAAAATTGATAAAATTGTTTCCCGCGTTTGAATGATAACGGGAAAGAAAACTTTTGGGAGAAACATTCGGGCTGTCAAGTGAAATAATGGTTGACTGGTACTTTCTGGCTGAATAAACATCGGAAAGCCATGTATTCCAGTCAACAAGTTTGATATTTACAGTCATCCCTATTTTTTCCAGCTGATCGGCGATTACCTGCGCCGTATCAACGTGCATCGTGTAACTGGAAGGCACTGTTATTTCAAGAGTCAGTTTATTGTTCTGTCCGTCGAAACCCGCCTGCGCAAGCAAAGAACGCGCTCTTTCGGGGTTGTACGGGTATTCAAGGGAATCCTGATAATACAAAGTCAATCCCGGTATGATGGGGCTTCTTGAAGGTTTCCCCATTCCGAAAAACGCGCTGTCAATTATGTTCTGAACGTCAATTCCGTAATTCAGCGCCTGACGCACGCGCAAATCGTCAAGGGGAGCGGACGCGTTATTCAGCGCAAGAAGCTGCACCGCGGCCGAATAGCTGTTTATAAGATCGTATTCGTTTATTGCAAGCTGGGATGTTACGGAGCCGGTTAACCTTGCCCCGTCTATGCCGCCGCCGCGAAGAGCCGCAGTCATCGCGTCGGTATTTTCAAAAAATATGATTGTTACGGTGTCAAGATGCGCTTTATTATGCCAGTAATTTTCAAATTTCTTTAATACAAGACTGCGCTGTGTCGTATAACTTTCGACAGAAAAAGGGCCTGTGCCGGATATGTCTTTTTCGCGGTTATTATTGCCTGATTTTACAATACCGACTGTCAGATACGGAAGAAAATCAAGATCAGGTGAATTTAAAGTAATTTTTACCTTGTCTTCCCCGTTAGCTGAAACTTCTTTGATGTTGGACAAGCCGTTATAGCCGGATGCAATTGCAGTGTCAAAGCTGAATTTAACATCGGAAGGATTTAGAACGGAGCCGTCGTGGAAACGCACTCCTTTTCTGAGGGTGAAATTGTAGACAAGGGCGTCCTGTTCAATTGTCCATGATTCCGCCAACGCCGGCTGCAATATTCCGTCAGAGTCAGGTTTTACAAGTCCCTCAAAGACATTAAAGAGGACGCATCTGCCGTCCGCCGTATTCCCCGGATTGAGCGGATCAAATGTTGAGGGTTCTGTCGTAAAACCAAAACGAAGATCGTTTGAACCGGTTATCTGTTTTTTTGAACAGGACGGGAATATCGCCGATACCGCAAAAATAAATAAAATGCAGCTAATTATTTTCAGCTTTTTCATAATAGCGGAATTGTACAATAAACGCTGAAAGTTATCTATAACTAAAGTTATTTATATTACCCGGAACATTTTTAATTGGTTCATACGTTTCAATGTTTTGCGCGGGCAGCTATACGCTCAGCCGGTACAGCGCGTATTGATTGAGCGAGACGCCTTCTTTATCGGCTTCCATAGCAAGGCGGGCATGAAGGGTTTTGGGAATGCGAAGTACAAACTTGCCACTGAATTGAGTTTCATCAATCGGTTCCGGAACAGGAAACCCGTTTTCGATATTGGTCTCAATCCAGCCTTCCATCGCTTCGCGGATGTTCTCATAGGCTTCTTGAAAAGTCTGTCCGTCGCTGTGGCAGCCGTTAAGTTCCAGTACGCTTGCAAAATAATAGCTTCCGCTTTCATCGGTAATATGCCGGATAACAATATTGTACGGCATATCAAGATACTCTTTAACAGTCATGTTGACACTCCTTTATTACCTGTCTTTTATCAAATCAAGAATAAGCTCGGTATAAATTTTTTTAATCGGGCTTTTTATAGGGAAGCGTAAAACGCGCTCCGTCGTTGATAATGTATTGGCAATGCGATCCGCGCTGACGATCCATGCGGAAACCTTTTGCTGTCAACACATAGTTAGCTTCCTCAAAGTGAATTCCTGCCGGTTGGTTACGCATTTTTTGAATTATCTTCTCAACGCTCGCCATATATTTATAGTACTATATTTGATACTACAAGTCAAGAGATTTTTATATATTTAAAAAAATTTTGGATTATTTCATTAGAACCTTTGGACAGTCTCTTGGGAAGCGCGAGAAGCTCTTGCGCTGCCATTGCCGGCAGATTTCAGGAGGAAGCCCGCTGGGCGGGTATAACGATAAAATGAAGGTATTGTCCTTCCTGGACCTTCGTTGGACAGAGTATTCACTTACTATTTTAGGCACTAGCACAATTCTCCTTTTAGGACAAATTGAAAAATAAACGCACAATAAACGCACATTCATTGTTCGGTGCTGCACTTTCATAATTGGGAATGATTTTAATCTTTGTGTATGTTGTCGTAATTCCTTTTCTGGTAAGGAATTAGCTCAACCTGAATATTCGTGCGGCCTAGAAGACTCGAACTTCCATACCTCTCGGCACTAGCACCTCAAGCTAGCGTGTCTACCAGTTCCACCAAGGCCGCAATAACCACTTCTTTTTTAGCAAAATCCGACCTTTTTGTCAATATACGTCCTGTGTACATTTTTTTAATTTTTTGATATAAATTAAGCATGAAAAAGAGAGCTCTTATCAGCGTGTTTAATAAGGAAGGCGTCCTTGATCTTGCGTCGTTTTTGAACGGTGAAGGATGGGAAATTCTTTCGACAGGCGGCACTTCAAAGTATTTACAGGAAAACGGTATACCAGTTACCGACGTGTCTTCTGTTACCGGTTTTCCCGAATGTCTTGACGGGAGAGTAAAAACCCTGCATCCGGCAATTCACGCGGGTATTCTTGCCCGCCGGGATATGCAAAGTCATATTGACACCTTAAAAACCCTCGGATATGAAACAATTGATTTAGTCTGCGTAAATCTCTATCCGTTTTTTGAAAAGGTGAACGCGGGGTTTTCTCAGCAGGAAACAATCGAGTTTATTGACATCGGCGGCCCTTCCATGCTTCGTTCCGCCGCCAAGAACTACCGCGATGTAATTGTACTGACGGAACCGTCCGACTACGCGCAGATAATTGACGCCCTTAAAACCGGAAATGTTCCGCTCGATTATAAAAAGCATCTTGCCTCAAAAGTATTCAGCCTGACCTGCGCTTATGACGGAGCGGTCGCCAAATATCTTTCAGATGAGGAATACCCTCACTATCTGCCTCTTTCCATGCAAAAAGTGCAGGCTTTGCGTTACGGTGAAAACGCCCATCAGAGCGCGGCTCTGTACCTTAATACCGACAGGCCCGGCGTTCTGGGTTCAATGGAACAGATTTACGGAAAGGAATTAAGCTACAATAACATTAAAGACCTTGATTTGGCATGGAAAGCGGTGTGCGCCTTCGGCCTTTTTACAAGCGGTGTGCCCGCATTGGGAACCGACGACGTTAACCGGTTTATTCCTGAGGTTAACGACGGCATAAAAATATGCTGTGTTGCGGTAAAGCACAACACCCCATGCGCAATAGCGCTTGGAGACACCTTGCTTGACGCGTATGATAAAACGTATGAATGCGATCCTGTTTCAATATTCGGCGGAATAGTCGCGATTAACACAACAGTCAACGAAGCCGCCGCGATTAGACTCAGCCAATTGTTTCTGGAAATTGTGGCGGCTGTTGATTTTGACGATGAAGCGCTTGAAGTCCTTAAAAAGAAAAAGAATCTGCGTATCATTAAATTAAAAAACCCTCCTAAAGAAACGCATGAATTTACCGCTGTTGACGGAGGCTTGCTTGTACAGCAGTGCGACCGGCGTCTTCTTGAAAAATGGGAAACGGTTACAAAAACAGCCGTGCAGGAGTGCGACATTCCCGATATGATTTTCGGCATGAGGGCGGTTACCTATGTAAAATCAAACGCGATTATGATCGTAAAGGAACAGGCGGCGACAGGAATAGGAGGCGGGCAGGTCAACCGTATTTGGCCCGCAATGCAGGCTCTGGAAAGAAGCGCGGACGCGATGAAAAGGGCCTCTGATGAATCCGCGGACACAGGCGGCAGTCCCTGGAGAGACAGCTTGCCCGCAAGAGTGCTTGCGTCAGACGCGTTTTTCCCGTTTGCGGATATTGTAGACGCTGCGGCAAAAGCGGGGATAAAGGCGATTATTCAGCCCGGTGGTTCTGTTAACGATAAACTTTCAATCGAAGCCTGCGACAAATACGGAATTGCCATGGTGTTTACAGGTACACGTCATTTTAAACATTAGAAGGATACTGGTAATGATTTTTCCGACTCTGATTTCAATTGCCTGTACCAAAGGCGGCATTGAATCAAACACCACACAGGCAGACCCGAACTTCCATATTTATCTGTGTTTCGGGCAGTCAAATATGGAGGGAGACCCGGATAAGGGAATTCCTTCAAAATATAAAGAATACAAAAACGACAGATTTCAGGTAATGGCGGCCGCCGATATGCCCCGTACCGG
>JGI20170J14366_1001276_pt1 | contig 10988 bp, 16 predicted proteins | sample TergutNc150P3_FD_14366 | JGI IMG/M metagenome (IMG submission 14366) | reverse complement strand
CTTTCCGTGGTAGTCGTTTTACCGGCATCAATGTGCGCCATTATGCCGATGTTTCGCATTGTTGAAAGCATAGGTCATTTTAGACAAGAAATAAAATTTATTCAACTTAATTAAGAGAATCTTTAAAATATCAATTTTGAGGTTCTTAAGGATGGTTGCTTTATATTATTCAATAATGTAAAATAAAGAAGATATGAGTAAAGGTTTATCTTATGTTCTTGTAACGCCGTACACCGTTGCAAAAAGCAGAACAGGCGGCGTTCTTTCGCGGCTTTTAATGCGTACAGATTTGGAATTAGCGGGCGCGCAGATATTCGCGCCGGATCAGGATTTTGCGGAAAGTTACGCTCTATCCCTTAGAGCGAGGGCTCCTCAGAACCAGCTTGTTCTTTTAGCTGATTATGTAAAAAACTATTTTGGTCCTTCCGGCGGAAGACCGCACAGGACGCTTTTATTGTTGTTTAAGGGAGAAAACCCCTGCGAAAAACTTTTAAATACTTGCGGACATTTATACACCCAGCATGTGGAAGTTGACGCTCTTGCCGGTGAAACAATCCGCGATACATATTCAGATCTTATATTTTCCGCCGAAAATTCGCAAGAGGTTAGATACTTTGAGCCTGCCGTTCTTACTCCAAGATCGCAGGAAGAGGCAAACTACGATCTTAAAATGTTCGCTAATTTTCTTGAAGGAAAGGAAAACATTGTTCAAAACGTCAAACACCCCGATCCTTCAAAGATAGAAAGAACGCTGGTAATAATTAAACCCGATAACTGGAAACATAATTCATCCCGTCCCGGCGCGATTATCGACATGTTTTCCCGTACAGGTCTTCGCATAATCGGAATAAAAGTTCATCGTTTTTCACTTTCGCAAGCGCTTGATTTTTACGGTCCTGTTGAGGACGTACTTAAGGAGAAATTGGCTCCCGGTTTCAGCAAAAAAGCGGTTGAGCTACTAGAAAATGAATTCAGTTTTAAAATCAGCGATGAATTATCGAGGCTTTTAGGAAGCAAATTCGGCGAAGAATGTGCAAGGGATCAATTTCATAGTATTGTAGAGTTTATGTCGGGCAGGCGTCCAAACGAGGCTTCAAAAGAAGACATGGACAAACCCGGCGACGTTAAATGCATGATACTTGTTTACGAAGGCGAGAACGCGGTTAAAAAAATACGCGACGTTTTAGGACCGACAGACCCGCTAAAAGCCCCCGACGGCACGGTACGCCGAGAATTTGGAAGCAATGTCATGATAAACACCGCCCATGCCTCCGATTCGCCGGAAAGCTATGAAAGAGAGCAGAAGATAGTAAGGATAAATCATAATTCAGTAGCCGCAATAATCAAAGAAAACATCAAATAGATAGCAAAGCGGGACGCTGAGCCTGTCGAAGCGTGGTCGCTGAGTCTGTCGAAACGCGGACGCTGAGCCTGTCGAAGCGCGGTCGCTGAGCCTGTCGAAGCGCCCGCATTAGCGATTCCAATTATTGACACTGTATTGAATGAATTGCTATATTTTAAGAGATGAGGGGCCCCTTCGTCTATCGGTTAGGACATGAGATTCTCAATCTTAAAAGAGGAGTTCGATTCTCCTAGGGGCTAGAAAAGAGAATTTGTAAATCCTTATGTCATAAGGGTTTACATGCAACGCTACCAAAATTAGGAGCATATTTTCTTCAAGTGTCAGTTAAATGTCAGTTGGCATTTAACGCAAAGGGGAAAACATGAGCCGATTTAATCTTTACAAACGGCAAAACGGCGTTTTTTACGCTGAAATTTTCCATCAGGGCGAAATTATCTACAGATCAACACGGGTAAAAAACAGAAACCAAGCTGCTGTTATAGCCGCAAAATGGATTGCCGAAGGCATACCTTACGCGCAAGGCAAAGAAAAGTCATTGTCTGCAATATCGGACTATAAATCGGTATTAAGATTTACCCAGACAGGCGACATAAGCCAAGGGCAGGCTTTAGAGATTGTAAGGGCATTACAACAGCGAGGACTTGTCAGAATCGGAATAAGCCAAGCAGAGCAGGGCGATAAAAACCTTATAGATTTCTTGCTTGAATATTGGGACTATGATTCCAAGGCTTTAAAATCCAAAAGAGCGCACGGTAAGCAAGTTTTAAAAGAAACTTGCTATACGGCAAAAAACGTAATATTGAATAAATGGAAGCCGTATTTTGGAGACGTAAAACTTGGGGATATTACAAGAGACGATCTTGAAAATTTCGGGTTACATCTGAAAGAAAAAGGGCTTGCGGGTAAGACCGTCAACGGGGCTTTATTCTATGGCAAAATAGCCATTAAATGGGCTTACAACGAAAAATTCATGTCTGAGAATATAACAATGGGATTATCAGGTTTCAAAGGCGGCGAAGTAAAAAGAAACATACCAACGGATCAAGAGATGTCTTTGCTTGCAAATTACAAACACTGGCGAAGCCGAAGAGGATACGCCGCTTTTATGCTGGCGAGTACAAGCGCGTTGAGAAATTCAGAAATTCGCGCATTGCGTCGGCAAGATATAGCTGAAAATATCTTACACATAAGGCATGGACACAATGAAAGAGACGGTTTAAAAACAACGAAAAACGGAGAGGAGCGGATTGTCTATATACTGCCGGAAGTAAGGGCTTTATTGTTTGAACTACTGAAAGAGAATCCCTATAATGAAAACGAAGACCAGTTTATTTTTTATAACGATTTACATTCTGATAAACCATGCGATATTTGCTTATTTCCGGAAAACCTAAAAATTGCTATGAAAAACGCAGGTATTGAATTGGCAGGCAGAAAAATAGACTTTCATAGTCTAAGGCATTACAGCGTAAAAAAGACCGTAGACGCAAAAGACCTTCGTTCAGCGGCTAAAGTTGCAGGACATAAGACTTTATCGCAGACACAGCATTATGCAGACCATTTAGATGAAAAAGAGATGTTAGAGATGGGTAAACAGGCGGAGAATATATTCCAGTTTAGGAGAGGGGCTTGATAAGTTTACCTCTTTTAAAACATCTCGAATTCGAGGGGTTTAGAAAACAAGGTGGATAGAAAAAGAATGAAAAATACTTTATTTTCAACTGCGCTGTCGGCTTGATTTCCCCTTAATTTCATGTTATTTTATATATATGGACGGCGAGCTTGAAATTATTTTCAAACAGTCGGCTTTCAGACATGGTGTTACTGAAGCCGATATTCGCTGGGCGTTCAATACAGTTGAATTAGATGAACTTATTGACGGTTTTGATAACAAATACCGTTTGCTTGGATTTAACACCAAGGGCAATATGATTGAAGTGCTGTACAACCTGATCAACGACTATAGGGTAAACGTATTCCACGCTTTTCCTTGCTCGGATACGTTTATAAAATCACTTTCAAAACAGGAGTAATGATTATGGCAGAAAAAGACATGACCGAAGAAGAAGCTCAATACTGGAGTGATTATTTTATGGAAAATCCTCCAAAGACAGACCCTTCAAAGCCCGGTATTTTTGCACGTCGTAAGGCAAACCGTTTTTTTGGAATGGATAATTTAACTGTTAATTACCTTTTAACCAAATCTATAGAAACCCATAAATCACCTGAAGAAATTATTGGCGACCTTGTCCGCAAGGAAATAGCGTTAGTAAAAAATAGCGCATAAAAGATAAGGTAATTATAGCCTTATGACCGAAGAAGAAGCTAAAAAACTGGACGAGGAAATTACCAATGCCGATATAACGCTTATATCCGGTGAAGATGGAATTTTTACCCGTCAGAGGAAATTACTTGACGCAATAGACAGAATAAGCAAGGAAGCTGTTTGACATATGAGCAGATAGGAAGAAGATTTGGAGTATCAAGGGAGAGGATAAGGCAGATAATGTTAAGAGCGTTTAAGAAACTTAAGAAATCGGAAGAGTTATTAAAATTGAGGGCGGCGTAGTAAAATTAACTGCGGTCTCTATTAACGAATTTATCATATTGTTTAATATCATTTGCAATCATGGCTTCCGCGGTAAGAGGGTCTATGCCTTTTTCAACGGTATAAAAATATCTTCCTGCGGTTAAGACGCTTTCCCAAGCTCCGGTGGCAAGAAGTTTTCTGTATTCTCTTTCAGCCTGGGAGTAGTGCGGTCCGAACTTTTCGTCATGTTTTTCGCCAAAGTGAATTATGAGGTAAACGACAGCCGCTACGGCGCAGATGATAAGGGTTAATTTGATGTTGTTATAAAGCTGGAAGCCAAGAATGAGGCATAAGGGGATTATGATACAGATGATATTTTTTGGTCGCAGGAAAAACAATAATATATTCATGTAAAAATATTAGTGTTTGCGGATAAAAAAGTCAATATTTCGATTTTTATCAAAAGGTAATTTAGAAAATTTATCTATATATTTATAAATAAATTCTAAAAATATTTTATATTAATATTATACAATATATATTAATATATTACTATTATATGTATATAAAAAAAGAGGTAAATTTTTGTATTTACCTCTTTCGCTTTTATTTATTTTGTCTTTTTAATTCGGCTGTGGAGCCCAATATATTTCTGATTTTATTCCATCTACCGATACTGCTCTTAATCCAAATTGACATTTAATACTATTTGAAAGTTTGCTTTCAGAATTTAATTCACTTAAAGAAACAGTATAAGTAACATATTTATTACTTGAAAAATTAGAATCATATTTTAATTCATCTAAAGTTATTGTCTTTATATCAGTAATATAATTTCCATCAATTATTTTACCATAAAGAATATAATATTCAATATTACTTATATTTTTCCATTTTAAAATTGCATTATTTCCAGAAAGTGTATATGTAAATTCTGGAGCTGGTATTCTTCTGTCTTCAGGAAATCCCGGAAATGCCGGATATTCCGGAAAATTATTTACACTTATATCCGTTGGATACGGTTCCGGCTCCGACTCTTTGCATGATACTATGAATAATATTCCCACCAGTAATATTATTCCCAATAATAATAGTTTTCTTTTCATATTTTTCTCCTCTTGGAAAGTTTAATACTACTCTTTTCTTTGTTTTTCAATGTTTTTTTAAATTATTTTATTGTAGTGTACACTACATTTATAATACGCAAAATACTGTTTTTTTCTTAAATTATTATTTAACGCAGTTTTATACTTTTTTTGCAATAAAACTTAACTACATCAATCCTCATGCTTTTTGGATATTCTTAAAACACTTATTATATACTTTGCTATTTATTAAATTTTATTAACATGACATTTATTGATATTTTGTCATTTAAAAACTATTCATGAGAAATTTTATTTATATTCACTTAAACTTTTTTTAATTACTATTTAAAACATATATCTCTCTTATATTTTCACCACTATTACTATTTTTCATCCTGACATCATCCCATGTTTTATTTCCTACCGGAACTTCGTTTACCCCGTCATATAATGCGTAACAGTTTCTCGTGTATTTTTTAATATTAATTTTAATAGTTTTTTCACGATTATTATAAAGTATATATTTTATTTCTTTTGTTACAAAAGGAAAACTATTTAATTTTTTTATTTTTATCATTTTATTACTTTTTCCATATTCTTCACTATTAATTGATTTTTTTGAGTAATGATAGGCTCGGGAGTATCAAGATTTGTGATTACCATTGTTTTTTTTGTTCTTCCACTTGGTATGTTTATTCTTTGGAATTCGATTTTAACATTTTTACCAACAGGAGCATTTACAGGAGCTTCAAAAAGTGGGACATATAAAAAATGATCGGGGTTTGTTTCGAGTATAACTGCATGATTATTTGAATTATCCTGCATAAAGTATCTTTTTACAACTTTACCTGTAATTGCGCCAAGTTTGTCAATATCGTGTAAAGAATATCTGGATTGATGGGCTTTTGTAAAACGCAAACCTTCTAGGAAAGTATTATATTTGGAATATATTTTTAATTGTTCTTTCCAGTCATTTTTAAAAATATAAAGATTTGAAGATTCATCATATTTTGCGAGACCGATGTCAATTAAGTATATTAAGCGTTTATGAAGTAAAGTGGAATTATAGGCTTTTTGAAGATGGTCGAATTTTACCCTATCAAAACTTAATAAAAATTTATCTATTTGCCTATCCAATTCTGTAAAATAATTTCCCGTTGTTTGCCTTTGGTATGATTCTTCTCTCTCTTCGGCTGTTCTTGTCCCAACCTGTTCAGTACAAATATCCCTGCAATGTTCTCTTATAACATAACTTATATAATCTCTGCCTAAATTTGAAAAGTTTACTTTTCTACGGTTTAAATCAAAACCATTTATTAAAATATGTATGTGTGGCTGATCGGTATTATAATGGTTTGCGGCTACCCAATCTAGCTTATACCCTGTATTAATTTCTACCCTTCTTATAAGTTCTATAGCAAGAATATTTAAATCAACACTTGGATTATCGGGAGAAACTACCCAACGAAAACTTAATTTTGCCATACGTTTTTCGTACCCCTCAGGGTCTGCGCCGTATAATTCAGGGGCTGCGCCGTTAAGTCCCCTCCCTTCTTTTTGAATATAGTCAAAATTTTTTTTATTTAGTGTTTTTTCGTACCTATGATTAGCTTTAAAAACACAAAATTGTTTGGCTTCTTTATAATCATAACTTGATTTATAACCACCGCCGCTATAACCGTAAAAAGAGTTACCTTTATAAAATCTTGTTTTTTTTGCTTTATAAGTATGAGTTTTAAAATTTGTTCTTGTGTGGAAAACAGTATCCTCTTCATATCCGCTAAAAAAATTTTCAATAAAGTTGAAATGAAATCTTTTTTTAACTTGACTTCCTATCATAAACAATTCCTATAATTTTTAAATAATTTATTATTTAGCAGAATTACAGAATATATCAATATTTCAACAAAGTCAATTAAAAAACAATAAAATGACTTGTTTACATCATAATAGTATATACAGGATAAAGAGATAAGAGAAAAAAGTAAAAAATTGTGGCACACGAAAACAAAAATACCACACGAAAGTTGTTAATACAAAATGAATTAAAAACAATAATTCACACCTTTTATCTTGCCATTACTCTTTATCTACACCAGTTACTTTAAAGTAACCGATTCAGCCATTACTCTTTATCTACACCAGTTACTTTAAGTAACCGATTCAGCCATTACTCTTTATCTACACCAGTTACTTTAAGTAACCGATTCAGCCATTATTATTTATCTACGCCAATTACTTTATCTAAAAGATGTAAAATTTTAATTATATCTTATAATGTTGTGTACAATACACCAGTTACTTTAAAGTAACCGATTCAGCCATTACTCTTTATCTACGCCAGTTACTTTAAGTAACCGATTCAGCCATTATTATTTATCTACGCCAATTACTTTATCTAAAAGCTGTACAATTTTAATTATATCTTATAATGTAGTGTACAATACACCAGTTACTTTAAAGTAACCGATTCAGCCATTACTCTTTATCTACGCCAGTTACTTTAAGTAACCGAAAATATTGAAAAATAGAAAAACAAAAGAGGGAATACGCAGGAGAAATTTCGGTAAAGCTGGAAAAAGATTTAAAAAATGACAGGGAAGGGAAGGGAAGGGGTATAAAAAAAGGGAAAGAGCAAAACTCCATCCCTTTTAAGGTATAATTTCATCTAGGAGCGTATCCTTCTTTTGCTAATTCGGATCGAACCTTTTTAAAAACATTCAAAAGAAAATACACATTATTCTTTTATTCCTCTCCTTTGCCTTCTGAATATTCAAAAGCAGTTTCAAAACAAACACGTTTTAATTATTGTGCCAACTCCATTTTTTCATTGTTTTCTAAATATTCAAAATTCATATTTTCTCCTTAACCATCAAGAGCGTCAGGCTCAACATTTTAAGGGAGTTCACATTCATCAAAAAGGATAGTCTCGATATTATAAGCAACCCCACCCCTTATAATAGTCAACGTATCCTCTTCAAAAAATTGTCGGATTACTTGTTCTTTTTTCCCCTTTTCGATTTCAACATCATTGTATTCTACATAATCTTCAAAATTTTCATCTTGATCAATAAAAGGCACTTGTATTACAATATCCCCGTTTTCCTTTTCTTTCAAAATAAAATTGCAATCAAAGTTTTTTAACCTAATTGAAATTGTATTATTCATAAACATCTCCTTAATATAATATTTGCCGAAAATTGTTTTCGGCGGTACGACTGACAGCCGTATTTTTCCAATTCAACGAATCGGATTTAAATTTCTTAAACAAAACAAGTAATAAAAAAAATTAAAGTCATTTTACCCCCAAATACAGATGAGATTATTAGTTCCAAAAGGAACTAATTTTAAACCATTTTTTCTTGAATTACTAAATTTACCAGATTAATTATTTCTATTAAAACGCTTGTATTTAAAATTCTATATTTTCTATGCTCTATTATATCAAAAAAATAATTAAAAGTCAATACATATATTGGATGGCTACATACCATCTAAACCTTGCGGGTTAATACCCGCAAGGTCTTCATTTATTTTGTTAAGATTTGCCCGGAAGTTTCTTTTCCCGGTATAATTGAAATTTCCTTAATTATTCTGTATTTTGGTTGTTTGTCGTGAATAGAAATTTCAAGATTTAATTTTCCAAAGTTTAAATTAGAAAGTTCTTGATCAAGGGTTAATATAACTTCGTTAGGTATAGGTAAAGGATGGTTCATTTTTTCCCCCCTTTCTTGCTATAAGATTGCCAATTTGATGCCTTTGAATTGATAATAAAATTTTCAATGTCTTCCTCTGTAAATCTGAAAATTTTACCAATTTTACGATATGGAAGCATACCCGTTCTTCTTAACCGATCTATTGTTGAACTTGAAAATCCAAGACTTTTACTAATTTCATCTCTGGTTAATAATTTGTAATCCATAAATACTCCTATTAATGAATAAGAAATTTTTTAAAAGTATTTATTATTAACTTTTTTATTATTGATTATTAACTGCTAAGATAGTATCATAAAAAAGTAAAAAATGTCAATAGGAATAAATTTTTTTTAAAAATATGTGTAAAAAGAGTAGTAAGTATCTATCATATATTAATCTTATTACTGCGTATTATAAATGATTATTGAATACATTAATTTAATAAGTGTCAACAAAATGTCAGCCAAGTGTCAGTAAATTAATGAAAAATACTGAATAATATTGACAAATATTGATGAATATGGTATATTACAATATAGAAGAAAATATATGTTAGATCAAATTCGATTCTCCTAGGGGCTAGAAATCTTACGCAAAATAAAATTTAATTTGAGGCGTAAGAGATTAACGTTGAAGAATAATAGTTAGGTGTTTTTTAGGCAAGGTTCATAATGAAAATATATCTTGACAATTGTTGTTACAATAGACCATATGATGATCAAAGACAGTTGCGTGTTTTTTTAGAAACTCAAGCTAAACTGCATATTCAGAGTCTTGTTGTACAAAAAAAGTTGGAGCTTGTTTGTTCTTTTGTCTTGAGATATGAAAACGATGAGAATCCTGATTCTTCAACCAAGGCTTCTATTGAACAATTCTTCTTAAATGCGTCAATGTACATTGGAAGTGAAAACATGGAAGAAATTTCTCATACGGCTAGTAATTTAATGAAGCAAGGGATTAAAATGAAAGACGCGGCACATCTTGCTTGTGCAATTAAAGCAGGTTGTGATTATTTTATAACCACTGATGACAAGTTGATAAAAAAATATAATGATAATATAATTAAAATCATAACACCGCTGGAATTTCTAAATGATTTGGAGGATAAAACAGATGCGTAGTATAACAGTTATCAAGAAAGAAGGTATGGACTGTCTGGTAAAATCTTTAGGAGTTTTGGAAGCGGAAGTGTTTATATCGTCTATCTTAAGAGATAATTTTGACTATACTGAATGGCAACGTGAGTATTTTGACAATCAACCGCTTGATAATTTTTTAAACAAAGCAAAAGAATATGATCAGAAAAATCCTTTTAATAAATGAATATTTAGGCATCAATTAGAAAAAACAAAGGCTATTATCAATTAATGAAAATAATAAAAAAATACAAAAATACAAAATATTATTTTATTTTTGTCAAACAATACGCATAGTTCACGATATATATAGGTGTAGATTATGCTATGGAGTTGGCTTGTCATTTCTTCAATAGTAACGTATAGTAAAACAAAATAGCGGTTATGGAGTATTTTATATATCAAGAAGGAATAGGCGTTCAAAAGGACGAGAAATTAGAGTCTATGTATATGAAACATACATTTGATATTGAACTTGATTTAATGTAAGATAAAAAAGGAGATGATTCTTTGAAGTTAATCTTTTAAGTTTTAATTGATTTTAGGAGAAGTTTATGGATCTATATTCAGTTAAATATAAAATAATAAATCAAAAAACTAAAATACAAACAGGGACTAGCGGTAGTGTTATTTCAGCAAATAATAATGCAGAAGCAAGGTATATTTTTAAATGCAGTCATGTAAATAATAAAAAAATCAAATATGAAATCATTTCTGTAAAAATCATGTGATACCGCTGTGAGAGTATGCAAAGTTATCCATTTTTACGCAATGAGATATGCAAAACCACCAAATGGGCGGGTGTCTTGGTATTTTTTTCTTCATGATTTGTATTTTTTGTATTTTTAGTTATATTTATGTTGATAATAATGAGCTATCGGACAGGAAATCTGCGCTTTTGCGTAAGATCTTTTAAGGAAAATTAAAATTTTCGTATAATCAACTATTTCTAATAACAAAATTTTCATATATAATTAAAGAAATGAACGGTTTGTTACTTTTGATTATTTCTATAATCACACTTTCGCTTGCCTATCTGTTATACGGCAGGTTTTTAGCCCGAAAATGGGGAATAGACCCTTCCAAAAAAACACCGGCTTGCGAACTTGAGGACGGGCAGGAGTATGTGCCTACGTCTCCCGCAGTGCTCTTTGGGCATGAGTTTGCCTCCAT
>JGI20170J14366_1001273_pt1 | contig 10995 bp, 6 predicted proteins | sample TergutNc150P3_FD_14366 | JGI IMG/M metagenome (IMG submission 14366) | reverse complement strand
TATCCAAAAGATAATATCGCAGAATTAAAAAATTGGTTCAAAAGCGGTAATAAACTTGTCGCTTTACATCCTCCCAATCACCCATCGCGATTGCTAGAGAATATGAAACCGAGGCTTTGGAACACGATGTTCCTATTGATAAATATACAAAAATTTCAGAGAAAAAGCAAGAATTAGATGACAATTCTGAAAAAAATCTTATTTAAGCCTCTCTTAGAGGGTACACATCGCTATAATTCCCAAAATTTTCTATATTACGCCCGAATATGACTTTTAGAGAACTAAAAATGAAAAACAATCTCATTAAAACCGCATTAGCGGCAGGCTTTGCGCTTGCCTTGGCATTCACCTTTTCTTGCTCAGACACTGACAACCACAAAGAGCGAAGAAATATAAAAAAAGAAAGGGTGTCTGGAATTTCACAGAAGGGACCTTTTGTGAATGCTAATGTAACAATATATGAACTGAATGAAAAATTTGAGAAAACAAATGTTACTTCCAAGGGAAAGACCGATGACAAGGGGTATTTTGATATAGAAATAGAAAACGGGGAACTGGCTTCGCCATACATCATTCTTGAAGTGAAAGGAAGGTATTTCAACGAGGTTAAGGGCGAACTTACAGCTACCCCCATAACTCTGAAAGCCATTGCGGATGTATCTAACAAAGACACAGCCAACATAAACGCTTTAACGCATTTGGAGTTTGACAAGGTTTTGGAGCTGGTTAAAGGCGGCAAGGATTTTTATGAGGCAAAGAGTCAAGCTCAGAAAGAGGTTCTGGAAACATTTAATATAAACGAGAAAGGGATGATGAACAGCGAAAATGCGGATATTTTTGGCAGCAGCAGAAGCGATTCTGTGTTGCTAGTTGTTTCCATTTTGTTGCAGGGGAATAGGCAAGCGGCAGAGGTTTCCGATTTGCTAGACAAATTTGACAAGGGTGAGCCTATAATAGACGAGGTGAAAAAGGGGTTGGAGAATGTGGATGTTGGCAAGGTGATGGATTATATACGTAGCCAAAATCCCAATGCCAAAGAACCCGATATATCCCCCTATTTGCCACAACCGAGCAGTTCCTCTTTTGAGCATATCTCCAGTTCTAGCTTTATCTTTGTGGAGCCTTCCTCGTCTAGCGAGGCAGGGCAGCTACTCAGCAGCAGTTCGGGTAGCACGTATTCAGGTGGTGGTTATACGCCGCCTAGCGGTGGTGGTACACCACCAATATTAACGCCGAGCAGCAGCACTTCCCTTGCAAGTTCAAGCTCTGAGTCACATTCATCGTCTAGCGAGGCGCATAGCAGTTCGTCTCATGCAAGTTCAAGCTCTGAGGCGCATTCATCGTCTAGCGAAGCTCATAGCAGTTCGTCCATTGCCACTGCCGGCACATTCACAGATATCCGTGGTGGCACTTACAATTGGGTAACGATAGGCACACAGACTTGGATGGCAGAGAATCTCAACTACGATGCAAGCGGCAGCAAATGCTACAATAACGATCCTGCCAACTGTGCCAAATACGGCAGGTTGTATGATTGGGCAACGGCAATGGATAACTCTGCCAGCTCCTCCGCAAACCCAAGCGGCGTTCAGGGCGTTTGCCCGTCTGGGTGGCATTTGCCTAGCGATGCGGAATGGGATACTTTGATGACAGCGGTCGGCGGCACATCAACGGCTGGAACCAAGTTGAAGGCAGCAGACGGTTGGAACTTATATAGCGGAGTTCCCGTCGGTACGGACGATTACGGTTTTTCCGCCCTGCCTGGCGGCAGCGGCCTTTCTAGTGGCGATTTCGAAAGTGTCGGCAAGTACGGCTTTTGGTGGAGTAGCACGGAGCTCAATGCTTCCATCGCTTACTACTGGGACATGTACTACAACGGCGCAAGTGTGAACAGGGACGACTACGGTAAGACCCTCTTTTTTTCAGTGCGTTGCGTCAAGGACTAGGCGCGTTGTGTTAGCGAAGCAAACACACTGCGCCGCCGCTAGCCGTAAGGCAAGCGGCTCAACCGTAGTCTGTGAGCGTTCATCTATGACATAATGTTAGAGCGTAGTTTGGAAATTTTTTTATGGAGAATTTGATTTATCGCGGGCGGAATTCTGCAATGCCAACACCAGGATTGCAGGAGCGACCCTTAATCAGTCCAGCGGAACGCTCCCAACTTGCGGCAACGCAAGCGAGCAAAGAGTTACGGCTTACGAGATTTTCCTTTGGAACCTCTTGTTGGCTATCGCAAGCTTCCGCTAGTGCTTCGGCTCTGCCTGGCGGCAACGGCAATTCCGATGGCAGCTTCAACAATGTCGGCAACAACGGCAACTGGTGGTCTGCCACGGAGAACAATGCTTCCAACGCCTACTCCCGAAGCATGGACGGCGCCGATAATGTCCAAAGGAACACCAGTAATAAGAGCCAATTGTTTAGTGTCCGTTGCATCAAGTGAGTTGTAAATTTTTCTATATTTCTACCGATTTTGTTGTTATTTCGTAATTTTTCCATTTTTGGCGCGTTCGTCTAGTGGCCTAGGACGCTGGCCTCTCACGCCGGTAACACGAGTTCAAATCTCGTACGCGCTATAAAAAAACACCTTTTTTTCTTTTTACCCTTGCTTTTGCAGAAAAAATAGCTATATTTCAAGGATAGAGTTATAATTGAGGAATTTATGGTAAATTGTCCTAACTGTGGGTACGAACACAATGCATACTCCAAGAAAAAAGTTTTAGCAATAGTAATCGTTTTTATAGTTGCAGGATTTATCCTCGTTTTCAAATATGACAATATTAAGATAATGGTGGAGCGATTTATGCACGGAGTTCTTATAGACAACCGCGGCAAGCAGCAATATAAAACCATTAAAATTGGCAAACAGGTTTGGATGGCAGAAAATTTGAATTTCAAAGTAGGTTATTCGGCTTGCTATGCCAATTTAGATGAAAATTGCGAGAAATACGGGCGTTTGTATGATTGGGCTACCGCATTGACAGCTTGCCCTGAAGGCTGGCATTTGCCAAGTTACAACGAATGGCAAATTTTGATAAACAATATGGGCGGCAAAGAAATTGCTGGCAAAAATTTAAAAGCCGAAACCGGTTGGGAAGAAGGCGGCAATGGCACCAATTCTAAACGTTTTTCAGCCTTGCCTGGAGGCTTGGGTTATTCAAATGCAATTTTTTACAGCGCTGGAACCAGCGGCAATTGGTGGAGTTCCACAGAGCAAAATTCAACCAACGCTTATTACCTCAACATATTCAACCAAACCAGCGATGTGTCTGAAAGCGATGGTACTAAACTGTCTCTTTTCAGCGTTCGTTGCGTGAAAAACTAAAGTTCACAAATCAGCCACAGCTTCTGTTCTCAGATTATTTATAACGTGTTCGGTACGGGAAGCTGTGTTGTTTCCCATATAATATTCAAGCATCTTATTGGTAGAAGCTTCTTGGGGCATAATCACGCTTTCCAGCCTCATATCATCGCCTATGAACAAGCCGAATTCTTCGGGGTCTATTTCGCCAAGCCCTTTGAAGCGGGTTGTTTCTGCTTGCGCGCCTAGTTTTGCCTGTGCTGCATCACGTTCATTCTCATTGTAGCAATAGAGGGTTTCTTTTTTGTTGCGCACCCTGAACAGCGGTGTTTGCAAAATGTAAAGATGCTCTTGCTCCACAAGCTCTGGGAAAAACTGCAAAAAGAAAGATACCATCAAAAGCCTTATGTGCATACCATCAACATCGGCATCGGTGGCTATAATCACCTTGTTGTAGCGCAGGTTTTCCAAACCATTTTCAATATCAAGGGCGTGTTGCAAAAGATTGAATTCCTCATTTTCGTAAACCACTTTGCGCCCTATTCCATAAGTGTTGAGGGGCTTGCCCCGCAAGCTAAACACCGCTTGCGTTTGCACATCGCGCGCCGTTGTTATTGAGCCGCTTGCGCTATCGCCCTCGGTTATGAAAATCATAGTTTCATTTCTCTTTTCATTTTTTGAATCTATCAAATGAACTTTGCAATCCCTCAATTTGCGGTTATGAACAGCCGCCTTTTTTGCCCTCTCATTTGCCAGCTTGCGAACTCCAGCAATCTCCTTTCTCTCCCTTTCGTTTTGGGCAATTCTCTCTTGAATTACCTTTGCGGTCTCTGGATTTTTGTGCAGATAGTTATCCACTTCTTTCGCTATAAAGTCCACCATCCAGTTGCGCAATGCCGCGCCGCCGGGGGCAACGGTTGTGCTGCCAAGTTTGGTTTTTGTTTGGCTTTCAAAAACGGGTTCCTGAATTCTAACAGAAACCGCAGCGAGCATATAGTTGCGAACATCGGAGCCGTCAAAATCTTTTTTGAAAAAATCCCTGACTCCTTTAACAACCCCTTCTTTGAAAGCCGCTTGGTGTGTGCCGCCCTGAGTGGTGTGCTGCCCGTTCACAAAGCTAAAATAATGCTCCCCGTAAAGCTCTCCATGTGTGAAAGCAATTTCAATGTCTTTTCCCTTGCAGTGTATTATGGGATAGCGCACAGAATCTTTTGCTTGGCCGGAAAGCAAATCAAAAAGCCCGTTTTTGCTCTCGTAAATTTTGCCGTTGAAACCCAGCGAAAGCCCGGTGTTCAGGTAAGCGTAGTTCCAAATTCGCTCTTCCATATAGGAGGGCAAAAATCGAAATTTTTTGAAAATATCCGGGTCTGGCTCAAAATAAACCTCGGTTCCATTTCTTTCGCTGCTAGGTTTTTCGGGATATTCCTTTGTTAAATTTCCACGTTTAAACTCAGCTTTTTTGCATTTGCCATCTCTGTGCGAAACAACGCAAAAGTAAGAGGAAAGAGCATTTACCGCTTTTGTTCCAACCCCATTCAAACCCACAGATTTTTGAAAGGCTTCGCTATCATACTTGCCGCCGGTATTCATTTTAGACACACATTCAACCACTTTCCCGAGCGGAATGCCTCTGCCCCAATCTCTTATCCTAGCCGAATTATCCTTTATTTCAATCTCTATCCTTTTCCCCGCCCCCATGACAAATTCGTCTATGGAGTTATCTATAATCTCTTTAACCAGCACATAAATACCATCATCGGGGCTTTGTCCGTCTCCCAATTTGCCTATATACATACCAGGCCGAGTTCTTATATGCTCGTTCCATTCAAGGCTTTTTATGCTACTTTCATCATATTTTACTGCCATTTGCGGTGTAAGGTAGAAAAAACTATTAAAGACTGATAGGTTCTAAAAAGACATCTTTGCAATAACAAAGACAAAATGTTTCGTAAATTAGTATTAAACTCTCTGCTGTATAGTTTCTATCAAACCCCATTTCTTGTTTTTTGCGGGAAACTCGCTACAAATGAAAAGCCCGTTAAATATGGCAAGAAGTTCATTCAAAGGCACTCTCGGTGAACGCAGGAAGCCTTCCCTGATAGATATAGGCTTATATTTACTTATGGAATTTGCCATTAAACCGGCAACTCTGGGAGGTTGTATTCTACTTTTTTCACCATATCGTATTTTTAATATATCGCAATCGGAACTGTACTGCACTGCTGTTTCTGCAACCAAGTAAGGATCTAAAAAATATTGTTTTCCATCAACGTTATTAGCGGCACCAGGAACAAGGGAACTATCGCAAAGCCATTCCCAACAACGTTTTATACGATTTATGCATAAAGTTTCTAACTCTTTGCTCAAACTGACCATCCAGATTTTTTGAGCGTATTTTTCGCTGCTTTGGCTAAATCTTTACCTACCCTATCTACTGCAATGCAGTAGCCTTCGTATGTTGCTTCAAGTGATTTGTTTGGGTTTTGTCTTTTGGCAGCTACATCTTTAAGGGCCACATTAAGAGTTGTCTCAAATTCTTTACTAGTGTGATCGAAAATCTTATCAGTCACAAAAAACCTCACTTGTTGTTTGAACGTAAATATACAAAAAAGACCCAAGAGCTGTCACCATACAACTCTTGGGCCCTGAGTTATTATCTCTTCAAGTTCACCAATTCTTCCAACATTGTGTCGCTAACTGTTATCACGCGGCTGTTTGCCTGATAGCCTCTTTGGGTGGTTATCATATTTGTGAATTCAGCGGACAAGTCAACGTTAGACATTTCAACTGCTCCGGGTTTTAGTTTTGAGGAGCTCTGCGTTACCGGAAGCCCCCAAACCGGGTCTCCAGAGTTTGCAGATGTTGTGTAAATGCTATCGCTCAAATCCATCAAGCCACCGGGGTTTGCAAAGTCAATCATCATTATCTGGGCTATTTTGCGGTTGGTTCCGTTTGAGAAGGTGCCTTCTATTAGTCCAAATTCATCTATGGAGACTTCTATCAAGTTGCCTGTTGTGTAGCCGTCTTGAGCTATGCAGTTTATTGTTGAAGCACTAGCAAACTGCGTTATGCCTCTAAAATCACCAGGCCCGCCGACATTTAAGCTTATGTTCATCATTTTGGAGCCATTGCGAGGGTCAACCTGCATCTGGGAACCGCCATTGTCAAATATCCATGCGCTAACTGTGCCATCTTGACCAAAAGTGACCTTGCCAGAACCGCTGCCCGGAATAATGTCCTCTTTGCCGGCAAAAGTTGCTTTCCATTCCCATTCGCCTGCTCTGCCTGTGTGCACAAAGGTGATTGTCATTACGTGCTCGGCGCCGGATTCGTCATAGACACTCATAACGGCTGGGACTACTCCAACGTCTTCGGCTTTTCGCTTTTCGGTGAAGCCCATTGCGGCGTTGAAGAAGGTTGGCGCTACTTTGTCTGAGTTTCCATTTACTCCGCGAATTGACAAGTTATTTACGGAAAAGTCTGAGCCTTTTGCTCCGCGAATTACTATGGAACCAGGAGGTATGCCATCATCTGTGCCTGCTGGATTCATGCCTACGCTTAGGAGGTGTTTTCCATCTCTGTCAATATATTCTGCCGGCAACTTGAAGTCGTTTCTTATTTTTGCGAGAAGGTCATCCATAAGGGTTACGCTTTTTAAATCGCCAGCAAAGAAAACTGTGTCCTCTGTGGCAGGGGCTACAGCTAGCATCTTAATGGTTTCAATAGCTCCAGTGTCTAAATTAAATTTATAGGTTAAGCCTGTGACTCCAACTTTTGTACCGCTTGAATCGTAAACTGCTGGCGTGGGAAGAGCATTTGCAGTTGAACTATAAGCAGCAGCTTTAGTCGTAAAGTTGTCAGTGGGTCCCCAAGTCTGTGTAGCAGCCCATCTATTAACTGCTGCTGCCCATTTTTTGTAATCATCAGCTTCTTTCTGAGCAATGGGTTCAAGAGCATTCATAGTGATTTGTATAATGTGCCCATCTTTTGGGTCAATATCATAATTTAAACCTGTTATACCAGCGTATGAAGTTAGAGCAGGGCTCGCACCCAATATTCCAAGATGATTTGAATTTAATAGTGAAGGAGGCGATGGTTCCCTTGGTGTCGTGGGTACAGGCGCAGGTGATTCTGGCCAGTTCAGGTAAGCCAGATAAGCAGCTTCTTTTTCCGCAAAAGTAGCGTTACTTGGAACGCCAAAAGCGTTTGTACCCGGAGGATCTGGAGGAATATTTGTGGAACTTGCAGGAGTTGGTCCTGTGGTTCCGGACTGTGCGATAGTAAAAGTATTAGCCTTCCAAACTCCATTATTTTTGCTAGAAGCCACCCATCTATTGACATCTGCAACCCATTGATTGTAATCATTTATTTCTCTAAGGCTAACTGCATCACTGATAGAAACAGGTGTCTTTACAGTACCACTAACATCATAAGCATTTGGCGGATAAAAGTTAAGAGGGTCAGATTTTCCATCTTCAATTGAAGATTTACCAATAGAACCAAAAACATCAATGGGGTCGCCTGTATCAAGACCCGGATATAATCTGTTTCCATTTGCATCTCTTAACATATACATGTAGTCAAACTGCTCTGCCGGGCGCAAAAGAGCATCTGATTTTACTCTACTAGCATCTGTATTCTCTGGATAATTTCCAATTTCTGGGCCTATATGAGAACCAAAGCTAAACGCCTTGCCCACAAAAGAATTGCTGAGCGGATTGCTGGACGTGATTTGCAAATTGAAAATTTGGTTAGCCTTGAACGTGGCTTGGGGATCGTTCGTAGATTTTAACATTTCAGGATCGTATATTATCTGCAATTCACCAGTATAAGCACCTGAGATAGGATCTTGAACTAATTTAACTTTGTGATTTACTTCTTTTTCCACATAATCATTAACACCAGCAAGCCAAGGCTGGTCAGGATCTTCTAGTGCCATATACGTAAGTCTAACTCCATTCCTATCGTGATTTAGTGATTCTGTGATAGCCTCTGCAAAATCGTTTATGGTCCAAACTGTGGTTCTTAACCCGTTAATATCGCGTTCTCCATCCTGTTCGCTCACTCTAACGGTAAGTGAACCCGTAGCCGGCATTCCAGATGTTATGGAAGCTTGGTCGTACCAAGAAATTGTCAAAGCATCATTTTCCTTTATATTCAAAGACTGACCTTTACTATTATATAAAGAATTAAGGGTAGTTGATTCTTTACCTGGGTCATTTATAGTATTTGTTTCTGGTTGTCTCGCCTCGTCTGCTGGGTGCAACATCCTCTGGCTATATGTAACAGAACCCTTAGCATCCGCTTCCGAATTCAAATTCCTAGCAATAGTAACCTCTGTAGTCTCCTTAGCCGGAGCCTGCTGGCTCAGCGGAATCTGCAAATTGCCAATAGCCGTTCCTGGAGGGAAGTTCCCAAAGGAATCAGCCATTCTGCCTTGAAGCACAAAACCATTTGTAGGCAATATAATATATCCTTCCGAATCAAGCTGGAACGCGCCGTTCCTCGTATAATATGTCCCAGTGCCATCGCTAACGCCAAAGAAAGCGTTTCCTTCAATGGCAAGGTCAAAAATTCTTCCGGTATTCTGCAAGTTACCCTGGCCAGTCATCACATCCACCGAGCCAACGGCCACGCCCAAGCCTACCTGCATCGGGTTCGTTCCTCCCGCCTTGCTTTCGGATCGGCTTGCGCCTTTAACTAGCTGGTTAAAACTTTCTTCAAAGGTCACTCGGCGGCCTTTGTAGCCAACGGTATTAACGTTGGAGATGTTATTACCTATAACATCCATGCGGACTTGGTGGTTCATCAGTCCGGATACGCCGGAATTTAGAGATCTTAGCATTTTTGGCTCCTTGCTTTTTTTGATACCATTTCTCAGGTTTTAGAGAGCAAAAAGCGTGCCAGAATTGATTTAAAGTAAATTCAGGCCAACAAATGTATAAAAATGCACAAAAATGTAAACTTTTGTTTACAAATTTCATTTTTCAGGATTTTTTTCCCCTTTTTTTACGTCTAATAAGTATGATGGGAAATAATTTCAATCGCTACCCGGCATTTTCGGGAGCTGTAAGCGTTCTGCTTGCCCTTGGGGCAACTGTGTATTGGCAAATAGCGTTTTTGCTCGCATTTTGGCTTTATATACTGAGCCCAGTGCTGCGCAAAGTCTCCCTCGTGGTCTGCGGAGTAATCCTTTCCTCCTATTTTTTGCATAAGGATGGCTTTAGTTTTGCGGAAAATCCTCCTAAAAGCGGGCTAGGTACTGTGGAAGAGGTTTTGAACAGGCCAAATGGCCATGCCGTTATCTTGAAAACGGATTTTGGCAAAACCCGGCTGAACTATGCCGGCGAAGATTTCCCCTTGCCAGGGGACAGCATTTTGTGGCAGGCAAAATGGTTCCCCATCACGCCGCCAACCGTGCCAGGCTCCTTCAATGCACCGGAATGGATGCGTTCGCAAGGCTACAGGGCAAGCGGAAGTTTGGAAAAGGCTGAAATTTTGGGCAGTAAACTTTCTTTTCAGAGATTTTCGTTCTATGTAAAGCAAAAATTGGAAAAATATTTCTCAAAGTACTATGCCAAGCCGGAAAGTGCCTTGCTTATGGGGCTTTTGGCAGGCGACCGTTCTGGAATTTCGGAAACTTTGCAGAATGATTTTAGAAAAACGGGTTTGGTTCATGTTCTCAGCATTTCTGGATTTCACGTTGTTATGCTGGCGGGTATGCTAACTCTGTTTTTGAGGGCTTTGAGGTTGCCGCGCAAGGTTTCGCAAATTTTGTCCATAGCCCTTTTATGCCTTTATGCCCCCATAACGGGCGGTTCTTCTGCGGTGTGGCGCGCTGTGCTTATGTTTTGCGTTATGGAAAGCGGCAGTATTTTCCAAAAAAGCGCAAACTCAATAAATGCGCTTGGGGTGGCTCTTGTTTTTATCCTGATTTTTAGCCCAGAACAAGCTTTCAATGCCGGATTTCAGCTTTCTGCGGCGGCAACTTTTGGTATTTTGCTAGGGCAGGGCATTAAATTGCCAAGTTTTCACGGCAAAATAGGCAAAATTTTCTCCTCTTTTGTTTTTGAGCCCAGTTTTATCACGCTTTGCGCAACTCTTAGCACCTTGCCCCTGCTCGTTTTTCATTTTCAGGCTTTTTCTCCAATATCCTGGCTTGGAAATTTGGTGGTTGTTCCGCTTGTGGGTTTGGGAATGCAAGCTGGGGTTTTATCGCTTTTTGGAATTCATCCTTTTATTTGCCAAACTTTTGCAGATTCCGCAACGCTCCTTTTGCGGGCAAGTTCTGTAATCACAAGTTTTTTGGCGGTAAATCCCTATGCCTCTTCCACCATTGGCCCTTGGCCCTTGCCCTGTTTATTTGCCATTTCAATTTTTATATCTCTGTTGCCCTTTATGAGAGGAAAAAATCTCTGGGCGCGGCGAATGGCAATTTTTTGCTTGCTCTTTTGCGCTGCTGTCTTTTTTGGATTGGAATTAAAAAAGAATTTTTCCCCTAGCTGGAGCGCGGTGTTTTTGGATGTTGGGCAAGGGGATGGCATTTTGCTGAAAAGCCCGGGCGGGCGTTTTTACCTTGTGGATGCGGGACCTCCGGGGAAAAAACGAAGCCTTGCCAAAGACAAAATAATTCCCTATTTTCGCTCGCAGGGAATTTCAAAAATAGAAGCCATAATAATATCCCACCCACACGCAGA
>JGI20170J14366_1001250_pt1 | contig 11094 bp, 11 predicted proteins | sample TergutNc150P3_FD_14366 | JGI IMG/M metagenome (IMG submission 14366) | reverse complement strand
ATTTTCTACTAAAAGTTTTAACACCTCTTGCGTATTATTGTCTGAGCCAGAATTCTCGGAATTTTGGAATTTACAGAATTTTTTACCCTTTCAATATAGGAGAACACACAAATGAGAACACAATTCTCTAAGATCGCATTGGCGGCAGGCATTTCGCTTGCCTTGGCATTCACCTTTTCCTGCTCGGACAGCGATATATCCTCTTCTAGTAAAACAGATGTGAATTCTTCCTCTGAGGGCGGTAATTCTTGTTCTAGAACAGAAAATTCGTCTTCGTCTAGTGTCCCATTGCAAATAGATATCGGTGGTGCATTGAGAGCCCAGCCTATTGCGGCTTCCAATTCTGGAGAACCTAAAATATTAGATTCCTGGATAAAGGGTAATAGAAATTACTACATAATTGATGTTGGAGAAATTCGCAATACCTTTGTATCTGAAATAGCATACGTTCATTATATTGGCTTTCCTATGGGATTTTCAAAAACGACTGCAACGCAAAAAACCGTGACTAATAGTATGACAAAAACCGTTTCAAGTAGCATTGCTTTCTCAAATACATCGCAAACCAAATCAACTTTAGAAGCGACTGTTAAAGCTAAAGTTAAAATAGTTGACTTTTCAGTCGGGCTCAAACTTGAAGAATCAACTACTGCTATTATTTCCGATACAAGATCAACAGAAACATCGGTATATTCTTTAATATCAACCGTAGAATCGGAAGCAAGCACTATTTCATTTGAAATTGGCAATCGCGGTGAAGCCGTAGGTCATTATCGCTATTCATTGTACGATATCAGCGACATCTATTTCGTTATTTCAACGAGTTTGAATAATGATACTTTGTTAAGCTGGGATGTCATATCTTGTGCAAGAGGTTCTTACTCGCGTCACTGGGAATACTCGCCTGACGGAAATTTTGACAATTCTGCGATAGCTGGAAGCGAAATAGTTTTTGCTGAAGATTTTTATAAAACATTGCAGAAGCCGACTAAGACGGTTGGAAAAAGCGTTGTTGAAGAGAAAGAATTTACCATTACCGACAATTATACTTATACTTTTAACCGCCCTGTAACAGAAGCAACCATAGATGTTTGGGTACTCGGCGGTGGTGGCGGCGGTCAAGGAGGGCATCGTTGGCAGTGTGGGCTAATTAATTGCGATGGAACTGGCGGTGGCGGCGGCGGTGGTGCTGCTGCTTATGCGAATTTTAAAGTAACGGAACCAGTAACCTTTAATGTAACTGTAGGTGGTAGTGGCTCTGCCGGAAGTCCGGGGACTACGAAGTCAGGCGGTGGCTACGGAGGTTCTGGCGGAGATTCAAGGATAACAGCTAGCGGTGGCATAGCTTTTGTCCTTACTGCAGGTGGTGGCGGTGGCGGTGGCACAACATCCTCTGGCTGCGCAAATCCAAATGGCGATAACTCGCAAAACTACGGCTGCGGAGCTGGCGGAAGAGCATCGCAAAGCGGAATACCATCAGCAATATTAAAAAACGGAAGTCACGGAACTCTTGGTTCTGAAAGTGATATGGCTGCTGTAGGCGGTGCTGGTGGAAGCGGCGGCAATGCGGAAGGTTATAGCGGCGGCAATGGTGGCATAGGAGGTTATGGCACTAGTGGCACAGGTGGCAAGCAACGTACTAGCGGAGCAGGCGGTGCTGGCAAAGTTAGAATTGTAATCAAATATTTTGAATGAAACTAAATCGCGCCATAAACGGTGCAAACCTTGCCGAAAACCGTGTTCCCAAGTTTTGGCAGGGCTAACAAATTGGGAGGAGAACACACAAATGAGAACACAATTCTCTAAATTCGCACTCACGGCAACCATCGGGCTTGCCTGGCATTAACCTTTTCCTGCTCTTCGCCAGATGATGGCAATAGCGGCGGCAATAGCAACAATTCCAACGGCGGCTCGTCTTCGCCAAGCGGCGGCGGCAATAGCAGCGATAGTGGCGTTGCGCCTAGCCCTTGCCCCAATGTTACGACAGGCAATGGCACTATGTCTTGTGGCGGTCAAACCTACGGAACGGTTGTGATAGGTTTCCAAACTTGGATGGCGAAAAACCTTAACTACAAAGTCACTGGCAGCAAGTGCTATGGCAATGCCGAATCCGATTGCAACAAGTATGGCAGACTTTACGATTGGGAAACGGCTAAGATGGTATGTCCGTCTGGCTGGCATTTGCCGAGCGTTTCTGATTGGGGCGAGCTGGAAAGCTACGTAGAGAGCGACAATGGGTGCATTAGTTGCGCAGGGAAACATTTGAAGGCAAAAAACGGTTGGAATAGCGGCGGCAATGGCGTAGATACGTACGGTTTTTCGGCTTTGCCAGGCGGCTACTACGGCGGCAGTTTCCGCGGTGCTGGCACCCACGGCCGTTGGTGGACTTCCACGGATGACATAGCCTACGCCCACTACCGCTCCATGGATGACCGCGAGGGTGTGCAAAGCGACAGCAGCGATAAGTCTTACCTATACTCCGTGCGTTGTGTCCAGGACTAGGGCGCGTTGTGTTAGCCCTTGTTCAATGCTCTAACTTGCTCACGAGGGAGATTTGTTGCTTTAAGCACATCGGCAATAGAAAATCCCTTCGCAAGCATATTGCGAGCAACTTTTTTCACGCCTCTAGCCTCACCTTTCTCATCAGCATAAGCCAAAGCATTCATGTGGTCGCTAAAACGCTTCATATCACTTTCGTAATCCATAAGCTCCTCTTCTGTGAAATTAGAAATTCGCGAAATCTCAAAAAGACGTTTGAACACTGTTTTACTGAAACTCTTGGGTACCTTGCCAAGATTATGCGCATTTTTAAAGATGAAAAGCATCCTGTCAAGGTCGCTATGGCATTCTGCCTCGGTTTTGTCAAATCTGGTAAGGCGGACATAAATCAAACGCATAAGATTGTAGTAGCGAACCTCTGGGTGAAGCTCGTTGGAAAGAGAGAGATATTGAACAACCTCATTGCAACCCTTCCCGAAATCAGTGTCAAAGTTGATAAAACTGAGTGTATAGACTACTGGAATATTGTAGTCATAAGGGATTTTCTTTCCTCTGCTCTCCATCTTGCCCTTCTTTGCAAGATTAGCCACAGCCATGCAAAGATAAAAGAGGCTTCTCTTGATAAAATGCTTCTGTTCCTCCACTTGCATCTCAACAATGAACCTAGCACCAGAGGCATCCTCGCATTGAATGTCAAACACAGCCCCTCTTTTTTTCCTAGTCTTGCCAAGCTGGACTGTGTGTATGACTTTCACATCTATGATGGGTTCTTTGAGAACTCTATCAAGGAAAGTGTTGAGCAGGAACAAAAGCAGGTCTTTGCATTGCTCGCTAGCAAAGGCTTTTTTGAAGGTGAAGTCCAATGTAAAAGGAGCGAACTTCGGGCTTGTAAGTTTTTGGGGCATAATATGCCTCCTGTTAAAAACCGATATAATAAAGTCGCTCCCTTACAAGGGAATATAGAAAAATTATTAGACAATTTTCTACCTTTCCCATAACCCCCCAGGAGCCACAAATTGTTCTACTTAATCTTCCTAATCCCCTTCCTCGCAAGCTGTGCCTCCGCTCCAGCTCCCGACAATAAACAGCAGGCTGCCGCAAATATCCAAGAAACTCCCTCTCCTTGCTGGAGAAACGAATCTTGCCGAGCGAACAGCTATCCCGAAAATGAATGGTACTTAGGATTTGCAGAAGACACACTCAGCAACAAAACAAATGCAGCGGAATTTCGCAGCTTGCTGGAGCAGCAGGCGCGGGGCAAGATAGCGGAAAGCATAAGAATGGATGTATCTAGCCGAATAGAGATAGAAACAAAAAGCGAACTTAGGTCTAACGGAGATTTAAGCAATGAGACAATAAACAAAATTTTTGCGGAAACAATCAGAGTTAATGCTGGGGCTGAGTTGGTAAATACTTTCACAGATTTATATCAAGATGCAAACGGGAAAAAAATCTATGCCTTTGCGGCAGTAAAAAAATCCGATTTGGCGGCTTATTATGCACAGATTATAGAATTGAATTTAAGCGAAGCTACTCATAACATTGCACTCGCAAAATTATCCGAAGCAAAGAAAAATATAGAATCAACCATTCAATACAGAACCTTGTTGCTAGTTGTAGATGCCAAAACCGGACTTGAACGCTCACAAAACGAGCGAGCAAATGAATTGCTCAAAGAAATAGCGGCAGCTAAAACAAGTGCGGCGGCAGTTAGTGCGAAGGTATTTTTTGTTGCAGGCACAGACATAATCGTGCCCGGTTTGCAGGCAATTCTCCACGATAACAGTATAAGACTTACCGAAAATCAGAAAGAAGCGGACTATATTCTTAAAGCAGATGCCAGTGTTTGCAATCTTAGGTCAAATAATGGCATTCATTATGCAAATGCCTGCGTGAAAATTGTTTTGACAAATACAAAAACAAATGTAAATGAAGTTACCACAAGTATCACAGGCCCTAAAGAGGGCGGTTTGAGTGCGGAGAATGCAGGAGAAAAAGCGTTCAGGTCTGCCGTTCCAGACGTGTGGGATAAGATTAAGGTTCAAATTCTGGGGGATTTATGAAATTAGCTGCTAATTGGAAAACCATAATGCCATTCATGTTACTGGTTCTAACACTAACCAGCTGTGGTCCAACAAGAGTCCCAGTGGAAGTGGATAGGCTGCCAACATTAAACACATCTGGCATCAAGCGCATAGCCGTTATGCCATTTGAGGCAGATAACCATTCCTATAACGCTTTGGCTTCTTATGCCACTTCGGTAGCAACCGAGAAAATCCGCGAAACGGGGCGTTTTACTTTGGTAGATGCCTCGGAAGTAATACGTATTCAGAGAAGGAGGCAAAGCGTTGAAAACTATGTTGATGCTATGTTCATTGGGCGAATAATACGAACAGTTACGGAGAACGAAACCAAAACATCGCAATCTAAAGACAAAGAGGGAAATATTATAAATTCCACCACTTATTACACAACAGTTGGGGTTGAATTTAGCTATTCCATTAAGATGGCTAGAGACGGAAGTCTTATAGGGCCTATTTTCAGAAAGGGAGTTGCCAGTGCCTATAGCAAAGATGGCTATCCTTCCGCAGATGGGCTTTTGAGGGCAGCCCTTATTTCTCAAATGGCTTTTATCCGCCAAGATATTGCCCCTTATAAAAGCAAAGAAATGCGTACCATTGCAGAAGATAAAACAGGAGACGATGTTTTGAAAACGGAAATGAAGGAGGCTCTTGCTCACGTGAAAGCACAGAATTACAAACTCGCCCTTCAAGCCTATCTTGGAATTTATGAACGGTATAAAAATCCGGCAGCAGGGGAAAACGCCTCAATTATCTATGAGGTACTTGGCGATACAGAATCTGCACTTAGCATTATGCAAAAAGTTTATGATGATACGGGAAATCCCACAACACAATTGGTAATAGCTAGGTTGAGAAAAATTTTAGACGACAAAGCAAAGCTTTCCGCAAGCGAACAACAAAACCCGATTAGCAGGGTTACAGCATTTGCTAGCGAAGAAATACAGAAGGTACTCCCTAGCAACGCGGTGGTGTGGCTTTACAACAACTCATCTAGCAATGCTATGGTAGAGGCTGTTGCTGATAATCTAACCGCTTATTTTATTCGGAAAGGCATAGGCATTGTGGATAGGCAAAATACCGCATTGGTTGCAGCGGAGCAAAGACTTCAATTATCTGGTGCAGTGAATGATGCAGAAATGGTGAAAATTGGCAATGCCGCAGGCGCAAAAACAATTGTAATTATAGGCATAGCAGGTTCCGGCGCAATGCGCCGTTTGCAAGTTCGTGTGCTAGATATTGAAAGAGGTATTCCCATTATGCAGAGCGATACGGATGAGAGGTGGCAAATGTAAACTAGCCAAATACCCCTGCTCCGTTTGCCCAGGCGTTGGAACAAAAATAGCCTTCGCTTTTAACAAAGCCAAATCCATAATCGTGGAATAACCGGAACGGCAAAGCACCTCTTTACTCGCCAAAATAATTTCCCGCAAATCCGCTGCCCCAAGATGGTTGAATGCAGGGAATGGCAAATTTGGAATTTCCGTTTCATTTGGCAAACCGCGCACCAGACAATGATTGCCAGATTTCTCAGACAAAAATTTAATAGCGTATTTTTCAAATGCGCTTCTGTGGGGTTCAGGGCCGGAAATTAAAGCCAAAATATCGTATTTTTTGGGGGGGGCGGGTGTTGTCAAATCCAGCCTAGATAAGGGGCCTATGTATTTTATCTTTTCGCTTTTGTATGAAGGGTGGCTCAGTTTTCCGGCAAGGCCTGGGAATTTTTCGTAGTCTGGAACCCATATTTCGTCAAAATTTTTCATTATGTTTTTATGCCAGTTTTCTCCTATTTTTTCAAAAATCGTAAAAGGTTTTGGGAAGGCTATTCGCAGTTGGTGCGTTATATACACGGATTTTATTTTTTTGCAGAAAAAACCAAAGCGGTTATCGCTTATAACAAGGGTGTATTTTTGCTTTTCGCACATTGAAGTGAGCCATTTGTTTTCTTCTCTCATTATTTTTTTTATACGGGGAATTTGGCTGAAAATCCAAAAGGGCATTTGCCAGCCATATTTGGGATATTTTATATCATAAGCCGGAGCCTCGTGCCAAACTAAGTTTGGAAATTCCTCGGCAAAAAATTTTTTATGGCTTATAGCACTGGCAATTTCCACCTCTGCGCCTTTTTCCAAATATGAGCGTATAATAGGGGAGCATCTGGTTGCGTGTCCCAAACCCCAGTCCAAGGGAGATATTATTATTTTCTCGCTCATTCTTCCAGAACAGAGCTGAATTCCGCTTTTAATTCTCTATTTTCTGGATACAGTTTAAAAATTTTTTCTATGGTTTGCTTGGCTTCGGTTTTTCGCTTTTTTTGGATATAATCGTACACTATGTTTTGCAAGCCGTAAACGGCCTCTTTGTTTCCTCGCCTGCCCGCTAGCAAGTAGGCGTTTTCGGCTCTGTCTAGCCAGCCGGTTTCAAAGGCTAGGTTTCCCAAAAATATGGAGGCATCGGTGAAATTGGAATCTATTTGCACAATATGGTTTAGCACATCTATTGCAAGGTAGGGTTTTTGGTCTTCTGCTAGGCAGTCTGCCAGTTTATATAGCAATTCTTTGTCGTTTGGTTTAATGGCAAGGGCTTCTCTATAAGCGGCAATGCTTGCGGAGAAATTTTTGTTCAGTCTGTAAATATCGCCCAAGTATGTTAAAAAATCCGTTTCTTCGGGATTTTTTAAATACGCTTGCCTAACCAAATTTGCAGCGGTTTCAAATTCTTCCATGGCAATGTGAATTTCGCTTTGCTGGTAAACAAGAGACATATCTGTGGAATCTATTTGCCTAGCTTTTTCTATTGCCATAAGCGCGCCAACATTGTCTCCGGTTTTTTGGTAAGCCTCTGCTAAGTAAATCCAGGCAGAGGCATTGTTAGGGTCTAAGCTGAGTGCTCTGCGGTATGCCGAAATGCTCTCTGGATATTCGCCTATTCTGTAAAGCACAGCTGCCAAATTTGCGAGTGCCGGAGCAAATTCGCCATCAGAAAAATTTACCGCTTTGCGATATGCCGCCGCCGCTTCTGGAAGTTTATTGAGCTGAAAAAGGCTGTTGGCTGTGTTGAAGCTTGTAGCAACTGGATTTGCTCCTCTCTCCTCTGCTTTGCGGTATAACAAAATAGCCTGTGCATATCGCCCATTGTTGTATAGCGCATTAGCTTGAGTTAAGACCTGTTCGGCATTTTGTGTTTGCGCAAATATCATTTGCACCCACATTATCAAACCACTAGCCACTAGCCACCTACCACTAGCCATACTTACTCCCTGAACTTAACCTCAAAAAACTGTTCCTTAAAATTGGAATGTAGAAATTTTTTTTCAGGATAAAGCAATTCTTTAACCTTGTCTTTTTCGCCAAAAACGGCTATTGCTGCATCAATGGAGTTTATGCCGAATCTGACCATAAATTTCAAACAAACGTTTTCAAATCTAAATACATCGCAATACAAATTTATTTTCAACAAGAAACATTGTCTGAACCAGAATTCTCAGAATTAAAGAATTAACAGAATAATAAAAAGCCTATATACAAAACCTTTACCAAATGTCTGTTATACCTTATTTAACAGAATAAAGCCAAAATAAAGTGAGATATAGAATTATAATCATCATAATCATTACCGTATTCGCTATCACCAAAGTGCTCATAATATGCGTTGTCTACATTATACTCCGAAGCACTCCACCAATAGCCATGACTGCCGTCATATTTGAAACCGCTGACTTCATACCCCCAGCTAAGATACATAATATATGCGCCGCCAGGCAGGGCGGAAAATCCGCCTTTATAGTCACTCAATACCTCCCACTCTAACTTGCTGGGTAAATGCCAACCTTTAGGGCAAACTACTTTAGCCGTTGACCAATTATACAATCTTCCGTATTTGCCGCAGTAGGTAGGGTCGTTGCCATAACACTTGCTGCCGTTGGCATTGTAGTTGAGATTCTCCGCCATCCAAGCTTGTCTGCCTATGATAACTATTTTATATTTCTTGCCATCACGAGAATCTGTAAAAAAGTAGTTTCCATTGCTTGTCTCATAACCTCTGCTATCATCACTACTTTTTAACGTATGTGTAACTTTTCCATTATGTTTCAACTCAACATCCACCTTCTCCCTACCTTTCCCAATTTCTATCTCCGCACACAAAGGCACGGAACCGCTGAAAGGCGTTTTGCCAACCTGCTTGCCATTCACATAAACCGGTTCACTGCTTTTTTCTGTATTCAAAACCAAACCACCCTTTTTTAACTTAACTTGTTTTGCTACGTCAAAAACTTGTTGCTCGTCTCTGTTTACATCAATATTGAAATTTATATCCTCATAGCAATTATGGCTAAGTTTCCCTTTGTATTTACCGTAAGGCAATGTATTTTCCAAGGAATAAAAAACTTGTTCGTTTAAAATTAAATTCCATTGCTCATCCTTGCCTATACCTTCTAAATAAGCAGGTCTTATCTCCAATAGTGTTGTAGTTTTTTTTGAGTTTGTTTGTGTGGAAAGTGAACCTTGTAAACAACGAACACTAAACAAATAGCTTTTACTACCGTTGTTCCAAAAGGCATCCTCACTGTCATAAACCATACCCCGAACGTAGGCATTGGCACCATCATGCTCAGATGTCCACCAGCGACCGAAGTCGCCAATATTGCTAAATTTGCCACTGGAATTACCGTCACCGCCAGGTAAAGCTGCAAAACCATAGGCATCCGTGCCATTGCCTGATTTTCCATTAAAGGAATTCCATCTGCTTGTAGCCTTCAAGAGCTTGCCTTCCGTTGAAGAACCACCAACTACAGCAGTCAATACATCCCACTCTTCTTTGCTTGGCAAATGCCAGCCAGAAGGACATATTGCCGTTGACCAATTATACAACCTCCCATAATTATCGCAATTAGCAGGTTTGTCGCCATAGCACTTACTGTCGCTTGTGCTGTAGTTAAGATTCTCCGCCATCCAAGTTTGCTTGCCTATGATAACTATTTTATATTTCTTGCCATCGCGGGAATCGGTAACAACGCCAACTTTTTCACTGCTTTTGCTAGGTATTATCTTGCTAAACACTTCTGTTGGAGCTCTCTTTTTCACAATTGCAAGCAAGCCTCTAACATTTTCTGCTTCATCATTGAATATACTCACCAGTCCTTCAGTACGTACGTTGTTCTTTGCATTTTTTGATGTAATTTTCCGGACCGCCAAGCCGCTTAACAACAACATCTTGTTTTAGCAAAGTGAAGGTATTCGTAGGCAGAACCTTCAAAGCTGCCTCGCGCATTTCATCTGTAAGCGCTTCAAGCTCATCATTGTTGAGTGCGACACCATCGGAAGGTAGCACAGCAACCGTGGTTTGCTGCCCGTAGGCGGCAAGGGCAAGAAATAGCAAAATGAAAAATCGTTTACTCATATCCTGTTGCTCCTTTTTTCTATATTCTCACATAAGGGAGCGAGTTTATTATATCGGTTTTTAATAGGAGGCATTTTATGCCCCAAAAACCTCGAAAACCAAAGTTTGCCCCACTCACTTTGGATTCCACTTTCAAAAAAGCCTTTGCTAACGAGCAAAGCACGGAACTCCTTTTGTTCCTGCTCAATACTTTCCTCGCCGAGAAGCTGAAAAGCCCTATCAAAGAGGTAATCAATATCAACCACGAACTGTTTGGAAAAACAAGGTTCAATAGAGATGCTGTATTTGATGTTTATTGCAAGGATGCCACAGGTCCCAAGAGCTTCAAGGAGAAAGAGCTTTTGCAGATTTTCAAGGTAGCCGAAATTTCTAATTTTACGGAGAGAGAACTCAAACAGTATGAGGTAGCTATGATGAACAGACACGACCAAAAAACGATCCTTGCCTGGTTGATTTCTGGGTGAAAAAGAGAACCAGCAGAATGGCTACTAGCAAAATCATAATCATTGCTATTCGCATTGTAGGCTCCATTGTTTTATTTCTTGTATCCATTGATTCCAAAATTCTGCGGATTTCAGATTGCTCTGCAATTTCTCTAAGGCGAATTCGGGCTTTGCAAGTTTTCAAGGAAAGCGAAATGCCTCTGCCATTGCAAGGCGACTTCTCCATTTTAAACGCACACAGATTCATTTCTTTACCCCTGATTTGGCTTGGCGAGCTTCTTCAAGAAACTGTTGGGGTTTGGTATTATTTGGGTCAATTTTTAATACTGCTTCCAAGTCTTCAATAGCTCGGTCATAGTTGCCTTTTTTGTAATACGTCTCGGCTCGGCTGTATAGGGCATATAGGTCATTAGGCTCAATCATTAGAACAGCTGTCCAGTCCGCAACAGCTCGATCATATTCGCCTTTTTTGGCATACGCATCGCCTCGGCTGTATAGGGCAAGTAGGTAATAAGGTTCAATCTCAAGAGCTGCGGAAAAGTTCTCAATGGCTTTGTCATAGTTGCCTTCTTTGTAATACACAATTCCTCGGTCGTACAGGATTTGGTGGTCGGAACGGTCGGAAAATCCTGGAAGAAATGTATAGTAATCGGGGTAGGTATCTTCACCAT
>JGI20170J14366_1001248_pt1 | contig 11099 bp, 7 predicted proteins | sample TergutNc150P3_FD_14366 | JGI IMG/M metagenome (IMG submission 14366) | reverse complement strand
GCAGGCTGTTGAAACACAATTACGCTCCTTGTCCCATTCGGTCCGTCTTTTGAATAATTATCAATAAGTCTTTCCGTAGTTGTTCCGTCTTTTGCCTGTATAACCATTCTTGAACGGGTAGAGACAGTATCCGCCTTAATTCTATTTCTGGAAGCCTTTACTATAGTGTTTGCATCCTGCGCATGAAGCGAGAATAACGCTCCTAATAATAAAATCGATAAAATAAACTTGCTTTTCATACATTCTCCTTATAAATAAATTTAGGTCTAATCAACAAAAGAAGCGCGGGAAGCACCGTTAAACTTACAAATGCGCTTGAAAACATTGTAATAGCGATTAACATTCCAAGATCGCCTAACATGACAAAATTTGACAGCGTTAGCACGGCAAAACCCGCTCCAACCGACAAAGCGTTGATGATAATAGCTTTCCCTGAACTGAAAAACACATGCCGCAGGAAATCGCTCCCGCCGCTTGCGGCAATGCTGCCGTAAGCGAGATATTCCCTCTTATACGCTTCCATGCAGTGAATAGAGTAGTCAATCCCGATACCTACAGCGACGGCGGCAACCATTGAAGTGCCGAGGTTCAGTTTTATCCCGAAAAATCCCATAACGGCAAAATTAATCAGTATGGAAATTGACAGCGGAATAATTCCGATAATGCCCGCTACCCATGATTTATTCGCAAGCGATACTATAATGAAAACGCAAATGATAGAAAATAACATCGAAATAACTTGCGTTTGAACAACCTGATCATTCAAAGAGCTTTCCACCATCGTAGTTCCGCCCAAAGTAAATTTTACTTCTTCGCCGATATTAAAGTTGCGAAAACTGTCTTTAACATACCGTCTTATTTCCTTAAAAATAGCGTGGCTGTCCTCCATTCCAAGAGTGCGAAGCTGAACTGTGGCTTTTATCGCCGTAGGTTCAAGGGGATCGTTTGCGTATTCGCTTATGTTGCCGGAAAGCAAAATAAGGTAATTCGCTATTAACCTCTGCAAGTCCTCTTTGGTTTCTTTGCCGTAATATTTGGGATTACTCGGTATTTCATAATAAGACGCGCCTTCGTAATTTACCTGTTTTTTAAGTTCCCAAACAAGAGCGTTCACATCCATAGAACGTGACTTGCTGCCAGCTCTTTCGAAGAGTTCTAATAATTCCGTTTGCGTGTAAACTTTATTTTTATCTTTATTGGTTTTTTTGGGAGCGATAACTGCAGGTTTGGGAGTATCGTCGAACTCAAAAGAACCAAATCCAAAATCATCGCCAAACCCGAAACTTTCTTTTTTTGGGGCGGAAACTGACGGCGTTACTGGAAGTCCGTCGGGACTTTCATCGGCGTTAAAAACCTGATTAATACGTTTTATCAAATCCGTAAAACCCATTACTTTGCCAACGCCAGTAACATTTTTTTGCATGTACGAAGAAAGCCCGTCCATGACGGCAAGGGTATCGGGGTGTAAAATCGTTTCAGTATCTTTCGCGCTGAAAACAATACTTACAATCTTTGAACCGCCGAATTGCTGTCTTATAAATTTATCCGCAATATAAATTTCCGTATTCGGTTTAAAGTATTCAACCATTACATTGTCAATTATCAATTTTGACAGCCCGTAAAAAGAAAAAATTACAATTAAAAAAGCGATAAATAAAATCGTCTTTTTTCTGATAGAGAGTATTGTAAGATTGTCAGCGATAAAAGCGCTGACGCCTTTATTTTCCGCTTCCGCGTGTTTTACATTTCTGATTTTCTTAGGTCCTCTGATAATTAAAAGGGAAGGAATAAGAAAAATAGAAACCAAGAAAGCGGCGGCTACGCCGAAGCTCGCGAAATAGCCGAACTCCCTGCATGGTGCGACAGTTGTAAAACAGAACGAAAGGAAACTTACAAAAGTTGTTAAGCCTGCGAGAAAAACAGGTTTTATAATTTTCATTACTGTATCGATAACAAGAGCGTTATGTTCTTCTCGGCTTATGTCGGAATTCTTTAATTCACGGCTTAAAAGGTAATGAGTAACAATGTGAATGCCGTATGCGCTTCCGACGGCGACGAGTATAACAGGCAGAACGGTGGATATAACGGAAAGTTTAATGCCGAACAGAGGCATCGCCCCAACAGACCATATTACGGAAATAACAACGGAGATAAGAGGCAGTACAACGGGAGTAAACGCCCTGAATGAAATAAAAAGTATTAAAAGCACGACAAGAATTACAACGGGAATAAGCAGTTTAAGATCGGCATTCATCGCTTCGTTTACTGTGGCGATAATGATAGGCATTCCCGTAACATGGACTGTAGCGTAGCTGTCAAAAACATCATGCGCAATGTCCCTTATTTTGATAAAGTATTCGCTTGTTTCTTTGGAGCTTGCCTGTTCCGAATTTATTGACAGCGGAATTAAAATTTGAGTCGCCGTAAAGTCATCGGAAAAAAGCGCGCGCTCGTACATATCCCAAGAGAGCAGACGGCGTTTTAATTCCGCTATTTCTTCCTGTGTGCCTGTAAAGCCGTCTTTTAAAAGTTTTTCTACTACAATGGCATCGTCTTTTGACGTAATATAGTCGGCGTTTATTAAAGAAGTAACGCTTTTAACAATCGGTATTTCTTCAATTTTTTCTTTGTATATTCTTATGCTGTTAATAAAATCGGCGTCAAAAACAGTGCCGTACTGCCGCTGAAGCCCCACAAGAATAAAAAACGAGCCTCCGAACTGTTCGTCAATCCAACGTGATGTTAAAAGAGCGGGGTCATCCGGCGGCACAAAGCGCATATTGTTGTTTTCCAACTCCGCCTTAGGCAGTTGAGCGCCGAAAAAAACTGTAATAAGTACGATAACAGCGGTAATTATCCACGGGTATTTTAATATTTTTTGCATAATTTCCTATTTTCTAAAAACTACAACATAAAAGAAAAATAGTCAACCTATTTAAGTTCCGCGCTAACCGCTTCCCATTCACGGGTTTTTACCTCGATATTCGCCGTACATTCGTCAAGTTTTATTTTAACGGCTTTTGCCTTTTCCCCATTTGAATAAACATCAGGGCGTGCAAGTTCTTCTTCAAGTTTTGCCTTCTCTTTTTCAAGTTCTTCCAGCGTTTTCATAATTTCCGCTTCCTGTCTTTCCAGTCTGCGGACTTGCGCCTGTTTCTGTTTGTCCAAAACTCTTTTTTCAGCGTTTGAAATATTTTGCGGTTTTTCATCTGTAAGATTTTTTCTTTTTGATGTTTGCCCCGATTCGGTTTCTCTGTTTCCTGCGTTCGCCTTGGAATCCAAATAATAAGCGTAATTTCCGTAAAACAATTTCGCTTTTGCCGGAGTATTATCAGTTCCCGGCATAAGTTCCAGAGTCTTTGTGGAAAGTTCCTCCATAAATGCCCTATCATGCGAAACAAAAATAATCGTGCCGGAGAACTTTTTTAATGCGTCCAGTAAAATATCCTTTGAATACAAATCAAGATGGTTTGTCGGCTCATCAAGAATAAGCATATTCATTGGTTTTAAAAACATTTTCAGCAGGGCAAGGCGGCTTTTTTCCCCTCCGCTTAAAACAGATACGTTCTTGTAAACGTCGTCGCCTCTGAATAAAAAAGCGCCAAGCATATCACGTAACTTAGGAACAAGGGAAAGAGGCGCTTCTTCTTCCATAAACTCAAGTATGGATAAATTGGAGTCCATCGCCTCCGCCGCGTCCTGCGAGTAGTAGCCCGTCTTTATGCCCGTTCCAAGTTTTATGTTACCGGTAAAATCATTGTCAGCGCCTGCAAGTATCCGCAATAGGGTAGTCTTGCCCGCTCCGTTAGGACCTGCTACAACAAGCCGCTCTCCCGAATCAAGACACAAATCAAGCGCGGATAAGACGGGATGTTTTCCGTAACTCTTACCGATTCCTTCAAGCGTAAGAGCTACATTTGGCGAATGCGGCGGAGGCGGAAAACTGATATCAATCTTCTTAAAGGATTCGGGTATTTCAACTCTTTCCATTTTTTCAAGACGTTTTATCAGTTCTTGGGCGAAAGCGGCTTTGCTTGCCTTGTAACGGAAACGGCGGATAAGAGCCTCTGTCTTTTCAATTTCTTCCTGCTGTTCGTTGTAGCGTTTTAAAAGAGTCGCTAATTCTATCTTGCGTGTTTTTTCGTAGTCGGTGTAATTTCCGGCATATCTTTTTAATTCGCCGTTATAAAGCTCATAAACTTCGTTTACGCAGGTGTCAAGAAAATATCTGTCATGCGAAACTAAAAGATAGCCGCCCTTAAAATCATTAAGGTGGTTTTCAAGCCACGATCTCGCTTCAATATCAAGGTAATTTGTCGGCTCGTCCAAAAGCAAAATATCCGGTTTTTCCAAAAGAACTTTTGCTAGGGCGATACGCATCTGCCAGCCGCCCGAAAACTCTCCCGTATCGCGGTCAATGTCCTTGTTGGAAAAACCAAGACCGGAAATAACTGCCGCTATTTCCCCCTCTCTCCTGTAGTAGCCTGTCTCTTCTATCCGTTCTTGTAAATTGTGGTGTTCTTCTATCAACAGTTGGGTAGCGGAATCGTCATTATTCGATTTTTCAAGAGTTTCGCCTATTTTTTCCATATTCTCAAGTAACGTATGAACAAAACTAAAAGCCGTCTCAACTTCATCACGAAGTGTTTTGCCGTGATGTACTATTCCCGATTGCGGCAGNTAAGAAATNCGNGTGTCTTTNTGCACNGCNCNGTCGCCCGAATCGGCGTTGTTTTTTCCGGCGATAATTTTCATNAATGTCGATTTACCGCAGCCNTTCGCTCCCGTTAAACAGGACTTTGATCCTGCCGCGAGACGGAGCGAAACATTTTTTAAAATATCTCTGTCTCCAAATGCAAGGCTTATTCTGGAAAATTGTACAAACGACATATTATCAGGATTTATCGGGAAAGAAATATAAAACCACAGGTGACGAAGCCCTTCGCATAACGGTGGTATTTTCTATGCCGTAATCGGGAACAACTTCTAGGCGCAGTCCTTGATTATCAAGAGCGTATAAAAAATAAATAGTGTTGTTTTGTCTGGTATCCGTAAAACGCAAAGTAAAAGCGCCGCTGTACTTGTCTTCGTAAGAAGACGGAATATACAAGTCCATACTGATACGTCCGCCGCCTCTGGTTTCCTGCGGGACAATTTGCGGAACAAGAAGATCATAATCTGTCCATGTAAAATCTCCCGTCTTTAGAAGCGTAATTGTTCCGTAGTTGTTGCTTGAGAATACGGGACCTTGGTTATAAATTTTCAAAAACAAAGTTTCACGGCGGGCGTTTTCCTGAATGATAAGATCGTCTACTTTGGAAGAAAGAGCGGAAAACAAAAGATTGCGTCTTTGCCCTGAATTTTCCGTAAATTGCACAGACAGCGAAGTGTTTGACTTTAATGTCATTGTAAGATTTGTTCCCTCAAAATTCCATGTGCGTTCGCCTTCGGAAATTATTCTTTGATATGTAAATTGTCTTTCCAAATCGGGCAGAATAATTCTGGCGATGCCCGTTTCCTGTCCGGGATCAAAACGGTAATTTTTTTCCAGTTCCTCAACATCCAACCGCCCCGAGTTAATCATTTGCGAATAAATATCGGAAGACCATATTTTGGACAAAAGCATATCAAGGTCGGGATCGGGATTGCTTCTTTGAGTTGGGGCGGCTGTTTGAACAGAGTCGCCGTTCTGGGTAAATAATTTTAATCTGAACGAAAAACAGAAACCGATAGCGCCGTCATTTGTCAGCACTTTGTACCATTCGCCCGGTAAAGGATCGCCTGTCGTGCTTATCGGCGGAACGCCTTTTGCTACGCCGAGAATTTTGACAACTTCTCCAAGCCGCATACGGTAAACTCGTTGGGAGTTATTGTCGGGCTTGCTGCGTATTGGAAGACCGTCCTGCAAATTCTCGGCGTAAAGCATAGCGTACGGCGCGAAATTTTCCGCCCATTTTTCCGCTTTTCGCTTACCGCCTATAAGCTCAAGCTGAGTAAGCGGGATTTCTTTTTTATTCCCCTTGTATTTTCCCGATTGTTCAGGAATTCCCACAACCCATATTTTTTCGATATTTGATTTGATATAAACAGGAAGAACAGTCCCTGAATCGACAGGCGGATCGTCAATAGACCAAAGTAATACGCCGTAGCCTAACTTTGAACATGAAGAGAACGCCAGTATAAAAAAAAGAGAAAATAAAAATAATAAACGGTTTAATTTATTCAACTATCGCAATGATATCAGCCATTCTGAGAATAAGGTGTTCCTCACCGTCAATTTTAACCTGAGTTCCGGCATATTTATCGTACATTACTTTATCGCCGTTCTTAACGGTGATTTTTTCCTTTTCCGTGCCCGGACCGACCGCCGTAACGGTTCCCTGCTGGGTTTTTTCCTGCGCTGTATCGGGAATAATAATTCCCCCTGCTGTTTTTGCTTCGTTTTTCTCAAGTTTGACCATAACACGGTCACCTAATGGAATAACTTTCATCTTTTTCCTCCGTAAAAAAAATATTTGTGTTCCTTAATAATACAAAAAACAGGTTTTATCGTCAATATACGCTTTTATCAAGTTCCAGTTGGGCGGTCAGGTTATCGGGGTCGAATTCAAGGGCGAATAAAAGCGCCCGCCTCGCGTCTCCGGGTCGTTTTAAGTCATTATAGCACCTTGCTATGCGAATTTGCACGTTGGCGGCGGCTTTGTTCTTTTGGGGGCTTGTTAATTGCAGTTTTTCCGCCGCAAATTCATATTGTTCCAAAGCTCGGGAAATAGAGCGCGTCGTTTCCAAAATCCTTCCGTAATTCGCAAAAAAGTACCAATCCCGCTCCTGCGAAAGCATCGGGCGCAGAACAGCTTGCGCGTTGTCAAGCTGTCCCTCAATCATAGAATATAGCGCCCTGTAAAAATCAACCCAATCTTCGCTGAATTGAAGCATTTCCGTGCGATTAAGAAGAATTGACGCTTCGTTATAATCACGTTGAAAAAACAAATACCAGCAAGCCCATTTGTAAAGCTCCTCGTTGTTTTCATGGCGATCCAAAAGAAGCCATGTTTGCGCTGTTTGAAGACCCGGGTTGCGTTCCTGCGCCAGACGTTTGCAAATTTCAAGATCGATATACGGATAATCCTTCGGTGAAAAATTTATTGTGCCTCTTAATAAGACAAGCGCTTTTGTATATTCAAGAAATCGGCTGTAACGAATAAGAGCGAATTGACGGCTGTTTGAATTTGACACAGTTTTCAAGTTTACAAGCGTTTCAAGATACTCTGCCGCAGTGTCGCTGTTTTCCGCAGTCGCCGCAAGGTTGTAAAGGCTTATTTCATCGGGCAGTTTTGCAAGCAGCGTCCAGATCGATACGGCGCTGTCCGTAAAACCTCCAAGATACAAAGCGTCCGCCTGCCTGCCCAGAGCGTCAATGGTATTTAACATAGAGAAAAGTTCGGCGCTTCGCAGAATGTCGCCGAAATCATAGTTGTATTCGGCGGCAAAACGCACTGCGTCAACAGAAGGTTTTCTTTCCATCAGCATTTGTATCTCCGCTGAAGCTCCGTGATAATCTCCTCGAAGGATTTTCAAGAGCGCCAAATTGACAGTGACGGATTCCGTTCCGTCCGAATGAATATCATCGGGCAGGGCTTGAGCTCTTTGCGGAGAATTAAGGTCTCCGAGCAGGGCGTGCAATGAAAGCCGTAGCATATTCAAAGAGGGGTTTGTTATAAAAGGAAGCCAGTCTCGCAGTTTTGCTTCTGTTTCTTTGTTGACAGCGGAATCTTTTACAAGAGACGCCGCCGCTATCGCGATAACAGGTTCCGCGTAAGGATGCGTTTTTAACGCGTTGTTTATAGATGAATGATAATTTTCCAAAGAAGGCGGATCGATTTTGGCGAGAGATCTTCTGCGTTTAAGGACAGAAAGCCACGATTCAACGCTGATAGCTTTTTTCTCAAGACGGTCAAGCTCATGGTGAAGACGGTCGTATTCTCTTTGCGTCCCGTAAATTTCAGCCGCCAGAAAATCATAATCCCTCATGATACTTGCAAAGCTATCCTGCTTGCGGAAATTCTTCCAAATGCTTCTTTCGCTGAAATACATAAAAATAAGTCCGCCGCAAATTAAAATAAAAAGAATTAACCCCGCAAGCAAAGTAATTCGTAATCTGTTATGAGTGTGATTTGTTCCGCTCATGATGTTCCCTTAGGCAATGGAGTTTGCTGTAACGTTACCCGAACACTGTCAAGAACGCCGTTAACAAACTTGTAAGAATCATTAGCTCCGAATTCCACGCAAATACCGATTGCTTCTTCTATGACGATAGAAGGAGATATATCTTTTTGAAACATTAATGTATAAACAGACATTCGCAGAATAGCGAGGTCAACTCGGTTAAGGCGCGAAATATCCCAATTTTGCAAATGTTTTTTAATCATGTCGTCAACAGCGTCGATGTTTTCGATGGCGCCGACTACCAACATTCTGGAATAAACAGCCATTCCTTCGTCAAGATTTTTTAATTTATCTTCGTCAAGCCACGCGAAATTTGTAAGCTCCTCTACGGGAACTTTATTAGATTCCCAAAAGTAGAGGGCTTGAAACGCCAAAATTCGGCTCTTCCGCCTGGATGCCATTTTTTATTTCCAGTTTATATTTTCTTCAAATACTTTGAATGTTTTGCCCGACCTTAAATCTTTAACTATTTCTTCGCTTGCCTGTTTTAAAACGGCTTGCTGTCTTTGATTTAAAAGTCCCTGCCCGATATAATCTCTAACCGTTATTCTTGTTCCAAACTGTAAAATATCAGTTAACTCAAGCTGTTTTCCGGCGTAATTTTCGGTTACTTTAATAATTTGAAACCCTTGCAGTCCTTCTATTAATTTGGAAACCTGTCCTTGTTTTAAACCGAAAGCGACATCCATAAACGCCTGACCTACAATATTTCTGGCTTCTTGATTTCTGGGAAGATAACCAGCGTCTCCCGCTTGATAACCTGAATTGGGAACGGCGCCTCGCTGAGCTACTTCATCAAACTTTGCCGGGTCATTGTTAATTTCTTTAATAAGTGATTCCGCAAGTGTTTTTGCTTTTGTTCGGGATGCCGCATCTGGTCCATAAGGAATTTGTATTACGGTGCAACGGATCGTTTCAGGACGTACAAGTTCGCCTTTTAAAAGAGTATATTCACTTTGAATTTCTTGTTCTGTCGGCATTTTAACCGAATTAATCAGATCGCCTTTTTTTGCCATAAGGTATTTTTGAACGATCAACTGTCTGCGAAGTTGTTCTTTAAAAGGCGCAACTTCAAGACCGCTTTCATTCAAAATAGCCTGCGCGAATTCCGTGTCTGTAGGTTGACGTCCAAGCCGTTGAGCCAAAATATTTCTAAGTTGTTGAATTTGTTGGTTTGTTTCATTATCTGTAACCATTATTCTATCTCGTTCAGCTGCCTGTAAAACAAGTCTTTCATTTATCATTACATCAAGCACCTGAAGTCGTTCATCCTTGGTTAATGTTTTTCCCGACGCTTTTTCCATACGTTGTACATCCGTACGAAGTTGTCTGACGGTAATAGCCTCAGTTTTTGTTAAATTTACTGTCGCCGCAGGTTGTAAATCAGCTTGAGCAAAACAGGGTAGAGCGATAAAAAGCCCTAATAATACAAATAATATCTTTTTCATAGTTTCCTTTAATATATCTTAATATATCATAAATTCAAACACTTGGTAAATAGAAAGGTTAATGGAACTTCAAAAAAAACGGCGGTTTTTTTGAAGTTCCTTGAAGAAAACCGCAAATTTTTTAAAGCGTATGGTTTATTGTAGAGCGGTTTTCTTCATAACTTTTATTGCAAAACCGCCCGAATTCGGCGTACTCCGGCTGAGGAAGATTGCTCTTTTTGAATGGTAAATTTCCCCAAAATACCGATTTTTTCCACATGGGGACCGCCGCAGACTTCTTTAGAAAAGAAATCCGACGTTGAGTTACCGATAGTATAGACTTTTACCTGCGACTCGTACTTTTCCCCGAAAAGGGCGATAGCTCCCTGCGCCTTCGCCTCTTCAAGAGCCATAGTTTCCAAGAAAACAGGGTAATCTTTTTCTATCTGCTCATTAACAATATCCTGCACCTTTTTAACCTGTTCCGGCGTCATTGGCGAGTCGTGGGTAAAATCGAAGCGCAGACGCTCCGCCGTGATATTGCTCCCTTTTTGGGCGACATGATCCCCAAGCACAGTCCTTAACGCCTTGTGCAGAAGGTGGGTCGCCGTGTGGTATTTAACCGCCATCTCGCCCTGATCTCCAAGCCCGCCCTTAAAAGAGCCGCTCTGGGAGCGTGAAAGTTCCTGATGTTTCTGAAACGCTTCGTCAAATTCTTCCTTGTTTACCTTCATTCCCGATTCGGCGGCAAGTTCTTCCGTAAGCTCGATTGGAAAGCCGTAAGTATCGTAAAGTTTAAAAGCTAGCCGCCCCGACATGATTTTTCTTGGGTCTTTAAGCAGATTTGGAAGAAGTTTTTCAAACTCATGTTCACCCTTTTGCAGGGTCTCCAAAAATTTCGCTTCTTCCTTATCTAGTTCGCTGATTATAAAGCTGCGGTTTTGTTCCAGTTCCGGATATGCGCCCTTTAGCTGTTCCACAACAACCTGCGCTATGGGAGAAAGACTGAATTCCTGATTGTTAAGTTTTCGCCCGTGGCGTACGGCTCGGCGAATAAGTCTGCGAAGCACATAACCAGCTCCCACATTGGAAGGGCTTACCGCCTTTGGGTCTCCCAAAATAAAAGTTGCCGAGCGCACATGATCCGCTATAATCCGTATCGAATAATCTTTATCGTTATCCTGTCCGTACTTGTGCCCGTTCGCCGCCTTTTCAATCGCCGCTATAACAGGAGCGAAAATATCGGTATCGTAAACGCTTTTTTTTCCGTTAAGAACGGTCACGGTTCTTTCGATGCCCATGCCCGTATCGACGCATTTTCTCGCAAGCGGTTCGTAAGCGCCCGAAGCGTTTTTTTTGTACTGCATAAAAACATCGTTCCAAATTTCCAGCCATTTTTTGCAAGAGCAGCCCGGCTTGCAATCGGGACTGCAGGGAGCGTCGCCT
>JGI20170J14366_1001234_pt1 | contig 11171 bp, 12 predicted proteins | sample TergutNc150P3_FD_14366 | JGI IMG/M metagenome (IMG submission 14366) | reverse complement strand
TTAGAAAAAAAAATTATGTTGGGATTAGAACAATTCATAGAATGGCAAAACAAAGAAGGATTCAAAAAAATATAATACGCCTACACTGCACATAACAAGTCATTATACGCTTCACCTTAGTTTTACAGTTGCTGAAACGCTCCATCTACCTTTATCACAACGGCAAAACCGTCGCACACAGCTGAAATGTTAGAAGACGTTTTTTGAGGGTATGGGTTCCCTGAATTCAAAAATGAAATATTGCCAGTACGCTGTAACATCAAAATGTTTACAAGAAGAGTTCTCGCAAAGAAGTCTCTTTCCACTTTATGCCCTTACAACACCGCCAAGCTTGTCTGCCGATGCTTCCCAGGGCTGTCTGTAATACCAGCCGGAGCCTTTCTTTTTTATGCGGCTGTAGATGTTCCCGCTGAGGGAGGGCAGGCCAATAATAAGCAAATAAAGCGGGCCTAAACGCCGCGACTGGACGCTGTGGCCCTGTTCGTGCTTTTTTACAGTTTCGCCATAAGCCTGGTAAATAAATATATACCTGCCAAGCGATAAGCCAATTAGAATGTCTAATCCGATAAAGATACTTTCTTGATGCTTCGCAACATATACAACTTTTCCGGAGAGTTTAAATACCTTCCAGAGAGCTAACGCCAATAAATTCTGGGGCAGTTGCCAGAACCAAAGCAGAGCTTTCATAAAATAATTATACTATGGAATTTATTATATTTGCCAAAAATATGCGGTTTCCATCATTGAAACCCTGGTCCTTCGCTTTGGTTTCATGCCACAAAACTGGTATTTTCAAAATAGCTTTATTGACATAAAATTATTTAAGTCCAGATTAAATTCCCCGTTTTTGGAGGTTTTCAGAGATATTTTGAATTTCGTAGAATATGGTTGATAAAATATTAGTAAACGCATAAAATAATAACAGGAAAACTTAATGAAAAATTTGTTTTTACTTATTTTATTATTTTCTTTGGTTTCCTGTGTTTCTAATGCTAAAAAAATTGATAATTATGGTAATCCCCAAAAAGCTCTTTTAGTAATTGATATGCAAATAGATTATGTCGATGAAAATGGAAAATTCCCAATTGAAATTAACCAAATAAATAATTTAATATAAATACTATTATTGACGAATTTCAAAAGAGTGATTACAATATTATATATATTAGAAATAATTTTAGGAAAAATGACATTAGAAACATATTTCGTAACTACGCTGTAATTGAAGGGACATCCGGAGTAGAAATACATCCAAGAATAAACATTGTTTCAGAAAATATTTTTGATAAATATTCTCCGAGTGCATTGTCCAATAATGATCTTGAAAATTATCTGATACAGAATCAAATTAACGAATTATTTTTATGCGGAGTAATGGCGGATGTAAATGAATGTGTGGGGCAAACGGCATTGGACGCATTAAATAAGGGTTATATGGTAAATTATATTGGTAATGCTGTAGGTTCATCAAGTTTAAAAAATATTGAAAAAGCAATAGATAATTTAAAAAAACGAGGAATAAAAATAATTGTACTTACGTCTTGAATTCGAAAATATATTTAGAAGATTACTTAAAAAGACTTGATCAAAAGAGAAAGATTGTTTATATATAGATCAATAAAAAAGGGATAAAATGGAAAAGTGGACAGATAAGATATTTTACCATATATACCCGCTTGGAATGTGTGGTTCACCTAAACGAAATGATTTTTGTTCGCCAGCTGGCAATGGGTTGTTATCATTGGTAAAACATATACCAAGGCTTTTATCGCTTGGAATAAACGCGCTTTATATAGGACCACTTTTTGAGTCAAGCTCTCATGGATATGACACCGTTGATTATTATCATGTTGATCGCAGGCTTGGAAACAATAATGATCTTAAAGAACTGGTCAGAATACTCCATGAAAATGGTATTTCCGTAATTCTTGACGGAGTTTTTAATCAAACTCTCAATATAATAATTGGTATTTAAATATAAACTTTTTTCAAAATAATGAATATAACGATGGGTTTTCGTATGAAGGGTGGGCTGGACATAAAAGTCTTGCAAAATTAAATCTTGCTTGTCGTGACGTTCGCGATCATATTTTGGGTGCTGTAAAATACTGGATAGACGAATTTGACATAGACGGCTTACGATTAGACGCCGCTAATGCTATTTCCGTTGATTTTCTAAGAGAGTTGTCTTCTTTTAGCAAAAATCTGAAGAAATCATTTTGGCTTATGGGAGAAATTGTTGCAGGCGATTATCGTAGTCTGGCACACGAAGGCTGTCTTGATTCGGTAACGAATTATGAGTTATATAAAAGCCTTTGGTCGAGCTTTCAAAACCAAAACATTTATGAACTTTCGTGGACATTGAAAAGGGAGTTTTCCAATGGCGGTTTATATCAAGACCTTGCTTTGTATAATTTTGTTGACAACCATGATGTAAACCGCGTGGCCTCTTCATTAAAAGAGCAAGCAAATCTTTTCCCATTATATGGCACATTATTTTGTGTACCCGGTATTCCTTCTATATATTATGGCAGTGAATATGGCGTTTATGGAAAAAGAAATGATCACAGTGATTATGAATTACGCCCTGCATGGGAAGATGGTTGGTCAGAATCAAATATAGGAAAAGACCTTTTTAAAGAAATATGCCGTTTTTCTAAGTTACGACGCGAATCGGAGGCATTAAAAAATGGTAATTATTGTGAACTTTTGGTAAGTTATGAACAAATATTCGCATTTTCAAGAGAAACAGATAAAGAAAAAATTATTGTGATCATAAATCCGGCACAAAAAAAGAAGAAGTGTATCTTAAATAATGAAAAAATCGGAAATTCGGAATGGATAGATTTACTTTCAGAGGAAAAGTTTATAGCCAGGAATAATATTCTTGAAATATTATTACAGCCTTCATGGTTAAGAATATTAAGGAAATTATGACTACACATCACATACCCCTAAAATCAATTTTACCTAAAGGTAAAGTAACAATTGATACAGGCAACGATGAACTTTGTATGACTGCCATCACGGCAATTAATACGGAATATGTCTATCAGGATGCTCCTATCAGGTCTTTTGCCTGTATTCCTGGTAAATTCAAGCTCCCGTTCCGTATTGACATAACAATAAAAATTGATTCGCCGTCTCTGTATTTGATAATTGGGAAAGGGCATATAAGCTTTAACAAGGGTATGGACAATCGTAGCGTAACTGATATTTTAGGTAATGATTATAAGCCAAATACTCACGAGTTTAATAATTTTATTCCCATNAATAAATATGTTGANATATCNGTTACCTATGGNTGTAAGGCNATGTGGATAAATGTCAACAATGAANNCCGTTGTTTTTCAAAAAATGATCCTTATATCAAAGCGTTAAAAACCAACAGTTTGGCAGAGGAATGGAAAGATGGATTTGAATTTGGGATTGCCTGCGATAAACGCACTCAGTTGACATTAAAATCAATTAATATTACTGAATACGAGGATGAAGAGCCTGTTGCTCCCACAGGGAATATTACGATAAAAACGCCGCAGCCTTGTTTAACCTCATCGGGAAAATCCACTGTTGATGAATGTATACATGGATTGGCTCCTGACTTACAAAAAGAAATTTTGAGTACTGATGAATATCTGCTTAATGACATGAAAAAAAGCCTGAAATTCAAACGTAAGATAGAAGGCGGGTATCCCAACAGCAGAATAACATACGTATCACCCTTGGGGATCTCATATAAAANATTTNTAACCGNTTTTCTTTTATCNCATGATATAGGATGGGTGGATTATACTACCAAACGCGAACAGGAGAAATATGGCGGCACAAAAAAAGCTGACTACACAATTGAAACATTAAATAAACTCGCAGAAACATCATTGGAATTTTCCAATGAAATATTTTTCCGTATGAAAGAATGTGTTAATTGTGACGGTCATGGCGGCTGTATACACACAAAATCATATAAATATGATGGAAAAACAAAATTATCCTGCGGTGGTAGGATACATTTTAAAATGTTTCCCTCAGATTTCAACGATTTAAGAAAAATGGTGGATGCAATAAATTCTGTCATTTTATCTTTATGAATAATATAATTATATATCAAGGAGATGAATTATGAAGAGATCAATACCAATATCTTACAAATTTTGTCCGATGCCGTTATTTCTTTATGGTACATACAAAGAGGATAATATGCCCAATTTTGGTTTATTTGGCTGGTTTAGTTTTTATTGGGACGTTGAAATAGGCGTAATGGCCTGTATTGGAAACAAAAAATTAACAAATGATCGCATACAGGCTACGAAGGTTTTTTCGGCTAATCTGGTTACAGAAGAATTATTGCCTCTTGCTGATTATTTTGGCAATAAGGAAGGATATTCAAAGGATAAAATGAATGTTGATGTGGAAATTGAAAAAGGGCAAGTTCTGGATGTTCCGGTCTTAACAAAAAGCCCATGGATTTTTGAATTGGAAGTTAATAAAACAATAACTTTTAAAAACAGCGACATTTTTTTATGCAATATCAGGAATGTTTTAGCTGAAGAATATTTGTGTGATGAAACATTAAGCATCGAAAAACGTGTAAAGACAATTCTACCAGTGCATACCGTAAGTCAAAAGTATTTTTCGTGGAGTGGAAATGAAATTTGTGATTGGGGAAAAGCAATGAAAGAAATAATAAATGAAAGTTAAACTTGGCCCTGCCCGCCGACTGTAAGCCTGTAAAAAGGTTCCTTGATATTGTTTGCTTTGAGTTCATCCAGTTTTTTTAGAGGCAATTCCACCGCCTCCAAAATCGCTCCTGAAACGATGATTCTGGCATTGTAACCGCCGGCTATTCGGGAAAAAATTTTCGCCTGTTGAACCGCTGTGCCAAGGGCGATGTAGCCTGAAAGGGCCGTCCAGGCAAAAGCGCAATTGCCTGTATCCAGGCCAAAATGCCAGGATGCACATTCAGGCTGCTGGGCAATTTCAGAAACAAGGCCGACGGCTCTTATTGCGGGAGCCGCGTTCGAGTTGATGTTGTTCTCATAGGGAGAAGCCTCTTTCTGGCTGGCAAGGAATATTCTTTCAAGCGGAGAGCCAAAGCACACAATGACCAGATCTTCTTCCGTTCCCGTAATGACGCCTCCGGCCTTTATAAAACAATCTGCGGCTTTTTCCTGGAATGAAAGAACCTGTTTGGCATAACGGACGGACGAATCGGCGTTTTTTACGGCCACAACCGCCGCTCTGGCGTTTATAATCTGAGACTGAATGGGCTTTCCCGCTTTTATGACGCTTTTCAAATAAGGGCGTGAAACATAGGGACCAAAGGCCTGGCGAAAGCGTCTTGAATAACGGCTTTTTGCAATCAGCGCCCAGACAACGGAGACAAGAACGCCTGTCGTACATGACGCCACGGGAACCAAAGGATCATACCAAAAGCCGGTGAAAGCAAAACTTAGTGAAAGCCCTGTTCCAAAAAGCAGGCAAAAGAGCAAACCCGTACCCAGGGCGGAAAGCGGGCTCCGCTTTACAATAACGAGGCAAACAATAAAAGCTGCCAATAGGGAGCCAAAAAAGAGGAATTTGTTTATTCCCGGTTTTACCACCCGTCCTGTGAGGATGCTGTTTGCCAGAAGTGCTGAAGCTTCAGCATCCTGAGGACTGCCGAGAATACAAAAAGACAAAGAAAGGGCGGTTTCCAGTTTTTCCCTCAGTTCCATAACTTCTTCCTGTCTAGCCCTGATGCTCGCAAAAATTCGCATCAGGGAATTCCTCATTTCGGACATTTTTAAAAGCTCTGCTTCTGCCTTGGGATTTTTATCCGTGAATTCTGAAGCGATTATTTCTTCATAACGATTTACCAAAGTCATTTCGGCAGGGCCGTTGAGAAAACTATCAAGACTCGAAAAATACCTTTTTCTGGCCTCGACCCAGGCGATTTTTTTCTCTTCTTCCCCGTTGGAGAAAACGGACGCAGGCTCTTCCCTTATAGAAAGGGCATAATCGTAAAGAATGCAGGGATTATTCTCGCCTTGTGTGGTTTGGAAAATTCCCAGGGCTTCCCCTTCCGAAAGCAGTCGCCTAAGGTTGCGGTCGGCTTCGTCATAAGCCAAAAAATCCGAAATCCCGATGCGCCTGAAATCCTCTCCCCTGTGGGGCTTTTCAAAAAGAATAGCGCCGTTATTATCCAGAGGAAGAATTCTGCTTGTTTCATCCGGGCCGCCCCTCATTGCAAGAACGGGGCCGTAGTTTCCCGCTTCGACATTGGATTCCCTGAACCGTGTTTTAAGGGCGGCGTAAATAATGTGTTCCAAAGTCCTTTCGACGGCTACGGGTTTAGAAAGATCCAGCACAGGCATTACCGGAACAATCCGCCTTAAAACCCCGTCACGGTCGGCTTTGGCTTTCGAGTATTCGTACCTCTCCGCCAACGCTCCCGGCCTTCCGCCCTCGCCTGCTCTTATCAGTTGCACTTGTAAATCCCCCGGACGCCGGACATGGCCGAAAAATGCCGCCGCCTTTTCCATGTTGAGAACAGCCCCTTCATCCCGCCGGACAAGGGCAGAAATCAGCCTTTCTTTCCCTTTTTCCGAAAGCTCAACCAGTTCCCCCACGAACCTGGCCGACTCGGTGGGTGCGACCGAGCCCGTTCTTATGGCGTCAAACAGGTTCTGGATATTTCTGCTAAAAACGGAAAATTCTTCGTCAAACCGGTAGAGTATTTCGTCTTCCCCCACGGTTCCGCCCGCAGAGAGCCCCAGAATTGGAACCTGGATGATCAAAGTTCTCCCGCCCAATTCCGTCATTGTGTAGAGCAGGGAAGTGGCGGCTCCCGGTTCAAGGATGCCGTCGCCCGATTCCTGGGTAGAAACCGAGCTGTCAATGATTAGAAGCTCCCTGGAAATCGGAAGGGCAGGGCGCAATTTAAGGAGAAAGTCATAAACAGGGCCAAGTTTGGGGCCGTCGAGAAGAAGATACAAAAGCGCCGCAACTCCGGCGGCAAACAAAAACGAGGTCAAAAACCGGAGGAAAGTAGACTTTTTAGTAGTATATACAGCTGTAGCCATTAGTTCCCTATATCTATATTTTTCGGCATTTTCCCGATAATATTGTATGAGGAGAGAAGATGAAAAGGAATATTTGTACTTTTGCGGCGGTTTTCATTCTGGTTTTGGCTTTTTCCGCCTGCGCCTCGCCTCCTCTGGAAGAAATGCAAAAAGCCGAGGACGCGGTTACCCGTGCCGAAAACGACGCCGATGCGGTTACCTACGCCGGGAATTTAGTTACCCACGCAAGGGACGCCCTGACCAGGATGCAAAGCGAGGCTGACAGCAAGCGCTACGACGCGGCAAAGGAATTCGCCGCCGAGGCTATCAACAACGCCGAAAAAGCAATTGCCGAAGGGCAGTCCGCAAAAGAGCGCTCAAAAACGGAGGCCGGGGCTCTTCTTGACAGCGTTCAAAACTCACTGGCAGAAACCTCGAATGTCATCGATAACGCCAGGAACGTACCAGATATCCAGCTTGATTTTGATGCCCTTGCGCAGGACACAAACGAAGCACACGAAACTTATGGTGAAGCCCGGCAGAGCTTTCAGGACGGAGATAACCCGGACGCCATTGCCAAGGGTCAGGCCGCCCGGGACCTTTTATCGGACATTAACGCCAAGGTGAACGAAGCGGCTATTGACACGTCCAGAAAGCAGTAGCCGTGGATTCCCAAACCGGGGCAGTGGGAAACGCGCTGAGTTCCGTGGATGTAGCGGGGGCTTAATGCGTTATTAAGGAAAATGCCATATGCTATTACCCTCATTAAAAGCATTTAAGGAAGATTATGATTTAATTTATAAACAAGCTGAAGAAATATTTAGTAAATATAACATATGTCAATGGGAAAGAAATATAGACGGATCATTTTCCTGTATTGTAAACAGAATCAATTCACAAAAAAATAATTTTCGATTTATTGAAAAAGACGGATGCTGTATAACCGTTTGTAAACATTCAAATGATTTTAATGATAAAGTAATTAGAAAGAACCAGCATAACAGCATGAAAGGATGTACTGTAAAAAGCCTGAAATGTAAATTACATATTTGTAAATATTTAAGGGAGTTAAATGACATGAATACTATAGAGGCAATAACAAAAATTGAGCAATTGACGAGTCTATTTCGACTAAAATATGATACATTATGGGAATGTATATCATATGGAGCATCAAAAAAATCCTGTATTGATTTTTATAAAATGTATAGGAATATATTTCGATAATGAAAAGATATTTTAGTCAATTAAGAATAGGTTTTTCTTTCTGCGGTTTTTTGGCATTTATATTGCAGGAATTGCCTTATTTGCCGTGGCTTATATCGCCCCCCATAGATAACCCGCTTGCAAACAATAATCCCGCGAATATTTTTTTGGGAGTTTTAGAACAGGCTGGAGGTATTTTAACAGTAGCGTTATTGATGCTTGTTGTGCCGAAAGAAACTATAAAAATAAAATTTAAAAGCGTTTTCTTTATTATTGCCGTTATGTGTCTGGTTGCTTATTATGTATGTTGGATTTGTTATTTCAATGGTATTACAAATGGCTGGTTAATAGTTATTGGTTTATCCGCAGTAGTACCGATTTATTATTTTTTTGTTTCATTATGGCTGAAAAATAATTTTGCAGTTATTTCAAGTATATTGTTTTTTATTGGGCATACGGGGTCAAATATGATAAATTTCTTATGGAACAAAATGTAATGTACACCCCGTATTATATATTTATTGATAAAGCGTTTTGAGGTAAATTGTTAAGAAACAAAGTCTCCAATGATCCAATATCCTGCATATCTTTATTTTCAATTATGTTCCCTTCATGCAATAAAACGCAATGGTCTACAAAATCATTTAAAAACTCAATGACATGACTGGAAAATAGTATCGTGATATTCTTCTTGCTTTTATAATGTTTAAGAAGGGTTTTTATCTTCATATTTGAAATTATGTCCAGGCCGTTATTTGGCTCGTCCCAAATGATGGTATCAATTTCGCCAATCAGGCTAACGACAATTTGAGCCTTCTTTTTCATTCCGGTAGAGCAATCACAGAATTTCTTATGCATGAATGAATCGATTTCAAAATAACGTATTAACTCCTTTGTTTCAGGTGATATTTTATTTTTTCCGGTTTTTAAAATAGTTGATAACTCTATATTTTCCATACAAGTTAATCGGGGATATAAAAAATCATCCGATGGAAGAAAAGCGATCTTTCTGCGATAAGGCAGAAAATCTTTATCATTGGTCGTTTTAACATTATCGTGAAAGACATATCCTGATGTTGGAATATATAGGCCCTCTATACAGTTTAGTAATGTTGTTTTTCCCGATCCGTTATAACCAATAATCCCATAAATGATTCCAGGTGAAAACTGAAGATTGATGTCTTTAATGCCTGAATTAGCATCAAACAGTTTTGTAAGGTGTTCACATATAATCATAACAAAGACCATTCCCTATATTCGTTTTTTGCTTTTATCAATACTGCAAAAAGGGGTATTAGCAAAATTGGCAATAAACCAACTGACAACGTGCTAATCCATACAGTAAATGCGATTATAAGTAATAGTATTATTCCTTTGGTAATTATATTGCCGGTTGTAAATGCAATAAATATTGAAATACAAAGCAAAACAACCACACAATATAAATATTTTAACAATAGTAGCACGTTAATCCTAGCGCCAATAAAAACAAAGAACAGGAGCAAAAGGCCAAAAGCTGTGATAAGAAAAAGCATAGTTCTTTTTACGTGGTAACTAAAAGTATTCGGAGAAATTATTGCCTGAAACTTCCAATTTATATTCCTTATAGAGTCGGTAATTCCTATAAATCCGATGGACAGAATAATTGTTAATCCAATAAACAATATCAGCGGATTTTCCAATTCATAAAGGGAATTTACATTTTTTGTGGTTTCAATCATAATAACCAAGGCCAAGGCAATACATACTACTGCTATTGTAAAAAAGTCAGGGGTTACATAATCAAATATTGCGCTTTTTATCAATGGATTAATTTTTGGATTTATTCGTTTTGTTTTCTTGTAATTTGTTTTTTTGGTTTTTAGATTGTTTTTTAAGTACATCAATAAGAAAGACAATACGAAAGAAATTACAGTTGCTGTTAACGTAATGGCGATATATTTTTTGCTTCTAACAAAATAGTATATAATAAAGTTGAAAGCCAATAGCCATATATTATTTACGAAGGCTTGTTTAATGAAAAATATGATATAAATATAGTTATTTTGAAGGCTACTTTTTGAATATTGTGTCAAGACGGGCATTACATTATAGTTTTTTAGAGATTTAAATAATGAAACAAGCACAAGAAAAGGCGTTATTATTATCATTATTTGTAAATTCGGCATTACTACAATATTTTTGCCTGTAATGGCATATATGAAAGAAACGATAATTATCGTAACCCAAATAATCAACAGGGGGAAAGCCTTAAAGAGTTTTAGTATTCTTTTTATTGTGATTCTTATACAGAATAACAATAATTCAATTTGATTCATGGAGAAATTCCACCCCAGCAACCTTTTCCATCTGGCGGATAAGCGCACTCATGTCCCTTGCAAGCGGGGCTTTAAGTGCAAGGCCCGCCGTCGCTTCCGCGTCTTTTCCGGCATAATCGGGAATGAAAAGCTCAGCGGCGTGAAGGCCCAGCCGTGAAAGAAGCGGGCGTTCATCCAACGGGTCGCCGCGCCACGAACGCTTGATGGTGGAAAGCAGAACCGGCTTTGCGTTTCCGTAAAGCTCATCGCAGACGACAGGATGGCCAAGCGCGGCAAGGTGCACGCGTATCTGGTGAATCCTGCCGGTTTCTGGCAGGGCTTCAAGGACGCTGTAATTTCCCGCACTTCCCAAAAGGCGGAAGGCGGTCAGCGCATTTTTGCCACGGAATCTGTCGATTATGGTAAGGTGCTTCTTGTTTCCGTTCGGGACAAGGGCGAGGTCGCAAGCGGTTTCTTTCCATGAAGGCCGTCCGCCAACTACCGCGATATAGCGCTTTTTAATCTGCCTGCTTTCAAAAGCCATTGAAAGGGTCTTGTGGGCCTCGCTGTTTTTTGCGAAAACCACCAGCCCCGAAGTTTCGCGGTCAATCCTGTGAACCGTGTAAAT
>JGI20170J14366_1001232_pt1 | contig 11185 bp, 5 predicted proteins | sample TergutNc150P3_FD_14366 | JGI IMG/M metagenome (IMG submission 14366) | reverse complement strand
AGGGATGCGGAGAAGCATGAGGCCAAGATTCGCCAATACGAAAGATTCCTAAAAAAAAGGAAAAATCTTTTGAAAACGTCTTGACTTTTATCATAGACGCTAAGGACCTGAGGTAATTTGTATGCTAAACGCCCTATTCCTGCTTATTTTTATAAAAAAAAATACTAGATAACGCGCAACTACCTAATCAAGCGTCGTCCTCCGTGTTCTCTGCTTCGAGCTCTGCGTGAAACCTTCTTAAGAAGTTTCTTTCTTAAGTTTATGATGTTGGGACTGCCTGCAGAGGAACAGGGTCAGCGTAAAAGAGTTTTTCACCCCCATACCTGTCGCATATTTGTCGCGTCCTGTTTGGTAGGATCATCTACTAATAAGGAAAATATATGAAATTAATCCATTCCCTAAAATTTCGGTTTGCCGTGCTTTTTTTTGCTTTTATTATTGCCCTGATTGGAATAATGTCCGTGCTGGGAATACGCCAAATGTCAAAAGCCGTTGCGGAATCATTTGCGGCGCAGGGCATTTACATAGTGGAAAAAGCGGTCTCGCTTATTGACGGAGATTCCTTTGAGACGCTGGCAAAATCAAGGGATCCAGGCGATCCCTTTTATGAGGAAACAAGGCTTAAACTGCTGGAATTAAAAGACTTTTCCGGCTGCAAGTATCTGTACACTATGGCTCCGGTAAACGGAAGTATTTGGCAGTTTGTCATTGACGGCAGCGCGGAACCGGATGACATAGAAAATTTTTCCAATATCGGAGATGAAGAAGATACAAGCAGCTATGACGACGCGTTCAGAAGATCGTGGACTTTAGGAAAAACACAACATGGCAATTTGGTAAAACAGGAAGGATGGGGTTGGCTGATTTCGTTCTACGTTCCCATCATAAACAGCGCCGGAAAAACAGTAGGAATAACCGCCTGTGATTATGACGGGGAGCATCTTCATAGTACCATTATCGGGAACATACAGCGGCAGATAGTTATAGGTGTAATTTCCGTACTATTAGGTCTTGCGATGATATTGCTCTTACTGCGGCAGATTTTTTTACCCATCGGCAAAATCAATTCTGTCCTGAAAGAAATTTCGATGGATGAAGGCGACTTAACCGGAAGGATCGAAACAAACAGTGATAATGAGATTGGGGAACTGGCCGGGTACTTCAATCTTACGATGGGAAAAATAAAAAACCTTGTAGGGACAATTAAATACAAAATAAACGGGCTTAACCATACCAGTTTTGAGCTTTCTACCAATATGAGTAAAACTTCTACAGCCGTGCAGCAAATATCATCTAACCTTGACAACATGGGAAACCTTATGGTCAAGCAGGAAAACGGAGCGATGGAGGCAGGCGACGCGGTAGGGGTAATTAAAGTCAATATTGACAGCCTTAACAAAATGATAGAGCAGCAGGCCGAGAGCGTGAATATATCGTCTTCCGCCATAGAGAAAATGACCGCCAACATTCACTCGGTTACCGAGACACTGTCGGAAAACAGCAGAAATGTCGGCGCGTTGACCGAGGCGTCGGAGAACGGCAAAACAGGGCTCCAGACCGTAGCGCAGGAAATACGGGAAATAGCCCACGATTCCGAGGGGCTCCTGGAAATAAACTCGGTAATGAACAATATCGCGAGCCAGACCAATTTGCTTTCGATGAACGCCGCGATTGAAGCGGCGCACGCCGGGGAAGCAGGCAGGGGCTTTGCCGTTGTCGCCGATGAAATCCGTAAGCTCGCCGAGTCGTCGGGCAAGCAGTCCAAAACCACCGCGGCTATGCTCAAAAAAATTAAAGCGTCAATAGACAACATTACCAAATCCTCTGATGAGGTGTTGGCGCGTTTTGGGGCTATAGACTCAAGCGTAAAAACAGTTTCAGAGCATGAACAAAACATCTTACGCGCAATGGAAGAACAGGAAACCGGGGGAAAGAAAATACTGGAATCCATAGGCCGCCTTAGGGACATAACTTCTTCCGTTAAGAAAGGTTCTGATGACATGGCAAAATCGGGTGAAACCCTGGTCAAAGAAACAGACGAATTCATAAAAACCAGCCAGGAAGCGGTAGAAGGCATGAACGAAATACTGACAGGCGTTAATCAGATAAAAGTCTCGGTAAACCATGTAAACGAAATGGGTCTGGAAAACAACCGAAACTTTGAATCATTAAAACATGAAGCTGATAAATTTAATGATACCGTCGGCGACGAGAAACTAAAAATCCTTATTGTTGATGACGATGATATTCATCTTGAAATGGTAAATACGGTGTTATCACCCGATTATGACGTATCAATCGCTAAATCCGGCAAGGAAGCGCTGGGCTTGTTCTACCAGGGTCTTGTTCCACAATTAATATTGCTGGACTTGATAATGCCTGATATGGACGGATGGGATACTTATAAAAGAATAAAAGCGATAAGCGGGTTGTACGATACCCCAATAGCGTTCTTCACAACTTCAAACGATCCTAAAGACATACAACACGCGCACGAAATAGGCGCGGTTGATTACATCAAGAAGCCTTACGACAAAGACGATCTATTAAGCAGGATAGTAAAAATACTCTGGTGACGCAAAGTGATAATAACTACAGGGGTGAAATTTGATTAGATGACTAATATATCTGTCGCGCATTTGTCGCGTCCTGTTTTGTATAAATATTAAAGGAGAAAAAAATTGAAAATTCGCATAAAACTTTTCGGCGGTTTCTCTATTGTTGTCGTGATTGGGGTATTACTCGGAACGGTCGGATATTATAGCAATATGAAATTAACATCGTCGTCTCAGGATATTCTTCTTTTATCAGAAGTAAGAATGAATGTTACGTCAATATTGAACGCGCATTTTCTATGGAGAGAGCAGTTGTTAGATACAGTGTATACAGGGGCTGAATTTAAAGGCTCGCTTGACTCTAACGCCTGTTCTTTAGGCAAATACCTGAATAGCGATGAAATAAAAAAAATGACCGACCCGGAAGCTCTTTCACTGCTCAACAAGATCATTGAACCTCATCGTATCATTCACTCCAAAGCGGGGGAAATTATCAATCATCTTAATAAAGGAGAAAAAGATGAAGCGTCTGCAATATTCAGAGAAGACGTTCTTCCAATATTAAATGACATCATCATTGATTTGGAAAAAATAGAAACGCGATACGGCGTTTTGCTGAATGATATAATAATTGAAAACAACAATTTAGGTGAAATGTCTAAACGCATTATTATAGTGGTCATCCTTGTCGCGATAATTGTAAGCATTTTTTTATCGTTAGTTATTACATCGAACATTACTATGCCCATTGTTAAGGTAGCCGATATCCTAAAAATAGTAGCCGAAGGCGATCTGACACAAAGTGTTAATGTCAATACAAAAGACGAAATAGGCGACCTTGCCCGTGACTTTAACCATACAATGGAAAAAATCAAGAATCTTATCATGAATGTTAAAAAAGAAGCCGACGTACTGTCCGAAATCGGTAACACCCTCGCAACCAACATGATTGAAACAGCGGCGGCAGTCAACCAAATTACCGCTAACATCCAAAGTATAGAAGACAGGATTATTAACCAGAGCGCGAGTGTTTCCGAAACCCACGCCACCATGGAACAGGTTGTGGTGAATATCAACAAACTCAACGGCCATGTCGAAGACCAGAGCCATAACGTTTCCCAGGCATCGTCCGCTATTGAGCAAATGGTAGCCAATATTAATTCTGTTACCGAAACCCTGATTAAGAATTCAGGCAATGTAATTGCATTAACAGAAGCCTCGGAAATAGGCCACGCCGGCTTGCAGGAAGTTGCCTCGGATATTCAGGAAATCGCCCGCGAGTCTCAAGGATTACTGGAAATTAACGCGGTAATGGAAAATATCGCCAGCCAGACCAACCTGCTTTCAATGAACGCCGCGATTGAGGCGGCCCACGCCGGAGAGGCGGGCAAGGGTTTTGCTGTAGTCGCCGGTGAGATACGCAAACTGGCGGAGAGTTCCAGCGAGCAGTCAAAAACAATCGGCAATGTTTTGAAAAAGATAAAAGGTTCCATAGATCAGATTACTCACTCCAATGAAAACGTACTTAACAGATTTGAAGCCATTGACTCAAGCGTCAAAATTGTTTCAGAGCAGGAGGAAAATGTTCGAAAAGCGATGGAGGAGCAGGGCGAGGGAAGCAAGCAAATTCTCGAAGGCGTCGGCAATGTGAATGAAATCACCAGGCAGGTAAAAGACGGTTCCAATGAAATGCTTATAGGGGCAAAGGAAGTAATACAGGAAAGTACCAATCTTGACAAGGCGACACAGGAAATAACCAATGGCATGAACGAGATTGCTTCCGGCGCGGATCAGATAAACGTAGCGGTGAATCATGTCAATGAAATAAGCGGAAAGAACCGCGAAGGCATTGACACATTACTGCGGGAAGTTTCCCGCTTTAAGGTGGAGTAATTTAAGAATTAACAATAATGGAGAAGTAATTATATGACAAAGGGGTATCTCTATGACTAAAACAGTACAGACACATTCATCAGCCTTATTAAGTGAAACAAACAAAACGGAGGGCAGCGCCAACCTTCCGCGCCCGGTATTCTTCGGTCTTAAAAATCTCCATGAGGCATTATGCCAATTGGAATATGAGGTCAAAAAATTGAAATATGAAGTCAAAATTATAGAACAAATTATTTCTGACAACGGAGATAAAAAATGAAATTAAGCGTCAGAATCCCGCTGCTTATCGGCATTGTTGTATTGGTTACATCGGCAAGTCTTGGCCTTCTCACCTTGCAGGCAAGCACCGCAGCGTTGACAGATTCTGTAATTGATACCTTAGAGGTAGAGAATGAAGCAAATGCAAGACTTATGAGTACGCTCCTTAACTGGGAACTCGGTATACTCTATGAAATTGCCAACAGATCGAGTATCCGTACTCTGGATTGGGGTATTGCTTACCCGGATTTAATACACGAAGTTTCCCGCATTAAAGCCCAGCAAATGGCGTTAGTTTTAGCCGACGGCAGTTATACAAGCGTAATAAATACCACCACCAATAATGTATTTGACAGGTCCTATTTTAAGCGTGCGATGGCGGGAGAGAACAACATTGATATAGTCGTAAGCCGCGCAACCGGCAAGCCGGTAATTGTAATGGCAGTCCCAATCCGTCAAAACAACGAAAAAGACGCTCCCGTCATCGGGATATTAATGGCGGAAAAAGACGGCGTAGATTACCTGACCGATATAATGCTTGAAAATTTAAAAATCTCTATGCCAAGCGGTTACTGTTACATAATGGATGTTTCTTCCGGACAGGCGGTTACCATCGCTCACCCAAACAAGGATATGGTAGTTAAACGCAATGTTCCGGAAGAAGAAGCGAAAACAAATCCTGTGTTCGCTTCTGTGGGCGTAATGCTTACCAGATCAATAAAGGAAAGAAACGGAGAAGCAGAATATACCTATAACGGGAAGCATTTATTAAGCTGCTATAATGAAATTCCCTCTTTTAACAATTGGATGATGTACAGCTCAGTTGATGAAGCCGATATTGACAGGCAGCTTAAAGGAATGAGGAATTCCGCCGTTATCGTAGGCGTATTAAGTATTATCGCGGGCATTATCGTAGCGTTTTTTATCGGGAGGTCAATCGCGAAACCTGTCGTCCATGTAGCGGAAACCCTCAAAGACATCGCCGAGGGCGAAGGCGATCTGACCCGTACCATTACAGTCAATTCCAAAGACGAGATAGGCGATCTTGCCCTGTACTTCAACAAAACGCTGGAAAAAATCAAAAACCTTGTCATTAATGTTAAAAGAGAAGCCGGCGTACTGTCCGTAATCGGCAATAACCTCGCAAGCAACATGATTGAAACAGCGGCGGCGGTCAACCAAATTACCGCTAACATCCAAAGTATAGAAGGCAGGGTTATTAACCAGAGCGCGAGCGTTACCGAAACCCACGCCACTATGGAACAGGTTGTGGTGAATATCAACAAACTCAACAGCCATGTCGAAAATCAAAGCCAAAACGTTTCCCGGGCATCGTCCGCCATTGAGGAAATGGTAGCCAATATTAATACTGTTACCGAAACCCTGATTAAGAATTCAGGCAATGTAAAGACATTAACAGAAGCTTCGGAAGTGGGCAGAACAGGATTACAGGAAGTGGCCCAGGATATTCAGAAAATCGCCCGCGAGTCTCAGGGATTACTGGAAATTAACGCGGTAATGGAAAATATCGCCAGTCAGACCAACCTGCTTTCAATGAACGCCGCGATTGAGGCGGCCCACGCCGGCGAGGCGGGCAAGGGTTTTGCCGTAGTCGCCGGTGAGATACGCAAACTGGCTGAGAGTTCCAGCGCGCAGTCAAAAACGATCGGCGATGTTTTGAAAAAGATAAAAGCTTCCATAGACAAGATAACCGCTTCCACCGAAAACGTACTTAACAGGTTTGAGGCGATTGACTCAAGCGTCAGGATTGTTTCAGAGCAGGAGGAAAATGTCCGCAGAGCGATGGAGGAGCAGGGCGGGGGAAGCAAGCAAATTCTCGAAGGCGTCGGCAATGTGAACGAAATCACCAGGCAGGTAAAGGGCGGTTCCAATGAGATGCTTGAAGGGGCGAAGGAAGTAATACAGGAAAGCACCAATCTGGAAAAGGCAACACAGGAAATAACCAACGGCATGAACGAGATTGCTTCCGGCGCGCATCAGATAAACGTAGCGGTAAACCACGTCAATGAAATAAGCGGCAAGAACCGCGAAGGCATCGACACCTTAATACGGGAGGTTTCCCGCTTTAAGGTGGAATAATATGAACAGTATAAAACACAAGAGGTTTTCATTTACCCAATTATTCACTACAATTTCGCTTGTAATTGTCGTTTTGGTTACGATTATGCTGTCCTCAATTTTCTTTATTAACCTGCGTTCAATAACATACAGGCAGCTGCAGGATCATACCAACGAAGCAATGCGCCGCTTACAGGGTGAAGTTATTTCCATGTTTGACACGCATGCCATTTTGTTATCTGATACCGCAAACGGAATAATATCATTTTTTCAAATTAATAATAAGGTACCCCGTGAAATCCTGAAGGATTATTTTGGCCGAATGATGAAATCCTTGCCTGATGTATCATATCTCTATTATTCAAATAATATTAAATGGAATGAGCCCGGCGGAATGTTTGTGCTTCATGTAGATTGGACTCCCGATGATGATTACGACCAGACCAAGCGCCCCTGGTATACCGAAGCCAAAAAGGCAGGCGGCAAGATTGCTTACATTGATCCCTATGTGGATTATCTTTCAGGAAATATGACCGTTGCCATGTCCATGACTGTGTATGATAATAATGGAAATGATATTGGCATTGTCATTGAGGAAATTATCGTGGATTTTCTCAATGATTGGGTGCGGGCGGAGACAGAACAGGTTTATCTGATAGAGCGAACCGGGCTTTTTATTACCAATTCCGATAAAAAATCAATAATGGAAAAAAATTTTTTTATTGAGAAAGGTTTTGCAGATTATAAAGAATCCATACTCAACACCAAAGACAGTTTCTTCGCGGAGACAAAAAATGAGTTTCTGTACGCGATACCCATACCGGGGGTGAACTGGTTTTTGATATCAATCGTTTCTAAAAATGAAATTTTCTCAAACGTTAACCGCCTGCTGTTAATATCTCTGCTTCTTGCAGGCGGTTTACTTGTTATTGCCTCATTGGTGATGACTCTTCTTACCCGCCATCTGGTAAAACCGCTTGGTTATGTAATAAAAGCGCTCCGTACTATTTCCGAAAAATGCGACCTTACCACGCTGCTTGACGTACAGAAAGCCGGAAGTGTTGCGGAAATAGCCGAAATAACCGCTGTTTTTAACACCACTTTTGGAAATATGAAAAACCTTGTAGGAACAATAAAAAACAAAACAAACGGGCTCAATCACACCAGTTTTGAACTTTCAACCAATATGGGAAAAACTTCGACTGCCGTTCAGCAAATTTCATCTAACCTTGACAACATGGAAAACCTTATGGTCAAGCAGGAAAACGGCGCGTTGGAAGCGGGCGAAGCGGTAGGTGATATTAAGGGAAACATTGACAGCCTTAACAAGATGATAGAAGAACAGACCGGCAGCGTAAATATGTCGTCTTCCGCTATAGAAGAAATGACCGCCAATATTAATTCCGTAACACGGACATTGATTGAAAACAGTAAAAATGTAGAAGGTTTGGCGGAAGCGTCCGAGAACGGCAAAACAGGTCTTCAGTTGGTAGCGCAGGAAATACAGGAAATAGCCCATGATTCCGAAGGGTTATTGGAAATAAACTCGGTAATGAACAATATCGCAAGCCAGACCAATCTGCTGTCGATGAACGCCGCGATTGAAGCGGCGCACGCGGGAGAGGCTGGCAGAGGCTTTGCCGTAGTCGCCGATGAAATACGCAAGCTCGCCGAGTCATCGGGACAACAGTCAAAAACCACCGCGTCAATGTTAAAAAAAATAAAAGCGTCCATAGATAACATTACCAAATCATCTAACGATGTGTTGGAGCGTTTCGGGGCTATAGACTCAAGCGTAAAAACAGTTTCCGAACATGAGCAGATCATTCTAAATGCGATGCAGGAGCAGGAAGCCGGAGGGAAGCGAATACTGGAATCCATAAGCCGATTAAGGGACATAACCGCCTCGGTAAAAAACGGGTCCCTTAACATGGCACTATCGGGCGAAACTTTGGTCAAGAAAACAGACGAATTCATAGAAAACAGCCGGGAAGCGGTAGAAGGCATGAACGAGATACTGACAGGCGTCAATCAGATAAAAGTTTCAATAAACCATGTAAACGAAATGAGTCTGGAAAATAACAGGAGCTTCGAATCCTTACAACAGGAAACGCGCAAATTTAAAGATACGGCGGGAGATGAGAAACAAAAAATTCTTGTAGTAGATGACGACAATATTCATCTTGAAATGGTAGAAGCGGTATTGCGGGATACTTATGAGGTAAGCACCGCCAAATCGGGCAAAGAAGCGCTTGGCTTATTCTATCAAGGTCTTGTTCCGCAACTGATATTATTGGACTTGATAATGCCGGACATGGACGGATGGGATACTTACAAAAGAATAAAAGCAATAAGCGGCTTGCACGACACCCCGATTGCGTTTTTCACAACTTCAAATGATCCGAAAGACATAAAACACGCGCATGAAATAGGGGCGGTAGACTATATCAAGAAGCCCTATGACAAAGAAGATCTGTTACGCAGGGCGGGTAAAATCCTGAAAAAATGAACTAAACACTTGCAGTGCAGAAAATTAAACAAGAATCCGTATCTGTCGCATATTTGTCGCGTTTTGTTTAGTAAAATATCACCATGAAAAACAATAAGTACACATTCTTTGCCCTTATTGTAGGGACAGGGTTTGGCATGATCGCGGCCGACTTTCTGATACTTATCTTTTTTGAAAATACCTTTTCCCAGCTTCGCTTCCGTTTAGGCATTCCGGGCATGATCTTCCTCGTCCTTTACTGCTTTATTTTGGGACGGGGCGCGCGGTATTTTGATCACGAATACTTTACAAAACTGGACGGTGAACAATACCTGCTCTGGTTAAAAAAAATTGGAGCCGTTCCGATTAAGAGGATTGCCCTTAATCTGGTTACCCACACCGCTTTTCTTGGGGTCGTATTCTTTGGCGATTATCTTGGAATTAATCCCTCCATAAAAGGGCCGCTGTTTCTTGCGCTTCTATCCTTTGGAATGTTGGTGGGCGTTATTATTTATGTAACTGGGGACAGCATGGTCTCAAGCACCCTGCTTGCCCATAATTTTACCAGGTATCCCCATGACTGCCGTGAGAGGCGGCAGGAAGCCAAGGCGTGGATCATACCCATGGCAGGAGTCCTGGATGCAGTTCTTTTTACCTGTTCAGTTTCCCTGCTTGGTATTCACCGCCTCGGCGGTAGTCTGGACGTGCTTAAAGGAAGCGCCGTTTCTTCCATATTTATCCCGCTGGTTGTTTTTTTAATCGGTATTTTTTTCATGTCCATCACCCTCAAAAAGAACGCGGGGGCGATTTATAAATCGGTAATAGCGCCGCTTGAGAATCTTTCATCCGAGCAGAAAGACCTTACAAAGCGAATTTCGATTTGTTCCGTAGACGAGCTTGGCACTATCGCCGGTATGATAAACGTTTTCAGCGAACATCTGGGCGAAGGAATCGGGACAATAAAGTACAAGATCAACGGGCTTAACCATACCAGTTTTGAACTATCGCTCAACATGGGAAAGACTTCTACAGCCGTACAGCAGATCTCATCTAACCTTGACCACATGGAAAACTTAATGGTCACGCAGGAAAACGGAGCGTTAGAGGCCGGTGAAGCGGTAGGGGTTATAAAGACGAATATCGACAACCTCAACAAAATGATTGAAGAACAGGCCGAGAGCGTAAATATATCGTCTTCCGCCATAGAGGAAATGACGGCTAACATTCACTCGGTAACCCAAACACTGGCGGAAAACAGCAAGAACGTCGGCAGCCTGGCGGAAGCGTCCGAGAACGGCAAAACAGGACTCCAGACAGTCGCGCAGGAGATACAGGAAATAGCTCACGATTCCGAGGGGCTTTTGGAAATAAACTCGGTAATGAACAATATAGCGAGCCAGACTAACCTGCTTTCAATGAACGCCGCGATTGAAGCGGCCCACGCGGGCGAAGCAGGCAAGGGCTTCGCGGTGGTAGCCGACGAAATCCACAAACTCGCCGAGTCGTCGAGTAAGCAATCAAAAACCACCGCGGCGATGTTAAAAAAAATAAAAGCGTCCATAGACAACATTACAAAATCGTATAACGACGTAATAGACCGTTTTGGAGCCATAGACTCAAGCGTAAAAACGGTTTCAGAGCATGAGCAAAACATTCTGCACGCGATGGAAGAACAGGAAACCGGGGGAAAGAAAATACTGGAATCCATAGGCCGCCTTAGGGACATAACTTCTTCGGTTAAGAAAGGGTCTGACGACATGGCCGAATCGGGCGAGACCCTGGTCAAGGAAACAGACGGATTCATAAAAACAAGCCAGGAAGCGGTAGAAGGCATGAACGACATACTGGCAGGCGTTAATCAGATAAAAATATCAGTAAACCATGTCAACGAGATGAGTCTGGAAAACAGCCG
>JGI20170J14366_1001228_pt1 | contig 11207 bp, 10 predicted proteins | sample TergutNc150P3_FD_14366 | JGI IMG/M metagenome (IMG submission 14366) | reverse complement strand
TCTGACACGCAGGCAGTCCTGGCATCTCTTCTAGAAGCGGGGATCCCTGTTCATGTACAGACCGTCCTGCTTCAGGGAATCAACGACAACGTCGAAACCCTCGCCCTGTTGTTCCACGAGTGTCTTAACCTGGGTCTTTCGCCTTATTACCTTTTTCAGCTGGATCTTGCCCCCGGCACCGCCCATTTCAGAGTCCCCCTGAGAAAGGGCCTTGCTATCTACCGTGAACTGGAGCGCAATATCTCCGGCCTTGCCCTGCCGACATACGCGGTGGATCTGCCGGGCGGCGGCGGAAAAATCCGCCTTAGCGAGGACGCTATTGCGGGTGAAGAGAATGGGGTTCTGCTTTTAAAGGGGCATGATGGGAAGTTGTGGAAGTATCCGGCTTAAAACCGGAGAAGCTTACCCGATGAGGAAGAATAACCAAAATTAGATCTCTTTCATCAGTCATCTTAACGTAACTCTTTATATTATATGGGCTTACAAGCGATTAGATCGCTTTCGGGGGTGTTTTGAGGCGTTTACTCGAAAGACCACATCGAGTTTTTTTAAAGAATCTTGCAAAAAAGCCAAAAAAAAGCCAAAATGTGCAATTTTAGCCCAATTTGAAGGGAATTTGGAGCTAATTCTTTGTATTATATAGATTTATGTGGATGCGGCATGGCTCTGTGCCATTCCTATTTTCCATGCCACCCAACAGGATATGGTTCCATATTGACGAGCAGGGTGGAAATATTTAATTGGCAATTCAGGGGCTCGATAAATTTTCCGAAATTATATATAGTAATTGATAGTGCAGAAATTGCGTACTTGCTCTATAATGGGCACAAGCATTTTTTATTGATTCCGATTAATATAGATCGAGGTAAGTGGTTATGTATTCAAGTGAAAAGATGTTTATCATGAAATTTATTGCATGTCTGAAGAAAATCGGAGTTGAGGATTTTCCTTATGATGATGATGATAGGTTTGATAAAGGCGCTGAATGTATGTTAGGGTATTTTCAGGATAATAGAGAGCGCCTAGGTAAATATACCAATGAATTAGCCATGCTTTTTCTGAAAAATCCACTAAATGGCAAGTTTTTTGAATTTAGAGAAGGGATAGAACACCAGAATGGTGGTTTATTGGCTTTTGATAATCCACATTACAAAAAAGCGACAATCAAACTGGATAAGCCTGGTGTAAAATATATTCTTGATCAAAATAACCTTGATATATCAAGTGAACATTTATTTGAGTTTTCCAAAGCTTTTTGTAAAGGAGCAACAGTATATCATCCAGAATGTTAAGCGGAGCTCCAAATGCGTTTCATTGATATTTTTAATTCAGAACACTGTATTGAGCTATTCAAAAGTATTAATGAGTTTTCAAGAAATTACTTAAGATGTTATAATGATCAAATAGAATCATTGGGATTAAACTTTGAAAAAAAAGATATTTTTGATATAGTTTGGGGTACAATAGAGTTAAGCAAAGCAGAGATTTGTCTTATCGATAGTCCTATTATCCAAAGATTAAGAAATATACAACAGCTTGGATTTGCGAGTTATGTTTATTGTAACGCAGATTACAGCAGATTTGCACACACCATTGGCGTAGTAGAAGCTGCCGGCAGAATCACAAAGGTAATTGAAAAAAATCTTCCACCAAAAAAAGATGATGAAACCTTTAATATGCGTGAGATCGTCAGGCTTGGCGCGATTTTTCATGATACGGGTCATATGTTTTTTAGTCATGTATCAGAAAATTTCTTTACATATAATAAAGAATTTCCTGAAAATGAAAAAATTACAAGGGCGCTTACTTTTTTTAATGAGAATATTTCTGCAAAAGCAACCCTCCATGAAATGTTAAGCGTAATGATTGTAAACTCCGAAGAAGTTAAAAGATTTTTAAACCTGCCTACTTTAGAGCTAAGATCCAATTTATTGCCTAAAAATAATTTTAACAAATTTATCGACTATATCTCAGGGTTAATTGTCGGAACCGCCATTGATAAAGATATTCTCCCCTATTCAATGATAATAAAGAGCGGAATTGACGCAGATAGACTGGATTATTTGTACAGGGACTCTGCCATAACAAAGGTACCCCTTGCCGTGGATATAGCAAGGCTAATTAACAAGATAACTGTTGTTGAACTGGAAAATTACAACAGTAAATCAACTGTGTGGAATGATTATTCAAAAGATAAGCCATATAAAGTGATGGCAATTAAATATTCAGCCCAGAGATTGGTATGGCAGTTATCAATGGCTCGTTCAATAATGTATCAAAGTATATATTTTCACCATAAAAAACTAACTGCCGAGACAATGTTCAGAAAAGCCTGTGAAAAATTATTCAAAATATTACCCGCAGAAAAACGCACACTGACATATATTATGTCGTTAACAGATCAAGCCATGAGTGAGTATTTTCACTATATCATTGTTCCTGAAAATTTGCATAAAAACCAGAATTTTTTTGAAGCAAAAGATATCATAACACGCATCAGGGACAGAAATCTTTATAAGCGTGTCGCAAGCTTTTCACAGGAAGCTACTTCTGTTCCCAATTATGTATACGAATCTTTTGTTACGAACATTATCGAAAATCCATTTTCAGAAGATTACCAGAAATTCGTTATCTCGTTAGAAAACGAATATCTTAACATATTAAAAATACTAGAAGAAAAACAACCTGAAAGCGATCCGGTCTTCATGTTTATTGAGTCTAATTGGCAAATTGATATAGTTGCTGATATTCCTATAGATTACGGTAATTCCTCTTATAAATTTTCTTCCATTGTTTTTAAGGATACACCGGTTTTTGGAGAACAAAATAGACATAAACAATATTACATAGTAACAGATCAAAAGGAACGTATATGGGTTTATGTAGCGCTTGAAAGAGTTTTATTTAAAGAACATAAGATACGAATTGATGTGGGAGCGTCCACATGTGCGAAATTTTTATTGGCTGATCTGGATGAAGTAAAAAATAAGCTTTTTGAAAGAAAATACTATAACGATTGTCCTGAATTATTATCAGACAATTTTATTTTGAACCATTATGATAATTCTGTTTTTTTGAATGTTGTTCAAAAATACCAAACCTTTTCCGGTACTGAAGATTCAAAAATTACCGAAAAAACTCTATTAAATTATTTAAAACAGTTTTTGGCCCTCAATTGTGACAAAAATGAATTAAGCCTTTTATTGAATGGTGTTTTATTGCTATTACAAAAAGCTACTTTTATTAATCGTGATTTTATTAGCAAGAATATACCCTTATTGTTAAATAAAATAGCAGAGAAAAAAGGGATTAAGAAAAAGAATCTGGTAAAGTTAGGTGGATCATTAGATAGTGCGAACCACATGACCTACTTTTTTAATGATATTAAAAATTATATTGAAAAAGAAAATGGGCAAATTTTTGATCATTTGCCAGATGCTCTGTCAACTAACAATGACGCTAATACATGTATAATAATTTATGATGACGCTGCTTACTCCGGAAAGCAAGTTGTTTCTATATTTCAGGAACTAATGGGGATTCCTATTGATCAGCGAGAAACTGATGAGGAGCATGGACAAAAACTGAGCGAAGAAGATAAAGAAAAAATCAAAACTTGTGACATTGTATTGGCTTATTTATGTTTTAACAGTAGTTCTGAAAAATATATACTGGAAAACTTGGAAAAACTAGGAATCGGTAATGTCTGTATTGAATATGTACAAGATTTAACAACTAAAGTATTTGATCCGAAGTCAAAGATATTTAGCTCTCAGGAACAACAAGACATAGTTCAGAGGCATCTGAAAGATATTGGATACAAGGTGCAGAAATCAGCAAGGACAAGTGAAGATGGTGTATTAAAAGAAAGATGGGATGAGGAGCGGTTTAAATCATCATCTTTAGGTTATAATGACGCTCAACAGATCGTGGTATTGGAGCATAGTATCCCTACATATTCGCTTACGCCACTTTGGCAAAATGGAAAATTCAATGAGTTTGAATGGAAAGGACTTTTTCAACGAACTAAAAAAGATAATTAAGACATATCATCAAAAATACTAATCAGAATTGCCCCCTCTTTTTTATTATTTTAGTCTGATGTAATGTTAGAAGAAATTACTCATAAATAAAGTATCCGTCAAATTAAGCGGTGAAAATGTTCCAGGGGAGTAGTTTTTCCCAGTCTTCAGAGGTTAAAGCAAACGGAGCCTTCTCAAAAACAGCCGTCAGATATTTAAACGGGACAAGGCCGTTTTGCTTTGCCGTCTCTATAAGGGTAAACATGTCGCATGAACTTTTGGCCCCGCCCACGCTCTGGCAGAACAGCCAGTTTTTCACTGGTTTCTTCGCCAATTCGGGTCAAATTCGCCCCGCAAGCGCATGTTTTTTCGCTTTCCGGTATGTCCATGACCCTTGGCCTTCGTTCAAGGTTTGCGCCAATCGGCTTTCGCCCGCCCTTCTTCCTTGTAAACGATTTAACAGTTTGAAACTCTGTAGGCTTTCCAGCTCGTTGATGTAGTCGCGGACTGTGGCATCAAGCGTTTCTGCCTGCATGCCACAGCCTAGCTCCTAACGATCTGCCTGTCAAATGCTTTCTTGTTTTTTATGAAACATATTTGTAATAAAGACTTTTGTGCGCTTTAAAAAAATCTATCCCCTTTAAAAGCATTGACAGTTCTTCCCCGCTTAATTCCCTCGCTTCCTCGTCCGTCTGGGGCCATGGGAACTTGTCTTTCTCAAGCCTTTTCTGGCTCAGCCAAAATCCGTTCCTGTCCCACCACAGCGCCTTTAGCAGCTTCCGCCCCCGGTTACAAAACAGGTATATGTTACCGCTGAACGGTTCCCCCGCCATTTGTTGCTCTACCATTACCGAAAGCCCGTTTGCCGCTTTCCGTAAGTCCGTGTAGCCTGGGCGGATGAAGATCCTTGCTTTGCTGGTACCAAATGTCATACCGCATAGCCCAGCCATTCTATAACCGCACGCAATTCCCTGTTGCCTGAAATCAGGGGTATGTGGATTTTTACTTCCCCTTTTTCTATAAGTATCTCAGGCTCGCAATGTGTGCTTGGCATCGTCGGCACTGGAACCTCTACAAAACACGGTTTCCCTTCCGCTTCTGTTTTTGTCCATTTGACAAATGTTTGCGGGTTAAGTCCGTTTGCTTTAGCATATGCCCAAGCACTCTTCCCGCTCTGCCTTCAGTCCTCAAGCCACATGGCTTTTTCTTCTTCGCTGAATTTCATTTCTTCCCTCCGAAATTAAGTGTTTTCGGAAGTTTATTTCAGTTTTTTATCCGGCGGTAGAAGTACTTGTTTTGACGGATACTAAATAAATTTCTTGACCTATATATTAGACTGTCAAAACCTCAATAGGTTCTTGTTTTTATTGAAATATTCGATGTTTTTTATCACGAACCATTACGAGCATCAATAAGATATGTAGTAAAAGTTCGTAGGTATACCGAAGGTACGCGGTTGGTGAGGTTTGTGATAAATTCTTTGTAAATATTTATCACCTACCCAACCAGCCCATACCCCGATTCAAGGGCCTTCTTATTCAGCTCCTCTGTCCCTTTGGGCACGCGATCCAAAATTGACGCTAAAAGGGATTCTTTGCTGACAAGGTTGAGCAGGCCGTTAATAGCGCCAAGGGCAATTATGTTGGCAACCATGGGCCTGCCGATTTTTTCCGAGGCAGTGTCCAAAATGGGGAGCCTTAAAACTTTTTCAGGCTCGGGGTACTTCATGGTTATCCTTTCATCCAGAATAAGGACTCGGGTAAAATCCTTGCCGTACTTGTCGTAAGCGTCCTGGGTCAGGCACAGGAGCATGTCGCATTTCTGAACCTTTATAAAATCAATCTCACCGTCGCTTATTATGACCTCGGCCTTGCTTGAACCGCCCCTTGCTTCCGGGCCGTACGACTGGGACTGGATCACCTGCTTGCCGTCGAGCAAGGCGGATTCGGCCAGAATTACGCCCGCCAGTATAAGTCCCTGCCCGCCTGAACCGCTCAATCTAAGTTCTGTCTGCATTTTTAACCCCTGATCCTGTCAACGATTTTCTGGTACTCCTCGGTGTATTCGCTTTCGACGGTGTTCTTAAATTCGCCGATAAGTAGCTTGCCATGAAGGTCTTCGGCTGTCATATTTTCCATCCTGGCTTTTTTCACGTCAACCGCGTTGTCTTTGGCCCACTTCATGATCTCCACAGCGCCGCCTTTTTTGTTCTTTCTGCCGTAGTAGGTCGGGCACACGCTGACGCCTTCGATGAGCGAAAAGCCTTTATTTGCCAGTCCCCTTTCAATCAGTTTTACCGCCTCTTTCACATGGTAGGTGGTGATCCTCGCCACGTAGGTAGCTCCTGCTGCGTCTGCCAATTTGATAAGATCGAAGGGGCGCTCCATGTTGCCGTAGGGGGCGGTAGTCGCAAAGTCGTTTACCGGTGTCAGCGGAGAATACTGCCCGCCTGTCATGCCGTATATGCTGTTGTTGAACACAATCGTCGTTATGCCGATGTTCCTTCTGGCGGCGTGGATGAAATGGTTCCCCCCGATCGCGGTCGCGTCCCCGTCGCCGGTTATTACGATAACCGTAAGCTCAGGATTTGCCAGCTTAATTCCCGTCGCGAAGGCAAGGGCGCGCCCGTGGGTTGTGTGCAGGGTGTTGAAATTCATGTAACCCGCCGCCCTTGAGGAACAGCCGATACCGGAAACAACGCAAACCTTGTTTTTGTCCAGACCCTTGTTTTCGATTGCCTGCGCCACAGCCCGCATCAAAATTCCGTGGCCGCAACCGGGACACCAGATATGCGGCAGCTTGTCTACACGGAGGTTCTCTTTTATTAGTTTACTTGCCGGAATTTGATCAGCCATGTTTTACTACCTCGCAGATCTTTTTAAATACTTCGTTGGGATACAAAATGTCGCCGTCAATTTTGCCAATGTGCGATACTTCGGCGTCGCTCTTTAGGATTCTTTCGGCTTCAAGCGAAATCTGGCCGTAGTTAAGCTCGGCGACAAGCACGTTTTTAATGTTGTTGTCCCTGACACAGGCCTTGAAGGCTTTTTCGGGGAAGGGCCAGATTGTTATCGGCCTAAAGACGCCAGCTTTAATGCCGGATTCGGCTGCAAGCTTTACCGCAGATTTTACGGTGCGAATGGTTCCCCCATAGGAAAGGATCAGAATGTCGTAGCCGGAAACCCCGCTTTGCTCATAACGGATAATGTCATCGACATTGTCCTCGATCTTTTTCATTAACCGCGCCATCATTTTCGCCGCGATGGCGTTGTTGTTGGTCGGGAAGCCCGTTTCGTCGTGGATAAGCCCCGTTATATTGTACCTGTACCCCTCGCCGAAAGACGGCATGGGCGGAACGATCTCGCCTTCTGGCACATTGTATGCAATAAACTCTTCGGGGCTTACAGTCGGTTTTTTTCGGTTCAAGATTTTCAATTCTGACGCATCGGGAAACTCGACTCCCTCGCGAAGATGGCCGATGATTTCGTCCATCAGAAGGATCACCGGCGTGCGGTACTTTTCCGAAAGGTTAAACGCCTCGACGGTTAAATCGAAAGTCTCCCGAACCGAAGACGGCGACAGCGCGATCACCGGATGATCCCCATGAGTGCCCCAGCGGGCCTGCATGACATCGGCCTGCGAAGGCGAGGTCGGCATTCCGGTACTTGGGCCGGAGCGCTGGACATTGACGATGACGCATGGTATCTCCGCAAGGGCGGCGTAGCCGATGTTTTCCTGCTTTAGGGAAAAGCCCGGGCCGCTTGTGGCGGTCATCGACTTTAGCCCCGCGATGGAAGCGCCTATGCACGCAGCCATGCCAGCTATCTCGTCTTCCATCTGAATGAATTTGCCGCCGACCATGGGGAGCCTTCTTGAAGACTCCTCGGCAATTTCCGTGGAAGGCGTGATTGGATAGCCAGCAAAAAATCTCATCCCCGCAGTAATAGCGCCTTCTACGCAGGCTTCGTTTCCCATGAGCAGCTTCATTTTTCTTCCTCTTGCAAGTGAATTGCGTAATCCGGACAGCGTAGCTCGCAAAATCCGCATTTTACGCAGGCAGTCGGATTGGCGATTACGACTTTTTCCAGCTTTACCTCAAGAACCTTTACCGGGCAGAACGCCACGCAAATGCCGCAGCCTGTACACCAGTTAATATTGACAATTAATTTCTTACTATTCACTGCCAACGTCTTCTCCTTAAATCCGTGCTTTACAATGGGATGTTTCCGTGCTTTTTGGGCGGCAGGTTTCCCTTCTTGCCTGCAAGCATTTCAAAAGCGTTGATCAGGCGCAAGCGGGTTTGGCTTGGCTCGATTATATCGTCCACAAAGCCCCTTTCCGCGGCCTTGTAGGGTGTGGCAAATTCCCTTGTGTACTCGTCGATTTTTTGCTGTTTTGTCGCAGACGGATCGGCGGAATTCTGAATATCATTCTTAAAGATGATATTGGCCGCACCGTCGGGGCCCATGACGGCAATTTCCGCAAGCGGCCAGGCAAACACGAGATCTGCGCCGAGGTCTTTGGAACACATGGCCAGGTACGCGCCTCCGTAGGCTTTCCTAACGATGACGGTAACCTTCGGCACTGTTGCCTCGGAGTAAGCGAAGAGCATTTTTGCGCCGTGCCTTATGATGCCGCCGTACTCCTGTTCGGTGCCGGGCAAAAAGCCGGGAACGTCAACCAAATTCAGTATGGGAATGTTGAAACAGTCGCAGGTTCTGATAAACCTTGCGGCCTTGTCCGAGGCGTTTATATCGAGACAGCCCGCTATCCAGCTCGGCTGGTTGGCAATTACGCCGACGGTTTTGCCGCTGATCCTAATGAAGCAGGTGATGATATTCAAAGCGTAATGGGCGCTTACTTCCATCATGTCGGCGTTGTCGGCCAGCTTTCTGATTATTTCCTTCATGTCATAGGCCCTTTTCGGCTCAACCGGCACTATGTCGTTCAATTCGCCAATGACATCGTTCACGCCGGACGGGGCCTGGTAACAGGGCGCGTTTTCCCTGTTGTTGGACGGCAGGAAACTTAAAAGCCGCTTTACTTCGGCAATGCACTCGCTGTCGCCGGGCGAAACAAACTGCGCGACCCCCGACACTCTGTTATGCGTCATGGCCCCGCCCAGCGCTTCGGCGCTGACGTCTTCGCCCGTCACGGCTTTGATAACCTGCGGGCCAGTAATGAACATGTGCGCCGTCTTGTCCACCATGAACACAAAGTCCGTCAGCGCGGGCGAATAAACCGCGCCACCCGCGCAGGGCCCCATGATGACCGATATCTGGGGGATCACCCCTGAGTTGACCGAGTTTCTGTAAAAAATCTGGCCATAGCCGGACAGCGCGTCAACGCCCTCCTGAATGCGGGCCCCGCCTGAATCGTTAAGCCCAACCACAGGCGCGCCCATTTTCGCGGAAAGATCCAGCACCTTGCAGATCTTCGCGGCGTGCATCTGCCCGAGTGAGCCGCCGATAACCGTAAAATCCTGGGCGTAAGCGTAAACCAGCCGCCCGTTCACTTTGCCGTATCCTGTAACGACGCCCTCAGCCGGGGCTTCCGTCGTCGCCATGTCGAAGTTCACGCAGCGGTGCTTTACAAACGCGTCAAGCTCGACAAAACTGCCCGCGTCAAACAACAGGGCTATGCGCTCCCTGGCAGTCAGCTTGCCGGATTCGTGCTGCTTGTCTATGCGCTTTTGCCCTCCGGCTTCTTCCACTTTTTTTCGTATTTCTTTCAGTTGTTCAAGTTTTTCAGACACTGTATTCTCCTTACGCTGTCTTTAATTATTTGCTTTCCTTTCACACAGTTCCAGTAGTATGCCGCCTGTGGACTTGGGGTGGCAAAAGGCTATGGAAGCGCCGCCAGCGCCGTAGCGCGGTTCTTCGTCGATCATGCCTACGTTTTTTGATTTAAGTTCCCCAATGGCAGCACGGACATCGTCAACCCGTACCGCAATGTGCTGAATACCGCCGCGCCCCTTGTTCGCCTCGATAAACTTGGCTATGGGGCCGTCCTCGCTCGTGGACTCCAGAAACTCAAGCTCGGTGTCTCCCACCGGAAAAAAAGCAACCTTAACTTTTTGATCGGCGACCGTTTCCGTGCCGCTGCATTTAACGCCCAAAACATCCTCGTAGAATTTGATCGTCTCGTTCAGATTTGTTACCGCAATGCCGATATGATCGATTCTTGAAACATCCATAAAAACTCCTAAAAGAACTTGTTCTTAAAAACCCATCCTATTGATAATATTATTCGCTATTGAATAGGGGTCTAGCGAATTTTGGTCTTTTTTCTCATTTTTAGCATTTGGATATGATGCTATCAGCTCCTCTATGCGCCGATCCAGAGTGTCCTTTACGATGTCCCTGACCTGGACTGCCTTTCTGCGCTCGCGTTTTTCGGCCAGCTTTCCGGAATTTAGCATATAATTCCTGTGGTTGAAAATACTTTCCAAGAGGGTATCCACCCCTTCGCCAGTTTCAGCCACGGTCAGGCAAACGGGAGGCTTGAAGTCCCAGTCGGTTTTAAAATCCAGCATGGCCCTTGTTTCCAGCAGAGTCCTTTCAGCGCCTTCCCTGTCCGCCTTGTTCACGGCAAAGAGGTCGCCGATTTCCATCACCCCCGCTTTTATCGCCTGAATGTCGTCGCCAAGGCCGGGAGCCAGCACAATCATCGTGGTGTCGGCGCATTGCACGATGTCGATTTCCGATTGGCCCACCCCGACGGTCTCTACAAAAATGTAAGTACAGCCATAAGCGGCAAGGATGACCAGGGCGTTGGCGGTCGCTTTGGAAAGGCCGCCCAAATGACATCGCGTGCCCATGGAACGGATAAACACGTTTTTGTTCTCGGACACGCCGCCCATACGTATGCGATCCCCAAGGATTGCGCCATTCGTAAACGGGCTTGTCGGGTCTATGGCGATAACGCCGATTTTTTCGCCCCTGTCCGCAAGCAGTTTTGCCAGCTTGTCCGTCAAAGTGGACTTTCCGGAGCCGGGCGGCCCGGTAACGCCAATGACATACGCCCCACCAGAGCGGGGATAAACGGCCCTTAGCGCGTCCAGGTATCCGGGGCTTTCGTTTTCTACTATAGAGATGAGGCGGGCGCAGGCCCGCTTGTCTCCGGCCAGAAGCCGGGACGTTAGCGAAGGGTCAATCGACATCAATTAAGCTCGCGCTTTAAGTT
>JGI20170J14366_1001225_pt1 | contig 11213 bp, 11 predicted proteins | sample TergutNc150P3_FD_14366 | JGI IMG/M metagenome (IMG submission 14366) | reverse complement strand
TAAAACCGCTTGAATAAGTAGCGCGCGCCATGATAATAGAAACAACAATTACCACCGCCACAACAGCCATAACTGTGATTGCTAAAACGTTTAAATTAACTTTAATTTTCATGTATTTCTCCTTTCTTAAAGTTTTTTTAGCGCTTGCAAGCTCTTATACTTTTGAAAATAGGAATAATATCCATTTAGAACACGCTAAAAAACCGCGAAAAAAAATCGCAAAATACACCCTAAAAAAGGCTGAAAAAAAGCTATTCCCCCCTTGCCATTCCCCCTTGTTTTTGCTACCCTGAAGCAAGGCTTAAACCTCATTTAAGCCGCCTCTTTTCCGGTATTACCGGACACCATAGGACCATAAGGAGGAACTATGCGCCGATATGAATTAATGGTTATCTTCCCTCTGGAAGAAGACCAGCACAGGGCTGGACGGGAACACTTGCTTTCCGACCTTTCAGCCAACGGAGTCGAAGTCGAAAAAACCGATGAACTCGGGGATCGCGACCTCGCCTATGAAATTAAAAAAAGAAAACGCGGAAAATACGTACTTCTGGTAATTAAATCCGACCCTTCAAAAATTGCCGTTCTTGACCGTATTTTTAAACTCAACGCTAATCTTCTTAAATACCTCTTTGTAAGAAATGAGGAATAGGGGAGTGTATGGCGGACGTTAATCATGTGGTTTTAATCGGCAGGCTTACAAGAGACGCCGAATTAAAATACACTTCGGGCGGACAAGCGGTCTGCAAATTTTCCATCGCTGTTAACAGAAGAAAGAAAAACGGCGATCAATGGGAAGACGAGGCGAACTTCTTTGACATTGTACTGTGGGGCAAGCAGGGCGAATCCCTGCAATCATACCTTGTAAAAGGAAAAATGATCGGCGTAGACGGAGAACTCCGCCAGGATCGCTGGCAGCAGGACGGGCAGAACCGTTCCAAGGTCGAGATAATCGCAAATTATGTTCAGCTTTTGGGCGGCGGAGGAGGCTCAGGCGGAGGAGACCGGCAGAATAACAATAATTCGCAGAATTATAATTCGCAGGCTAACAATTCGCAGGAATCGCAAAGCTACGCTTCATCGTCAGGTAAAGAAGACGGTTTTACCGACGATATACCTTTTTAAATTAATCAGATAAGGAGATTTTTATGTCAGACGACAGATATTTTGATAACGAATCCCATTCACGCCACGGCAGGGATACGGATATGCAGATGGACGACCGCGACGGCGAAGATCGCGGTCGCGGCGGAAAAGGGCAGAAAGTTTTTTTCAAGAAAAAAGTCTGCAAATTCTGCGCCCAGAAAATGAAGATAGACTACAAGGAATCTGATACGCTCCGCAGGTTTATTACGGAAAGAGGAAAAATTCTTCCGCGCCGTATTACCGGAACCTGCGCGAAACACCAGCGCGCTCTTGCCCTTGCTATCAAACAGGCAAGAAGCATCGCGCTTCTTCCCTACGTAGCGGAATAAGTATGTTTACGGAAGAGGAGAGCGGCTCCCCTGTATCCGCGGAGAAAAGGCTTCCCGGCATTCAAAAATATTCGCCTCTTGTCACTCTGCTTGTTTGTACGACAATAAGCCTGCTGTTTATGAAGACGGGTATTCTTTCGCTGTTTTATCTTGCGCCGCTGGGGTATGTAATAATTGTTACAGGCGTTTATATGCCTGTGTTTATTACGGCGGCGGCGGCGAATATCGTTGTTATGGTCATTCAGTCATTTTCCAAAGTTAACGGTATAGGCAGTGTGCCGATAGAGGCGCTTTACTTTACGACAGCTCTGCTTGGGTTTACATGGTTAATGGGCGGAAAGGGTCTGCGGACGGCGTACCGCTTTGTTATCGCATCGTCAGTATGCGCGGTTGTTTTTCTTGTTTTTATCAATACCCCTTCGTCGGGATTTTTTGATTTGTTTTCCAAAACAGCGGAAGAATTGTTCGGCGCAGGCGATTCCGAGATACAGATAAAAAATCCGCTATTCGACCAAATATTTACTCCTGATCGCTTAACTGAATTCGCTAAAATGTTTCTTTTACGGGGCGGAGCGTTAGTCAGTATGTTCTTTTTGTTTTTTGTTAACCGTCAAATGGCGGTCGCCGTTGTTTCGATGATAAAAAAGCAGAGAGTCGATCTAGGATTAATGAAGTTTTACGCGCCTGCAAACACAATTTGGGCGCTCTCCGCGTCTTTGGCGGCAATCGTATTAACCAGTATTTTTAAAGTGGAAATATTGAACATTTTAGCATGGAATGTATTTGTTGTTTGCGCTATAATTTATCTGGCGCAGGGCATCGGTATATTAATGTACTGGATGTCGCTGAGATCAAACGTTTTCCGTTTAATAATTAACGTATTGATTATTGTAGTATTATTCAGCCCGTTAAATTCATTCGCCCTTGCGGCGCTGGTTTTGCTGGGAATAATAGATAATTGGCGTCCTTTCCGCATTGCGAAAAGCGCCTAATCTGACCATTTGCAAAGCGGTCAGGCAAGCCTCTACTCCGGGGCGACAGCTGCTTTTTTGCGGCTGATATTAATGAAAAACTCCGTAAAACTTTTCGGAGTGTCTATCCCGTGAATGGGATAGCAAGGAGCTTGGTATGAAAGTTATTTTGAACAAGGATCTCGCGACTCTCGGCGAGGAGGGAGACGTAAAAGAAGTAGCGAAAGGTTATGCGCGTAACTATCTTTTCCCAAGAGGAATTGCACTGCCTTACACTTCAAGAATGATCAAGGTAATCGAGGGTCGCAGGGCGGAAATAGAAGCGCGCAAAGAGCAGAAACGTCTGGACGCAAGGGGAATAAAAGAAAAACTTGACACCCTTGAACTTTCACTTACAATGCCGGCTGGCGCTAACGGCAAACTTTACGGCGCGGTAACGAATCAGACAATCGCGGACGAGCTTGCCAAACACGGGTTCCAGATTGAAAGAAAGCGCATAGAGCTCGCCGGCAACGGATTCAAGAGCGTAGGCAAATACAAGGCGGCAATTAAACTTTACGAAAACCAGTCTGCGGAGATTGTAATTACAATTATCGCGCAGGAAATAAAAGTCGAGGCTTCCGCTTCCAAGCCGGCTCCTAAGCGCGGCAGAAGGGATCGTCAGGAAACAGCCGCGGAAACTCCGGCTGAGGGAACTTCTACAGAAGAAACCGAACAAAAAACAGAAACTGCGGCTGAATAGCGAGCGGACACAGGAGACCGTACCGTGTCCCAATCGATCAAAGATAAGACGCCGCCTCACGACGATGAATTGGAACAAGCCGCGTTAGGCAGTATGCTGGCGGACAGCGAAGCCGTATCCGCCGCCATTCAATTTCATCTTAACTTTAACGATTTTTACTCGCGCGCGAACTCACGCATCTTTGAAGCTGTCATGAGCCTCGACTCAAAAGGACTTCGCCCCGATATTCAGACTGTAGTTCAGGAATTAAAACAAATGGGCAAGCTGGACGAAGCCGGCGGCGCGTCCTATGTTTCAAGCCTTACAACCGTTATCCCCTCAAGCGCGAATATTGAATATTATGCGCAAATGGTAAAAAATTACTCCGTTAAAAGATCGCTGTTGAGCGTAGCGTCGGAAATCGGCGTGGAAGTATACGATGAGTCAAAAGAAGCCGCCGAAATACTGGAGGACGTTCAAAGGACGATTTTTAAGTTAAGCGATGAAAGACAGGTTTTTACATCAAGAAAAATCAGCGAGGTTTTAAAAGAAACTATTTTAATCCTTGACAATGTAATGAAGTCCAAAAATCCCATAACCGGGATTTCAACGGGCTTTGAAAAACTGGATCAGTTAACGTCGGGTTTCCAGCGCGAAGAATTTATCGTAATAGGCGCGCGTCCGTCCGTGGGAAAAACCGCCCTTGCGCTTAATATGGCATCCAATATGGCGTTTCACCAAAAAATACCCACCGCGTTCTTTTCTTTGGAAATGTCAAATATCGCGCTTGCCCAGCGTATCATAAGCAGCGAGGCGAAAGTCCAGGCGCAGAATTTAAGGAGCGGTTTTTTAAGCACCGGCGACTATAAAAAAATAGTGGACGTAATGAGTCTTTTGTATGAAGGACCGTTTTATATCGTTGATATTCCAAACATGGATCTTTTAAGCCTCCGCACTCAGGCGCGCAAACTGCGTTCCCAGCAGAATGTCGAGATAATTTTTGTCGATTATCTGGGGCTTATCGCGTACGAAAACAGCAAGTTACAGCGTTTTGAGCAGATTTCCAATATTTCGCGCGCCTTAAAAAGCCTTGCCCGGGAACTGCATATCCCGATAGTTGTTCTCTGCCAGCTTAACCGCGACGCCCAATGGGAAACCCCCACGCTGGCGAATTTAAGGGATTCAGGCTCGATAGAGCAGGACGCCGACTTAGTGTTATTCTTGAACCGCGAACAGCCCAAAAAAACCAAGAAGGACAAAGAAGAGGAAAAACCCGTTTCTTTTGACAGAATACCGACGGATTTGATAATAGCGAAGCAGAGAAACGGACCAACGGGCGTAGTTAAGCTGGAAATGAACGCAAAATACGCTAAATTTGAGCCTCCGGAAAAGGAAATTTCAAATGAATAATTACTTGAAAAAAAACACTAAATTTGTTATAGTTAAAATATCGGGGGAATTATGTCATTTTTAGAAGAATACGATTTTGATTTACTAAAGAACGAAGCTGAAATTTTGGTTATCCGCGAAATTGAACAGCAGTTAAAGAACGGTTATGAAGACATGTGCCGTTGTAATGAGTGTATTGTGGATATTGCGGCAATCGCGCTTAATACCGTTAAACCGTTGTACCGCTTTTCACTGCTTGGCGGTCTTTACGCTTCTCAGGCAATGACTGAACAATCCTACGCTGAAAGCGTTAAACAGGCAGTCACAATGGCTATAAAAAAAGTAAAGAAAAACCCGGCTCACGACTGATTATTTCAACTCGTCGGGTCGTAAGTAATTCTGCACGGATAAATAAGAACGGACGCGAAGCGGCGGAAAAATTCCGCGCTTTGGGTTCTTTTTATAATCGTCAAAAGTTTTTTTGTATATCTCATGGGGAACCTTCATCACGGCGACTTCTCCATGTCTTATCCCGTCAAGATGAAATTCTATAAAAGCCGGATCGTTCAAATGATACCACGCGTTTACCTCTTTATCGGGATAACTTTCCGCGGCTTTGTCTAAAAGAAAAGATTTTAATGCTTCGATTACAATGGGCTCAAGCCCGTCTTTTATTACCGCCAGCCTGTCAGCCATTTCCGGGTAACCGATAATTGTTTCAAATTTGTAAGCGTCTTTTTTGTCACGGTAAAATTCGCCGCGCTCAAGTTCCGGCAGAACTCTCATTTTTAAATTTTTGGATTTCCATTCAATGTTAATCGGAAATTCGGGCTTGTTTTTCTTTTCGCAAAAAGAACATTTATAAGTCATAAAAGAACCGTTTAAAATTTCCTCAAGGTATTTAGGCTCCTGATCCAGATCGACAACTTCTTCGTAATCAATAAGAATACTTGTTCCGCACAAACAGGTAATGTTGCTTTTCATGTTCCCTCCTATCTAACGATGTATAAAATAAAGAATGTCGCCGAACAGCGCAAAAACCATCAATGTAAAAATGATAACCGTTCCGCAGGTCTGAAAAACCGATATCGCTTTCGGGTGGGCTGGTTTTTTGCGGATCATCTCTACAAGAAAAAGGATAATCATTCCCCCGTCCAGAATGGGCAGAGGCAGCATATTCATTACGCAGAGAGCGATGGAAATAATTGCGATAAAGTCGATAAAATACCTAAGACCCGTTCCGATGCTCTGCCCAAAGCCCTGGGCAGCCATGTCGCCCATCATGTACGTTATGCGCACAGGTCCCGAGACCGCCTTTGTAAGATCGATTCCTTTAAAGAGAAGCTTTAGGCTTTTAACGGATACCGTAAGGTCTTTATACCCCTCTTTAAATCCTTTTGCGACAGCCGCCGGGATTGAAAGGTTGGGAGTGCGGTAAGTTATAGTTTTCCATGAAATGCCGATGTCGCTCCCCGGATTACTCGTATCCAGCGAAGTCCGCTCCTTAACGCCGCCTCTTTCTATTTCCAAATTAATATGATCAGGCTTTTGTTCCAGAACCTTCATAAGATCGACTGTATTGCGTATGGGCGTATTGTTCGCGGTTTTAATAATGTCGCCCGGCAAGAGCCCGGCTTTTTGCGCCGGACTGCTTTCCGCGACATTTTCTATTACTGAATCCGTCCAAAAATAAACGCCTATTTTTCCCGCTCCGCTTGATTTGTCAAGCGCTGGCGTTACCTGCAAATTGATGGTTTTTCCGTTTCTTTCTACCGTTATGGGAAGATTTTTATCGGGGTTTACGGCGATATTTTCCTGCACCTCATGGTAATAGTTAATTTTATTACCGTTAATATTGATAATACGGTCGCCTGTCTCTAACCCTGCCTTATCCGCCGGAAAAGTTTCGCCGGAAAATTCCGACGCAAGAATAATCCGGTTATCAAGCGTCTGCATTTCAAAGCCGAACCCCCAAAGGAAGCAGAGAAGGATAATCGCAAAGAGTAAATTGAATAACGGACCGCCTGCGGCGACAAGTATTCTAGCCGCCGGGCTTGCCGCAAGGTAGGAGCCTTCCTCCGGTTTTATGCCTTTATTTGTATTTTCCCAAGCCTCGTTATAATCTGACTCGCCTTTCATTTTGCAGTAGCCGCCCACCGGAAACGCCCCCAGGCGGTATTCCACAGAGCCGATTTTCTTTTTTAGGATTGGGTTCCCCCACCCGATAGAAAACGCCTCCACATCTATTTTTACAAGGCGCGCGGCAAGGAAATGCCCCAGTTCATGGAAGAAAACCACAATTCCCAGCCCAAAAAGCCCCAGCGCGATTTTTATGACTATCATGGATTAATAATAGCATATTTTTGATATTGTTACTACGATATGATCAATAATTTTAACCATGAACCAGCGGCAGATCTCTTCGTTATTCGCTTTAGATTCGCGGTTTAAAACACCCTCGACAAAAGCATAAAAAAACCATAAAATTCTACTATAGAAGAAAAAAGTTTGAAAGGCGGATTTTTTTGTATGAGTAATGACAAGAAGTTCAAAGAAAGGCGCGGCGGTTTAAAAATACGTTTTTCAATCGGGGCAAAACTAATAACTATTATCACTATAATCGTATTGATCTCCCTTGGTTCCATAACCGCGCTGGTGTCATGGCTGGTACGGGATGACCTGACAATGTCCGCGGAAGAAAATAACTTCGAGGTGAACCGCCGCGCGGCTGCCGAAACGGAACAAACTCTCGAAAGAATGCGTCTGCTCTCTCTGGCGTTCTCCCGTACGGCGGCGCTTGCGAAACAAAGCGATTTAATACAGGAAGAAGCCGATTATTTCTTTGCGCAGAATCCGCAGATTGCGGCTCTTTTTTATACGTCCGCCGCGTCCGCCGCGTGGACAAACAAAGTATTTGTCAACGAGCGGTTTTTTCTTTTACGGGGAATTGATACAAAGCTGGCGGACGTTTTCCGCGTCGAAAGCAAAAAAACGCAGGAAAACGCATCGCTGGGACAGACGGCTCTTATCAACGCCTCGCCCCTGTTTAATAAAACGCAAGGTTCAACATATATTGCGGCAATGTTTTTCCCCATACAGGGAGGAAGCAGCTGCGTTTTGTTTTCCAGCGAAAACCTTAACGAAAGTTTCGGCATGGGCGTTAATATATCGTATCTTATAAACGCGGACGGCGATATTATTGCGGACGCCGATCTGGAAAGGGTAAAAACTCAAGCGAATATCGCTGAACAGGAAATTATCAAGCGGATATTTAACAGTTCAGACCGCAACAAACAGATGTTAGTTGAAATTGACGCCCAGCCGAAATGGAGTTATTCGTCTTCTTCCTCTTTATTCTCCTACTTGTGGGAAAAAATCAGAAAAATCAATACGCATAGTAAAAGCAAAGAAGGACGTTACTATCTTGCCTATACCAGACTGAATACCGCCGGAAGCGTTGTAATCACCACAATCGAATACGATAAAGTTTTTGAAGGCATAAACGCAACCACCCGGCGCAATCTCTACCTGACCGCCGCCGTCTTGTTTCTCTCGATTATGGTTACCTGGTTTTTTGCCAAAAGCATTTCCGTGCCGCTTAAAACTCTGGCGGCTGCGGCGCGGCGCATCGAAGGCGGTAATTTTAATATTGAGCTAACGCAGGCAAGCCGCGACGAAATAGGCTTATTAATGACCAGCTTCGGGAAGATGTGTTCCGCGTTAAGTCTTTTCGGCAAGTTTACAAACCGCGGCGTCGCCATTCAAGCCATGCGCGGTCAGATTAAACCGGGCGGCTTGTCTAAACATGCGACCATCTTTTTTTCGGATATCCGCGACTTTACGGAAAAATCTGAAAACTTTGTAAGGGCGTTCGGCGACGACGCTTCCAACCGTATCGTTTTTTGGCTTAACGAATATTTATCAAATATGGTTTATTGCGTTGAAAAAACTAACGGCATTGTGGATAAATTTATCGGAGACTCGGTAATGGCTCATTGGGGAACCGTCACCACGGCAGGAAGCTTGAAGGAAGACGCGTTTAACTGCGTTAAGGCGGCGCTGATGATGAGGGAAATGCTGATAAAAATGAACAGAAACAGAAAAGAGGAAAACATAGGAACGCCGCCTATCCGCATAGGATGCGGTATCAACACAGGTATTATTACCGCTGGGCAGATAGGCTCCGATCTCCGCATGGAATACACCGTCATAGGCGATCCCGTGAATCTCGCATCCCGCGTTGAGGCTCTTAATAAACCTTTTGGCACTGATATTCTTATCACCGAGAACACATATAATTTGGTAAAAAAATATTTTATCACCGAAGAAATGCCTCACGTAACGGTAAAAGGAAAAGAAAAACCGGTGCGTATTTTTGCCGTTATAAATTTTAATTTTACCGCGTTAAATATAAAGCCTGCCGCTTCAGAACCCATGAACCTTGCCGAAGTGCAAAAATGTTTGGGAATTAAGCCGACGGATATTTCAAATGTGGATATCAACGCCGAAGAACTCAAGTACAAAATTGGCGGCGAATGAAAATGAGCGTCGAAAAAAAATCAAAAGGTAAATTCAGGTTTGTGGATTTTCTTGTTGTCCTGTTCTGCCTTTCGGGAATGGTTTACAGCATTAACCTGTTTTGGACTGATCTGTTTGAAACTCTCAACGGGCATGACAAAACGCCGATAGGGAGCGTTTCCGTAAAAAGAAATATTGTTCAACGCCGTATGTCGGACAGGGTAGTATGGAACAGGCTGATAAAAGAATCTCCCGTATATTCCAATGACATGATTCGCGTGGGAGATAATTCCGAAGCCGATCTTCATATCGGCGGCAATAACATTACCATAAATGAGAATACGCTTTTACGTCTGCAGTACGACAAAGAAACAGGCGAATTTCAAATTGAACTTACAACCGGAAACATGGGGCTTGTTACCGCGCCGGAAGGCAAGAATGTCGTCTTAAATATAATGGGGCAGAAGGTGGAAGCCAAACCGGGAACCGCTCTTAACGCCGCCGCCGGAGATAACGGCATGGCTCTGCAGATCAGCGAAGGTTCGGCGGTAATGCCGGAAGATAACCAAAACCGCGAACTCGGCGCCGGAGCGGCAATAGCAATGGACAACGACGGCTCAATCCGTTCCGCGCCCTCGGCTTTTGTCGTTCAGCCTAAACCTAACGCCCTTTACCGCAAAAATACAAGCGAACCGCTTAACATCGGTTTTTCATGGAATAGAATAAATCTTCAGCCTAATGAAACCCTGCGCCTTGAAATATCCGAAGATCAATACTTCATCCGTTCCGTCCGTACCCTTAACGGGCTTAACGATTCGGCGCAGACCGCTTTGGGCGCAGGACTTTGGAACTGGCGGCTGACTTATAACGGCGCTGTTCTGGATTCGGGGCGTTTCACCATAACGGAAACCAAAAGTCTTGAACTGTTAAGCCCCACAAAAAACAGGCAGTTTTTTTATGAGACCGAACAGCCGAAGCTGTATTTCCAATGGTCGCAGGCTGACGACGTTTCGTATTATATTGTAGAAGTTGACGTTACTCCTGAATTCAGGAATCCCATTATAAAAAAACAGACGACGGCTACCTCTTTTTCCGATTCGAGTCTCGGAGAAGGACTCTGGTACTGGCGCGTAACGCCCGTTTTTTCTCAAACCAGCGAAAACGCAAGCGGCGTTGTTAATCCGAGCCCGTCCGCTTTTCGTATAGTTAAAGACAAAGAACCTCAGCCGCCGTCTTTCATTTTTTCTGAAGAACCAGCGCCCGCTCAAACTCAGGTGCAGCCTCCACAGCCGAAGCGCATAACGCTGGAGTCTCCGTCTAATGAGACGGCATTGCCGGGATTGACCGCTCTGCGCCAGCAAACAGTATTCCGCTGGAGCAGCGCTGAAGCGGTGGCGAAATCAAGGTTCGTTCTTTCGCGCAGTTCAAATCCGCTTACAGGACAGGCGGCAATAGAAATAACCGATCCAAACAGGACAATCCGCATCGATCGTCTTGACGAAGGCGTCTGGTACTGGACAATTGAGGCGCAAACTCCCGAAGGTGTAAATATCAGCGCGCAAACTCCGCGGCAGTTGCGTGTATTGTCCATTCCGCTTCTTCCTGCGCCGTCGGCTCGCGAGCCTGCCGAAGGATACCTTATCGACATAGAAGAACTGAAAAAAGTAAATATTAACTTTAAATGGTCGGCGGTACAGGGGGCAAACGCCTATATTTTCACCCTTTATCAGGAAACCGGCGGCGAACGGCGGCAAATTACGCAAATAGGACCTGAAAACCGCACCTCATGGACAACGGACGTTAAAACTCTCGGACGCGGAAATTTCATCTGGCGCATAGAAGCGGTAAATGTGGGACGTAACAATGTAATTGAACAGCATGGTAATCCTGCGGAAAGCCGTTTTATCGTAGACATTCCACGGGCGGGACCAGTAAAGATAATTAACGGTCCAGAGGCTGTGCCATGACAAAAAAAGTTATACTTTTTGTTTTTTTTACAGCATTGTTTTTATTCAGCCGTCCCCTGTGGGCGCAGTCCCAGCAAAGCGGCGGCGGACGCTATGTCATTGAACAGCGTTATGTGCAGCAGCTTGTCTGGATAGGAGACGAATATACTCTTAAATACGAAGTTGTAATAGAACA
>JGI20170J14366_1001214_pt1 | contig 11259 bp, 4 predicted proteins | sample TergutNc150P3_FD_14366 | JGI IMG/M metagenome (IMG submission 14366) | reverse complement strand
ACACCATTTTCGATTGCTTAGGATCTGACGTATCAAGGGTGTTCTGCACATAGCCCCTGCAAATGCCTTCGGCATCGCCATTGGGATATTGAGAGAAAGAGCTGCCAGTTTGACCTCTGAAGTAGATATTGGCGGCGAATTCGTATTGGCAACGTTTTTTCTCAACTATATTTGGGTCAATTCTTGTCCAGCCGGCCGCGCCATTCTGAGATGCAAAGTATAGCGAACCGGGATTGCCTTCCCCAAATTCGTTGTCGAACATGGTTTTTAGGTTAAAAGGCACGGGCATGTCGTTCACCCAGTCCATAGGGTCTTCGTCAACACCCATAATGCCTATCTTGTCCCTGCCAGATTTCCCAAGATATACACGAGCATCCTGATCTGGAATAGGTGTATTGAAATAAACCTTTTTATACCAGCCGCATTTGTCTCCGTCAACTTCCAAAGCCACCGGTGTTGAGTTGCCCATAGCAAGGTATGGGGTACCGAGTATCCAGTCATCTTCTTTGGGAGGCAAAAAGTAGAAGTAACGGGCATTAGGTGGATTTTTGCTAGTGACGGTTTTACCCTCATTAGCTGGGTCTTCCATTATCCAAGTTCCTTCTGGTCCAAAATCACCGCAAGTGTACTTATCCGTGTTTTCGGTAGGTAAATTAGTATGCTGTCCGGTTTTGGTTTTGGTTACGAAATGAATTCCGCCTGCGTCATAGCTAGTAGCCTTATCCGAGAAGACAATCTCCCTTTTGTTATCATCATTATCATTTGACAATCCTGTAGGAATGGTTATTTTAGTCCATTCGCCTTCTTTCTGACCAGTAACAGGTTTGTATGAGCCTTCCCATTGAATATAAACGATGTTACCGTTCCATCCGCTAGGCAGTTTAATATAGACTTCTTTGTTACCGCATATAGCAAAGGCGTCCCCTGCCAGCAGTGCCAATAGCACGGAAAAAGTTAAAGCGATTTTTTTGATCGAGTTCATAGAACCTCCAATACAGTAATTTTGCGGGGTGCGAGCCTTTTCACAACCATAAATATAGAATTTTTTCAGCAAAATCAAAGGTAAATCCCTGATTTTCAACAAAATAGGCGGTTTTTTGTGATTTTTAGCACGTTGCACGGCAGGGGCAACCACGGCGCACGGCAGGGGCAACCACGGCGCACGGCAGGGGCAACCACGTTGGGTTGCCCCTACCGTGCCAATCGCCTTTTTTCTTTTGCCAACCGTTTTTTCTCTGCGGCACGATTTGCTTTACATACAAAGTCGTCTCTAACGTATTTGTAGATATATTCCATAAATCCGTGCAAAAAACGCTGGCGGGGGGTTAGTCTCATCGCTCTCATTGCGCTGCTCCTGTTGGCTCTATTCTTTTTAATATATTATCAACAACTTCAAAGCCTTCATCTATGGTACCAGTAAATTCGCAACAGTCATAGTAGCCGAGCAAATGAAGAGACCAGTAAACTAAGTTAAGGTCTTCCAGCAATTTCCTATCCATTTTTGCCAAATGGGTTCTATAAAAATCAATGGTTCTGTTTTTGCCTTTGTTTTTGTCTTTGCTCCTGTCAAAATCTTCCGGCATTTCCACGCCTTTTAATTGCAGCCAGGTATCCAAAGCCTTGAGAACGCCTCTGTACGCTATGCCGCTCGCAGAGCTTACATACTTTGTATCTTTAAAACGTTTGCCATTGCGGCGAGCCAATTTCAGGTCGTCTTTGGCATTGGCAATGTAACGCAGCGCTTCTTTGTAGCCTTTCTGCTTTATATGTTCTTGCTCTTTTGGGGTCATGTTTGTAAATATAATAAAAAAATGAGGTAAGGGTACGCCCTTACCTCATTTTGCAAACAACTGTTGACGTTATTTCTTCTTTACCCGCTTTACGCCGTGCATTTCTACTTTGCGTTCTATTTTTTCTTTTTCTATTGTTTTGTTGTCTTGCTTTATGTGAACTTCCCAGCGGAAATCGTATAAGCCTACATAAGCGCCGGCGCCTACAAAACGGCCCTTCATGTCTTTCATGTCCCAGGCTATGTAGAATTTGCTCCTGCTGTCACGGCAAGAAGGCTGCCCAGAGGCGTTGCGCGGGAAAATCTGGTCATCGCACTTTATGGAAAAACCTCGGTTTGCCACGTAGTTGCCAAGATTGGTGTGCTGGAACGCTTTTACGTAAAACGTAATATCGCCATCGCTTATGCAATTGCTGCCCTTTGGGTCGCAATACTCATCTTCCAAATCAGCTAGCTCGTTGAACACATCAGGGTTTAACAATATGCCTATGGTTCCTGGGTATTCCCTCAGAACATCCCTTATGGTCCAATCGGGAGGAACAGGGAGCAGTTCTATGGGCCTGTCTTGGTTAAAGAGGGCCTTCTCGTCGTAGTCACCAACTTTAAGGCTATCCTTCAAAGTAATTTTGATTTTGTCCAGATTCTCATTTGGGTTGGTCGGGTCAATCTCGCCAATGGGTATCTTCTCCGGGGTAAAGGGCTTGCGGCCCTCTATCTGCTTGCCAATCTCATTTGGGTTTGGCGGGTTGCCTTTGGCATCCAAAAGAATGTTCCGCGCAAAGGTAGGATATTTCCTTTCAGCGGCAAACTTAACGGAATCGCCCGGCATTGGGGTGCCGGATTTTTCGCCGCCTTCCACGCGGTAGCGGTTATAGTAAATGGTAACCATGGAGTCGCTGCCATCTTCGCTGGGGCGCATTTCCTTGGAAACATTGTACCTCATGCTGCTATTAGACGGCAGGAATCCAGGGCTAAGAACATTCCAGCTGCTTTCGCCTATGTCGCGGAGCATATAGGCAAATGTGTTTTTTATCTCGTTATCGGTTGAGTTGCTCGCGCTTGGGTCTATCTTCACCGGCTCGGAGAACTCAAGGGATATTTTGTCTCGGCAAGGCGAGCCAGAACTTGTGCCGCAACCTTTGTTGTTCTCATCGGCTAAATACCTTGCGCTCACAATTATGGCTGGTATTTTATCGTCTATGTTGCCAGTAAGGGGAATATCGTATTGAGTGCCGGTTTTAAAAGATACCCAGTTGGCTATCTTGCCGGTTTCGCTTTTTGTCAACACGCTTCTGCTGAAGCGCACATCGGGTTCGGCTTCGTTTTTGTTGGGGCCGCGCCTGAGTATTATGGTATCTCTCAGTTCTTTTCTCTCCGCCGGGGTAAGGCTTCTGCGGGCATCCAAGCTAGCAGCGTTTAAGCCTTTGAGGTACCGTAGCCAGTATTGAATATTGGAAGCGCTATCCACGTTTCTGCTTGAATACACGGTATCGCCATTTGAAGCCAATGAGCTTCTGCATATTCCGTAAAAGACTGTAGTGTCTTTAGCCCATTGAACTTGTATCGCGTTGGGAAGGCTGTCCGGATGGAAACCTCGCTTATAAGCTATAACAAGGCTGTCGCCTATGCCATCGCCATTTAAATCAAATATCTTTACGTTTTCCGGGTATGGAACAGGGGGTTCTTTGAATTGAAGGCTATCCCACCTGGCTTCCGATCTTGGGCTTACGCCCCGCACAAAAATTTGCGCGTAATAAGGGTGCAGTACGTCCCTTTTGCCAGCTATATCCAAAGCCGCTTCCCCGTTCTTTATGGCTAAACCGGAGGCTACTATAAGCCTGTCGTTTATCTCCGGGTAGGTGCTGCTGTTAGCGCCGCTGCCAGCCTTTGCCGCTGCTGTCAATATTAGGTCGTAGTTGCAGGTTTTGCAGGTTTTGCCATCTCGCTGGGCACGGAGGCGTAGCTTTACAACTTCGCCAACCCATACGGGCGCAGGGTGGCCCTCTTCTCTTTCCACGCCTTTGGTAGGGTCTCCATCAATCCATTTGCTGCCCTTTTGCTGGTTAGGGGGTATTGCAACATCGGAGCCTGCTACCCTTATCCATTCGAGCTTTGGAATCACGGACTTAATGGCAACTTCTTCGCTGGCGGGCCTGCCGTTCACATTGATTTTGTAATAAGCCGTATCGGGTTCCTGCGCGTATTCGCCGGTAACCCAAAGCACCAACACGCCGGGCTTTGAGCCGGAATTTGGCTTTGCCGCTCCGCCAGTGCCGCCAGGTATTGCCAGCGTGGTATCTGTTTTAACCGGAGATAGCCCTAGGGAATCGTAGAACACCTTTAGCCTGCTCCCTTCGTATAGAAAGCCCCTTGTGTCCAGCTTGAATATAGAGCCGCCTATGGCTTCAATATCATCCATCAAAAATTTATCGCCGGAAAAATCACCGCCGGAGAAGCAGACGGGAACCAATTCGCCAGTCGCCGCTATGGAAGGATTTTTGCATAGGTCCGTGATTGTGGGGCCGTTCACCGAGCCGTCTTTTATGTCCCCCCAAGCCATCCTGACGGTTGTAGAGCTTGTTATTGTCGCTATTTTCACGTCTTCGGGGTAGGGGGGCTTCATGGAGTCTTCTTTGACCTTTGCGTAAAGGTACCAAGTGCCTGGCAAACCCGCAACATCAGTTTTGGCAACCCTAGCCGTGCCATCAGACATATCAACAGTTATGCCGCCGTAGCACAGGAGCTTTTGGTCGCCAATTTGCCTGCAAGCGTCTGGATATAAATCATCGGGCACTTTTAAGATGCGCTTATCGTCTCCTTTGCGATTGATTAAATAGAATTCAATTTTCCCATAGACATCGTTGCCGCACAGTTCCGTAGCCTGCGAGCCTTCCGCCATCGCGGAACAGCTCCCGGCGCCGCCATCCTGCAACACGCAAACTTCGGCTGGCCTGTTTAAGCCATCGCCCTGTTTCACAAAAAGGCCGTTGGTCTGGGCAAAATACATATTGGTGGATATGCGCACGTTGCTACCCGCGCTGCGGCGGTCGCAGAAGAATATGTTTATGGAGTATTCCTTGCCAGGCACCAGCTTTTCGGGCACTTTTATGGTATCCAGGTTTACATATCCCGGAGCCGGCCCGTGGCTACCGCCAAGGTCAACCACAAGCTGGTTGTTGATGAACACCCAGATATCGTCATCGCCTCTGAAAAAGAACTCCTGCCCTTCTGTGTAAATAAAGGTGGCCGGCGCGCTTTCAAAGCACATGAGGCTGCTTATTTTAAGCTGCGTACCTTGCGGCGTATGGCTTGCCATAGGCGCAGGGTGGCTATAATCGTAAAGGTCTCCTTTGGAACCCGCAGCAGAGGATGCGGCTGCCTTAAAAGGCTTCCAGCAGATAGTCTCCATGTAACTGTCAATTTCTTCCTTGGTGGTGCCGGAAGTTACCCAACTTAAATCGCCAACCCTAGCCGGGTCGGTTCTTTTGTCTCGGTCAATTGCCGTAGAACCGTTGCCACCGCAGTTGCCGCCATACCAGCCCCTGTCAAAGCACCACATATTAACGCAAGCATCGGGCCTAACATCCATTTCCGCATTATATATTCTGCGCCCGCGCAACGAATCTTCTGCATCCCCCGCATTATGGCCTAAACACCGATTGTTGTTCCCAGTGCCGCACAAAAACGGCCTTTCCGCAGATTTCATCATACTATATCGTTCTCTATAATCACCGTGTTCATCAATATCCTTCATAAGGCTAGGCGGGTAAAATGCGCCTATGCGGCCACCCGAACCAGCTCCGCAAGTGTTTGTAGCGCTATAGTCCGTGGTTCCGTCTGGGCAAAGCCTTAAAGCGTCAAATTCCCACAAATCGCTTCTCCGCGTAAAGGGCATATCAAAGCAACGCTGGACGTTTGTGCCCGGAGTATCTTCAAAGGCTTTTTTAAAGTTCGCCTCAGTCCAGTCAGTGCCTTGAGGAGCATTGAACTGTATTTTCCCATTTTCAAGCGTAGGCTTGGCAATGCCTTTGACAATGCCCTCAACCTCCCGCTGGTTTCTATTACCGTAAAGAGTGAATGATGTGTTGGCACTGTCGTTTGTGTGGTATATCATGGCGGCGAATTTGTATTCGCAACGGGATTTCTCAATTATATTGGGGTCGTTGGCGGTCCAGCCTTCCAAGCCTTTTTGAGATGCAAAGAACAAGGTGTTCTCGCCTTCGCCAAACCGCTCCGCCAAGTTAAACGGGGTTGGCCTGCCGTCTCCCCAATCCACGGGGTCTTCGTCCAAGCCCTTGTCCCCTATCTGGTCATCGGGTCCGCTTTTTTTGTTGCCGTTGAGCCAAATCCAAGAGTTTCTGTCGGGGATGGTTCCTTCAAAGGTGTATCTGTACCAACCGCAGCGGCTATCCACAGAAAGTTTTACCATTGTGTCCCTGCCTGCTTCTTTCCAAACAAGGTAGGGGGTGCCGAGCATCCATTCGTCTTCGGCGGGGGGCAAAAAGTAGAAATTGTAAGCCTGGAGTTGCGCTAGCGCATTGCTAGCGAGCAACAACAGCAGCAACTTTCTACACACGGCCATTACCTTGGTTTCTTTACACGCTTTACGCCGTGCATTTCAACCTTTCTTTCGATGGTTTCTTTCTTCTGAGTCTGGTTGATAGCTGGAATATAAACTTCCCAGCGGAAATCGTATATGCCCACATAAGCGCCAGCGCCTACAAAACGGCCCTTCATGTCTTTCATGTCCCAGGCTACGTAGAACTTGCTTCTGCTTTCCCTGCAAGAAGGCGAGCCTCTATCGTTCCGGGGGAAAATCGGGTCATTGCATTTTAACGAGAAGCCACGGCTTGCCACGTAGTTGCCAAGGTTGGTGTGGATAAATGCCCTTGGATAAATAGTGATGTTGCTATCGAGGATAGTGCCATGTATATCTTCCAAATCAGCAAGCTCGTTGAACACATCGGGGTTGAATACCATGCCTACAGTCCCCGGATAGTATCTCCTGATGCAATTGACATCGCAATCGGGAGGAACAGGGAGCAGTTCTATGGGCCTGTCTTGGTTAAAGAGTTCCCTCTCCTCTTCCGGAGTCAGTACAACTTTAAGGCTATCCCTCAAATTATCTTTGATTTTGTCTAGGTTCTCATTTGGGTTCAGGCTCGGATCAATCTCGCCGATGGGCAGCTTATCCGGGGTAAAGGGCTTGCGGCCCTCTATCTGCCTGCCAATCTCCTTTGGGTTTGGCGGGTTGTTGCTCTCATCCAAAAGGATATTCCTAAAGAAGTTAACGTATCCCTTGCCCATAGCGGCAAACTTAACCGAATCGCCTGGCATTGGGGTGCCGGATTTGTTTTCGCCTTCGCCGCGCCAGCGGCCAAACCAGAGCGAAACTATGGAGTCGTTGTCGCCTGGGCGTATCCCTTTGGAATTGTTGTACCTCATGCTCGCATCCGTGGGCAAGAAATTTTCTTTAACTATATCCCAATCGCTTCTGCCCAAGTCGCGGAACATATAGGCAAATGTGTTCTTTAACTCTTTAATTTCTGCGTTTTCCGCACTTGGGTCTATCTTCACAGGCTCGGAGAATTCAAGCGTTAGCTTGTCTCGGCAAGGATTTCCATCGCTAGTGCCGCAACCTTTTGTGTTTTCGTCGGCTAAATACCTGGCACTGACAACTATGGCCGGTATCTTATCCCCTATGCTGTTGGGCAGCCCTATGTTGAAATCCCTTCCGGCGGTCGCAAAAGATACCCAGTTGGCTATCCTGCCATTTTCGCTTTTTGTAAGCACTTTCTTGCTGAACGTCACACCGGCTTGATCCTGAGGGCCGCGCTGGAGGACTATAGTATCGTTTATACCCTTTAAGTTAGGACGGACTGGCAAACTATTGGGGCTGCCTTTGAAATACTTTAGCCAATATGCAAGATTGGCTGCTCTTTTTTCAGAGATGCCGCTTCCAGGAAGCCCGGCAAATGAATACGCAGTATCCCCGTTTGTGCCTACCGTGCGCCCACCTATGCCGTAAAGGATTGTGGTATCTTTATCCCACTGGACTTCTATGGCATTGGGAAGGCTGTCTGGATGGAAGCCGCGGCTGTAGATAATCTCAAGCCTATCGCCAATGCCATCGCCGTCGTCATCATATATCCTTGTGGTCTCCGGATATGGAACAGGTGGTTCCTGGAACTGAAGGCTATCCCACAGGGCTTCTTCCAGCTTGCTTATGCCGTGCACATAAAGTTTGGCATAATTGGGGTGCGTCACGTTCTTTTTGCCATAGATATAAAACGCAGCTTCTCCGTTCTTTATAGCCATGCTCTGAGTGCCTATGAGGTTCGCATCTTTTTCACCGGGGGGGTCATCTGTACCCTCTGCCAATGCGGTTAGCTGGAGGTCAAAGTTGCAAGTGGTGCAGACTTTTTTAGTTCTGCCATTGATAGCTCTGAGGAACAGCTTTATCTCTTCGCCAACCCATACAGATTTCATTATGCTACCTTCCCTATCTATGGTGCCAAATGGTTCTGTGCCAGTCCATTTGCTGCCTTTGTTCTGGCGGCCATTGCCCATGGTTATAAGAGTATCGCCACCAGATGCTTTTATCCATTGGAGCCTTGGTATCACGGATGTCAAGGTGACCTCTTGGTCTGAGGGTTTGCCATACACATTGATTTTGTAAGTATCTTCCCTTTTCTCCTGCATATAATTGCCGGTCACCCAAAGGACCAATACGCCAGGAGCGGAACCATCATTTTCAGGTTTGACGTCGCCAATGTTCTTTGGCAATGAAAGGGTGGAATCCCATTTATCAAGCCTATATTTGCCTAGGGAATCCCAGAATACCTGCAATCTCTGGCCATCCGAATTTAAAAGCCCTGCCGTGTTCAGCTTCAAAGTGGAGCCGCCTATCTCGCTGATAGGCCCGGTGAAGAAGTTGCTTCCGGAAGGCTCGCCAGAGGAGAAGCAGATGGGAACCAACTCGCCTGTTGCCGCAACGGGGTTCTGCTGGCAAACAACTTCCGTGAGCTTTTTGCCACGGCTATCCTCTTCCCTGATTTCTCCCCAAGCCGTTCTAACAAAGGTTTGGGTTGTTATTGTAGCTACCCTTTCGTCTTCTATAGTTTTGCCAGGGTTTTTATCGTCCTTAACTTTTACATACAAGTACTGTGTGCCTACAGGGAAATTCTCCAGTTTGCCTTGCTGAACGTAGGCTTGGCCGGCTTTTGGGCCTTCCGTATAAACCGTTATGCCGCCGTAGCACTCAAACCCTCCCTCAACCGCGTGGCAAATAGCCGGGTTGCGGGTATCCAAGTAAACCCTAGCGTCCTCATCTGATAAACTGTTGCGGCTTACTATATAAAATTCAAACCATCCGCTGGCCTCGTCATCGCACATCAGCTTTGAGGAGCCGCTGCCGCCGCCCAAAAGCGAAGCGCAGGTTCCGGAACCGCTCTGCTGCACGCACACTTTGGCACCGCCACCGCCTTTGGCATCGCCATCTACAAATATGCCGCTCTCCTGCTTTATGTACATATTGGTGGATATACGGATATTGCTCGCGTTGGAGCGGCGATCGCAGAAGAATATGTCAATATTGTATTCCTTGCCTTCCACAAGAGGGGTATAGTTAGGGCCAGATACGCCACTGACCGACTGAGGTCCCTGCCATCTGCCTGGCTTGCCTATTTCGTCCAAAGCAACATAGCCTGGGGTAGCCAAATGGCAGCCGCCTATGTCTATAACCAAGTTATTGTCTATAAACACCCAGATATCATCATCACCGCTGAAGTAGAACTCCTGGCCTTGTTCATATACAAAGGTCGCGTGGGTCTCAAAGCAGAAGAATGAGTTCGGGTTGGCTTTAAAAGTTGGTTCCATCTTGGGTCTCATATAATTATTGCGAGAATCCCAATGCCATACTTCAGGAGTATTGCCATTGTTAAAGTCCCCGTCTTTGTAAGGATCTCCGCAAGAAGAGTTGGTGCCCGTGCTTGTTAGGCCTTTTTCATAGCAGGCCGTATTTATTTTATCGACGATGAACGGAGTCACAGGCTCTGCCGCTGGAGCATCACCCCATTCATCCTTGGTAGCGGGATTGGGTTTGGCGCAGTCTGGACACTTAGCATAAGTGCATTGACCCAAATTGCTCGTAGGGCCTAAAGGAGAAGCATCGTCCACGCCTCGCATGGAGCCGTTAAGGCGAGCCGGGGCAAAAGATAGCATAGGAGACCTGCCTGGGCATAATGAACCGACCAACGACTGAGCATTAGCTGAAGTGAAGAATTGCGGTTTTAGGTCCAATGTTTCGTCAGAGCAGAGGTAATCGCTGGCGAATGTCCACAAGCCCTTGCTGTCTCTAGCAAAAGGTATGTCGTAGCAAACCAAGGCGTTTTTGCCTTCGGTACAGGTGAAAGCTGTATTAAAGTCTCTTTCCGTCCAATGAGCAGCACCATCTCCGCTTTTGCCGTTCCATTGCATTTTCCGGACGCCATTCACTTCTGTAAGCTGAGGCTTAACTATGCCCCTTCTAAGGCCCATCCAACTAGCATTTTGATTAGCGTTTATGTAGGGGAATTTGCTATATCTAGTAAAAGAAGTAGCTGTATCCCAAATGTCTCCGTCATTTTGACTAGCACGATAACCAGAACCAAAAATAACACTAGGGTCAGTGTCATAGATTAAGCCCGCCATGTGGTAGGTGCAACGTTTAAGGTCTGGAGTCCCAGCGTCTGTGCCCCAGCCAGCAGAGCCTTTTGACGGGTCAAAGTACACTCTGGTGACGCCAAAGTTGCCAAATATGTTGTTGAAATTGATAGGTGTGGGCCTCTTAGGGTTGCTCCCTGTCCAAGCGTCCGGTCCTTCTTCCAAACCGCTAAGGCCTACTCTATCAGGGGTTTCGTCTGTAACAGGAATGCTTCCATATTTGCCGGGCCAAACCACAATATCGTGGTCCATCTGGGCGCCGCTTATATCTATCTTAAACCAACCGCAGCCATCGGGGTCCACCTTCATGGGCGTGGAGCGGTTGCCATCGCTTAAATCGACAATATTTGGGGTTCTTCTCATCCACTCAGGGTCATAAGGCGGCATAAAGTAAAAAGTCTCCGCCACCGCAGATACTGCAAAAACGAGCACAAGCAAAACCATAGCTTTAAAATAAGCCTTTTTCATAGAAACCCCTGTCATTTTAAACAATGCACACCATTAAATATAGAATTTTTCTGGAAAAAACAAAGCTAACTCTCTACTTTTCAACAAAATAGGCGATTTTACGTGATTTTTAGCACGTTGGCGCGGTAGGGGCAACCACGTGGCGCGGTAGGGGCAACCACGTAGGGTTGCCCCTACACGCGCCCTTTCTTCGCTGCTAAACGCCTTTTTTTCGCTGCCAATTTCTTTTTTTCTTCTTCTAGCCTTTCTTCGTATTGAATTTCGTCTATAGCAAAATTATGGATATATTGCATAAATCC
>JGI20170J14366_1001210_pt1 | contig 11271 bp, 10 predicted proteins | sample TergutNc150P3_FD_14366 | JGI IMG/M metagenome (IMG submission 14366) | reverse complement strand
AAGAGCTGATCTCGGCGCCTACCAGAACCGCTTGGAACACGCAGTCCGCGGCCTTGATGTTGGAGCAGAAAATTTGCAGGCATCGGAATCCAGGATCCGCGATACTCAAATGGCGACTGAAACTGTTTCTTACACCAAGAACCAGATTCTCGTCCAGTCAGGTACCGCAATGCTGGCTCAGGCGAATCAGAAAGGTCAGACGGTTCTACAGCTTCTGCGGTAGCATTACCGCAAAGCCGTCTCGGGAAGGCGCCTGGTCTGTCCGGCCACTTACAGTGGCCGGCTGGCCGGGCCTTTTTTTTGGCTGTTTAGCCAATGCGAGTAACCCGGCCGCTTGAAAAATCCGTGATTTGCTGTATATAATAAGCATAAAAATTGAGAATACTGCCTCAGTAAGCCGACGAGCGAAGGAGTATATCATATATGTCGCGTGATTTGGATTATTTGATAGTAGGCGTTGATATTTCCAAAGAAGAACTAAATGGGATGCTTGGGCAGACAGAGAAAAAAATTACTCCGGGCACCAGTGACGGCGAACGCTTTGAGGCATATCTTAGAAAAGGGCAAATACTACAAAAACTGGAAAGATATAGTGAAAGTAAAGAACCACTGGAAGAAGCAATAAAGTTAAATCCCGAAAGCGCGGAAGCTCATATCAGGTTGGGGAATGTTTATGATGAAGAAGAAAATTTTGACAAAGCAATAGCCTGTTATAATAAAGGTCTGTCTCTTGATAAATCCTATGCTTATGGGTATTGCATGCTTGGGCAGGAATATTTTCATCGGGCGCATTTTTACAAAGCTTATTTATATAATAAGAAGTCTGATAAGGGGCATAACTATTATGATGATTATGATAAAGCCATTAAGATTGATAAAAACTGTTTTTTAGCCTACAAACTTAAAGGATTTGCGCATTATAAAGAAGGAGAGTTTGAAGAAGCAGTTAAAAATTATAACAAGGTGATAGAGATAAAAAATAATGATTTTAATGCTTATCATACTTTTGGCGAGATTTACGTTGCCAATGGAGACTTTAAGAATGCTTTAATAAATTACACAATGTCGGCATATTACAAATGTAACGATGAAATTAAAGAAAAAATTGACATAGAAGAACTGGGTAAAAACAAAGACGATGAAAAATTCAGATATTTCCCCTATTACTTTAAAGAGTTTATTAGCGATTTAATGCGGTTTGGTATTGATATTAACGATAATTACAAAAAATTACTGGGAGCTCTGTATGCATTATGGTATTTAAGCTATTCAGATAAAAATGCCAATAATCCTAATATTTGCAGGTATATAAGTCTTGGTGGTTTGGTTAAAACCATCGAAAATTTTTCTTTGCGTCTTAGCCCCGCAAATTATCAAAATGACCCAAAAGAAGGAAAGGCATTCTTTGAAAAAATTGAACAACATATAGAAGAAGAGGAAAAAGATAAAAAGGAAGAGCTGCTTAACTGGCTTGCGGAAATAAAATTAAAAAGCACGGAAGAAGATATAGTAACATTCATCTGTTGTTTTTCTGATAAATATGATGAAGTTTCCATGTGGAACAGTTCTTATGGCTATAAAGGCGGAGGATGCGCTATTGTAATTGATAGGACAAAGATTAAGGAGATTGAACTTGACGATCAAGGCAAAGGAACCACCCCAAAAAGTCTTTATAGTAATTTAGCCGAACTATATAAAGTTATATATATTAAAAATAAAGACTCGTCTGATACAGAGACTCTGGAAGGAAACGGTGTTTTCACGGCTGACTATTTATTGGATGGCATAGCAAATTCTTTACAATTAATATTTGATTCAAAAGAATTCAATTCTGGCGGCGTGAAAAGAAGAAATATAACAGGGGCGCTGGCTAAATTATTTTCTCAAATAGCTCATATGATGAAATATGATGATTATGAATATGAGAATGAATACAGGCTGATACATACAGCACAAATAGCTGACTTAAGAGACTATATTCACAATGAAGATGGGATATATCTTTATACGAAAGGTGAGTTATTTCCAAGAAAGTCAAGACCGGAAGAAAAGACAGACGAAATACTACTTGGGCCAACAGTTGAGGAAATTAAACGCTTTAAGATAGAACACCAAATCAAAAGCAAAGAACATGATGTGGAAGTCAAACGTTCTAAAGCGCCATACCGAAAAGCTTAACAAACAGCCTCCAAAAAATTGAGGACATTTTTATGAAATACGGCTTCAATTTCGTCTTTACAAAAGCCATCATTAGTCAGGCGGTTTTTTATTAATGTGTAACCGGTATCATGGAACAAGGTATCAGGAATATGTAATGGGACGCGAAAAACTTGAGAAAAATAATTCAGATCGAAAAAATCAGGCCCCAAAGCTACGGATGCCGCTCCCGCTGTTTCTATAAACATTTTTATCTGATTAATCAAATCGTTCATCAATATGCCGTCGTTTTCCAGCGGGTCATAGGATTGCGCCGAGATAATGTCGTTGAGAAAAGGAATTCCAAATAAGGTGTTTCTTTTTCCAAGCAGCTCTATAGTCTTTGCGGAAAGAGAATTAGAACGGTTTTCCCTGTTAGTGTATACGTCTTTGCAGGCGCAATGCGAAACAACGATTTTTCCGTGGAAACAGGAAGCAATTTTTTCTGTCCAGAAATCATCCAGGTGGCTCAAATCAAGGATAATATTGTGTTTCTCCATAACGTTCAAAAGTTTATGCCCATCATCGGTAAGCCCGGTCTTATAGCAAAAATATTTATTGTCGTTATTATGGTATAACTGAATCATAATTAAACCATGTTTTTTATATCCCGATATTTGCTTATAGTCATTCAAAATATTTATATTTTCAAGCGTGAAATATAATTTTATTTTATTATACTGTGCATTAATATACACAAGAGCTTCTTCAATGTTATTATAAAGCTTATTTTCACCGTAATAAACAGGAATTAATTTGGGATTAAATTCCGGAACAAGAACAGCGCCCTCAATTTCACATTCCGATAATATAGTGTTTGGAAGGTAGTGTGTATGCAGAAAAAACAGTTTATTCATAAGGCAATCCCCATGACAGACAGCAGTTCAAGCAATGCGGATCAAATTCCCCCATAAGCATATTTGACCTGAAGACATTCAATGCCTCACCATTCCAGATTGACTGAAAATTTTCCGCCTGTAAACAGCCGAATTTGCGATTTAGCTCGCAACAAGCCGTAAGATCGCCGTTTGCGTATAAAAAGATGTGTTTCCATGGAGCAACACATAACTTTTTTCTAATCGTTTTATTTTCAGAATATTTATTAAACCTGAACCCTAATTTTTTACTTTCTGCATAACGAGCGCACCTGGCAATGTAATCATCAAATGCCGGCCTGTCTTCTATGTTATCCAGCCGTAGTTTCTGCCATGCGTTATCCGGCATACAGGGACGAACCTCTGACACAAACAAAAAGTCAACATCTGCGCTATAAGCCAAATCTATCATCTTATGAACAGAATTGCGCGTCAATTGACTGCAAACCATATTGATAGTAAAGGAAAATGCTTTATTGGCGTTTTTTCGCGCTGCCTGTACCCTGTGCAGGTTATTTATCACAACATCAAAATTACCGTTCGGACGCTGCAAATTAAATTTCGCCTTGTCGGAATCATCCAATGACACAGTAAGCTGCATATTTGATTTGATAAATCTTTTGATTAAGTCATCTGTCAAAAGGGAGGCGTTTGTGATAAGATTTAGCCTGCGATATTCATTTTCCGCCGCAGCATCAAAGACTTTTTCAAAATTGGGATTAAGCAGGGATTCCCCCGTCCCCTGCAATTCAATTTCGGATGCGTGAGGAATCAACTCATTAATTAAAATACCAGATAAATATTCGTTTAAATTTTCCCCGTATGATTCATATCCATGCCGGCAGGTTATACATTTAAAGTTGCACTTACTGGTTAATTCAACATGTATTCTTTCAGGATATGTCAAAGGTGGTAAATTCATGGTTACAATACAACACCGATTCCAAGTATATCTTTATATTTTTTGGGCAATGAGGCAGGTTTTCCGGAATATATTATTTCCCCATCTTTTAGATAGATGATCCAGTCTGAATTACCGACAAAAAAGGGATGATTTTCGCCGATGATAACACTGTTGTTTTTTGAAACCAATTTCTTTAGCACGCGCAAAACATTTGCCATGTCCTCAATATGTAAACCTTTTGCCGGAGAGTCCAGAATAAACAGACAGCGATCCCCCAGTTTTTTTGCAAGTTCTTTTGTTATTTTGATTCTTTGGCTTTCACCGCCGCTCAAAGTAGTGGATGGCTGCCCTAAAGTCAGATAAGACAATCCAACCTCATTTATAAATCCTATTTTTTGGGCTATAGATTTTCCTTTGCCTTTCCCGGAATATAATTTATGCACATGGTCGCAGGAAAGCATCAATAGTTCACCAATCGAAAAACCGCTTTCTTTGACAGTTAGTATGCGTTTATTGTATCTGGCGCCCTTACATTCAGGGCACGGTATTTGTATTATTTCTTCGCCTGTTTCTATATCAGTGTAACCGCCTCCTTTACATTCCGGACATTTACCGGCGGTATTATAAGAGAAATCGGATAAACTAAACTGCGCTTTCTGATTTTGAGCAGTTTCTAAATACATATTGCGCAGTCCATCCATAATACGGGCGTATGTCGCCGGTGTACTCATTGAATTATTGCCTATGGGGTTTTGGTCAATGATATAAGGCCGCCGTATATAATTTTTTCCGGTAGTTTCGCCGTCAATTCCTTCCTTGTTTTCCCACGCATTTGAGGATTTATCACAAGCACGAAAAATAATATCCAGCATAGAACTTTTTCCTGACCCTGTCCCGCCGCAGATTGAAACAACGCCGCCCAGCGGTACTGTAATATCTAATTTCGAGAATGAATGGAAATTGACATTATTTATTTTTAATAGTTTTTTCGACCCGAGTTCGATATTGAGTTTTTCATTTCTGGCCTTATTCATCGTTTCCCAGCTTTTTGTCTTTTTAAATTTCGCAATGGTTCCGGAAAACATTATTTTTCCGCCTGATTCCCCGGCGAAAGGCCCCAATTCCACAATAAAATCAGATGATGAAATAAGCGGAATGGAATGGTCAACAGCGATTACAGAAAGGCCCAGCGAGACAAGGCGTTTAAGGACATTTGCCGTCTCCAATGCCTCCGAGTGAGACAAACCTGCCGCCAGTTCATCAACAATAAATAATTCCGCATCGCTATTGATTATAAGTTTCATGAATCTGCATTTGTTATATTCGCCAAGACTCATATCACAGATATATTTATTCATTTCAACAGAAGACAGCCTCAGTTGTTTGGCAATTGAAATTAATTCCGAAAGCGGCAATCGTAAATCGTTCTCTTTTTTTTTCAGATATTCAGACAGTGAGATATCAGAAACAGCGTCCCGCTCTTCTCTCCCTGTTATATAACGGTATAATGTATGTTTCTGGGAATAACCGGAAGATCGCTGTTTAAACAGGGCCGGTTTTACCGGAATTGACACTTCCGGCTTTTGTTTTACATAACCGGCCATGATAACTTCTTCCGCCAAAGTTGACTTGCCGCTCCCGCTTCGCCCCACAAAGGCAACATACTTATTCAAAGGGATAGTAAGCGACACGTTCTTTAAATTGTTTACCGATACGTTTGTTATGTTTATAACATTCATGTTTTAATCCTCGTAAATTCCAGGATAATAGTCATGGGTATCTTCGAAAGCCTGTCCATCATAATACTGTCTGTATTGTAACCATTGTAAAAAAAAGCAGAATGTCTTAAATCAGGCTTTGGTTCTTCGAAATTGTCAAGCCGCCACCCATTGTCAGCAAAAACATGAAATATATAAGACAATGGATAATGAAAGCGCGTAAATTTCTGTCTACTCCGATTCCCGTATATGATTTTATCTTTTCGCCCCGGTTGATAATATGATTTTATCTTTTCACATTCTACATCGCCGTCAAAGAGCGTTGTCCAAAAAGGGTGGAATTTCGCTATAAAACATTTACTGTCATTATCGGTTATCCTGTTTAGTATATGAAAAAAATCATCATTCAATTCTATATAATCCAGCGAACCGAAAAATGTGACATTGGCAAAGGAGATATCTTTAAAGATAACGGAATCAGGAATCATTCCAAAATCCAATGCATGAAAACGCAGATTGGGGAGGGGATACTTTTCTTTGGCATCCTCAATGGCGCTTTCTGCGGGATCAATTCCTGTTACTTCGTCATGTGACATTTTGGCGAGTAAAAAGGTGTTTGTGCCGTTTCCACAGCCTATATCCAACAGATTGCCTTTACCGCTGTATATTTCATCCGGCCGTATTCCTTTCAATCCAAGGCCAATGTGTAAAAGATCGTCGGCAAATACCGCCGCTTTATAATACTCATCGCTGTAAGCATTCCAGGATTTAATGTTTTCTTGTATTGATTCTTCTTTAGTTATTGTCATAATAGCCATACCATTTTAACTGATTGAATTTATTGCCGTAGACAAAACCAAAATGCGGTTCTTCGGAATATCGCACAATATCTCCTTCGCCGAGCGTAACAATTTCGAGAAATCCCTCATTGACAAGGTCAAAAACAAACTGCGGCGTGAATCCGTTATTCAGCAAATATTCCATTGGTATTTCAGTCTGCCGAAAAATAAGCTTTTCTGAAAAATTATTGTCGAAATATACAAAACCATCCCTGCGCCGCCATTTTCCCATAAGGAACGAATCTTTTGTTCTCACCTGTATCACAGAAGGAGCGATACGGAATGTCGTGTCATTTCTTAATAACAATTTTTTTGGGATGTTGTTTTTAAGTCTGCGCGCGCCGGCGATGGTATGACCGCTTGTTAACAAAATATGAGCCGGATTGTACTTGTTGTCAAACTTTTCCCGTAAACTTTCTATAGCGAGCTGTATTTCGTGATTCGAGAAACTGTAGGAAGCGCTATGCCATCCGGGTTTTTTATGCATTTCGGTTTCAAATGAATAGTTTAGCTCTTTAGACACAGGCGCCGAGCCATAGAGAATAAATTCAGAGCTGTTATAGTTATCAGGGTGTGAATATTTATCCAGAAGAAAATTCACCGTTGCTTCCCTGTCACTTTCGGTTTCACCGGGGTAGGCAAACATAACGTAAGTATGAACCAAAATATTGTAACGGCGGCAGAGGGCGATTGTCTTTGCTGCGTTATCAACAGTTATCCCTTTATTCATCAGATCAAGCATTCTTTGCGAACCTGATTCAAGACCGAATTTTATAAAAACACAACCGGCGCCGGATAACAACGCAATAAAATCCTCGTCTGCAAAACCGTCGTCGAAACGGGCGTTTGTTCCCCAGTCGAATGACGCGCCGTTTTGTAAAATATTATGGCAAAACGCTTTTAGTATGAAGATTGGAATTGCACTGTCAAGAAAATAAATACAATCAAACACACCTTCTTTGCTTTTATTGACACAAAAATCAATCATGCTTTTATAGTCATAATTTGCATTAAGACACTCGTGGTCCTCTCTGTCCGAACAGAATTTACATTTTCCCCAATAACATTTGTAGGAAAATCGCAATGGGAGTACCTTGGCGGGTGAAAAATACATGGCGCTCTCTGCAGCATTGATGAGAGGCGGGCATACATCAAGTTTTGTATCACAGATGTCTTTAGGAACGATAAAAGGGGCAAAACTTTCTTCTGTCTGCAGGTTTTGTAGATACCGGAGCAGCGCCTCACCTTCACCCGCGAAAACCGTATTACAGTATTGAGCAAGAGGGCCTGTTGAACCGGCAGAATCAACAAAAGAATTAATAAACCCTCCTCCAATTATTATGTACGCATCAGGATTAGTCTCATGTATGACAACACAAAAAAGCAAGGCAAAGAAAAGCTGGCTTTCGAAAGTGATATTAACGCCGATTACATCAAATTTAACAAGAACATCTTTACACATCCATGATTGAATCAAAGTCTTTAGGTTCGAATTGGAGTGTTTATTGATAAAAGCCTCTATGTCATCCCACATATTCCACTGATAGCTGCAGTCAAGACCGTCCATCCTGAAACGCAGATCGGTGAACTGAAAAGAGTAAAGATCATAGCAAGCCCTCGCATAGTCCATTAAATGCCAATAGTTCGCAATGGTTTTACAATTGCGCAGAGCCGCCTGTAGTTCACTGTATGAAAACACCGTTTCAAACGACTTGATAAATTTAAGGCATGCCGTATATTCAATTGAGTCAAGATCGGTATTGTTAGGTAATTCGTCTGATGTTATAGTTTTTGCATTATCTACTATGTGTCTTAAAAAAGCTATATTACAATCATTAATCTGAAAAGGATAGTTGATTTTCTTTGCATATCCCGCCATTTGATACGGGCCGAGCAGAGGGACTGTGGGATCACAAAGAGGAGGTATAAATAAACACATTCCCTTCTTTGACATATTCACGTTATTTCGTTTCTTCTATTAGTCCTAATTTAAGCAAGCTGCACAAAAATGTTTCGACGCGCTTTTCAGCATCATCTCCGCTGAATTCTTCAAGCACGCTTTTTGTAATGTCCAGAACAGTATGGTTGCCGTCTATGAGCTTCCAGACAAATTCGCTGTCTCTGTTAAGGGAAAGCGCCGGCGTTTGTTTTGAAATTAAAAGGAGGCCGAAAGATTCTTCCCGGGTACGCACTCCATCGGCTATTTTATACACTGTCTCGTTTTTTAATACTTCCATCATTCATTCCTCACCATGTAGGGATCGCTCCCGCAAATATTTTTTGTATATGCGTAGGCCGCAGCCCGGCATCCTCCGCGGCAGACGCCAAATTGCTCACATTTTACACACGCCTCAGGAACATCACTTCCGGCGATATGCGACTTGTATACGTCCGACCGTGCTTTTATTTCCCTGAAACTGTTATCAAGAATATTTCCGATGTTAATTCTTGACATGCCGCACATAAGCACATTACCGTTAACATCGATATAAAATCTTGAGCCCCCAAAATGACAGTAGGAACAGAAGCAGCTTAAGTCGTGAGGCAGAACACAGTATGGTACTGAATTAGCCAGTATAACGCTGAAATCCGGATACTTCTTCATTTTTTCATTCGCTGCGTATAGCGCGCTAACTAATTCTTTTTGAGAGAGAGCAAGGTCTTTATTCTTTGCGCCAAGCCCCGCTGGGGTAAATCGCGTCAGCGTCATTTCACGCAGTCCCATACCGTACAGCATGTCAATGGTTTCGGAAAGAAAAGAAATATTTTGGGAGGTCATAACAAAATTAGAGGCAGTTCTTACATTTTGATCAAGGAAGCGCTTGATGACTGAAACTGCGGAATCATAACTCCCCGGAATGCAGGTTAACTCTTCGTGCAGGCGCTTGCTGCCGTGAAGAGATACATTTACGCTATGGATTCCGTGTTTTTTTAAAAGACTGACGATTTCAGCGCTTATCAGAGTTCCATTGGTTTGTACCATTACCTTTTGGAAAAGAGCGGAACAATGTATAAATATATTTTGAAATTCCGGGTGCAGCAAAGGTTCTCCGCCGGTTAGTACAATTTCAGGGACATTTTCCTGGGATATTTTTTCCAGTATCTCATAGGTCTTGTTTGAAGTTATCGGACGCTGGCTGTTGTAGCAAAACTTGCACAATAAGTTGCATTGTTCAGTCAACTCAAACTCCACCCTGACAGGGTCCATATTGATGTTTAGTTCTATCAGTTTCTGTGTATTCATCAGCCTTGCCACTTCTTTGTTTTGAGTGTTTCACCGCAAGATATAATTGACTGGTCATACACAACACATCCGCCTTTACAGCGGGAGAACTCATCGCAATTCCGGCATGGGGGCGGAATATGACAGAGGTTTTCGTATTTTTTCCAGCCGTCTGCATTCCAGATTGTTTTGAAACTTTCCTGTTTTAGATTTCCGATGACATCGTTTGAGATCGTACACGGCGTAACATCTCCTGCGGGGCTGATACGGACAAGGCCGTAACCGTATTGACAAGGGATGTTAAGCAAACGCAGTTTTTCATAATATGACTCATCGATCTCACAGAACGGTACGGGGCCTGGCAGGCTCACGTCGCTGATATTTTTGAAGTCATCTTTGACTTTTAAAAGCAGATCGATAAGCTCCATTGTTTGTCTGCCGTCAAGGAGCAAGGGTTTGTTTTTTATTTCGTTTAGAATATACCTCGTAGAGCAAAGCGCGTAACAATCCATATCAGATATGACTTTACCGATATTGTATATATCTTTATAGTTTTCTGTTGAGGTACAGACATTCACTTCGACTTGGACATTGTTTTTCCGCCAAAGAGCGATGCCTTTTAATACATCCTTAAAAGCCCCGACCCTGCCGGTCATCCGATCGTGCGCTTCTTCCCTGGAATGAAGAATTGATGTACAAACGCTGTTCATATAACGCGAAACAAATCCGGCTGTATCAGCGTCTACCAAAGTTGAATTTGTATTCATGTGCAGATCAAAATTCAGACTATGGGCATATTCTATAATTTCCCGAAAATCATCCCGCATTAACGGCTCACCGCCGTTGAAATTTATCCTGAACACGCCGGCATGATGGAGTTGTGTCAATATATCTTTTACTTGTGCTGTGTTAAGTTCGGTTCCTTCGATGTGCCCAAGCGGATTGTAACAAAAATAGCATTTATTGTTGCATTTTTCGGTCAGTTCAAATTGAACATACAAGGGGGATCGGGGGCGTTCTATTTTTGTTATCGTCAACCATCATACTCCATCACCGCATAGAAGAGAGGCGCTGGGGTATTTCCCCAACGCCCTTTTCTTACTTACAGGCACTGCAGGCTGTACACGCTGTACAGGCACAGCAGGCATCCATGTCTCTCTCGTCAAAAACCACTTCTGTTGTTCCGGAAAATGGCTCTTTAAACGGGTCGAACACCTCAATTTGAGGCATAAATTCCTTCTGCATAAGTCCTCCTAAACGCTTGAAATATGAAACCACCTCCCCTCATTTGCTCCCCAAAAAAACCTATAATTCCTTATATTATAAGGAATTACAACATTTTTTAAGGAGGAAGTTAGCTCCCTTATCCCAATTTATTGTATTTCTGATGCTTTGTCAAGGGTGGGACATATTGTAGCCACGGAAATCAATTTTCAAATAATTTACCACGAACCTCACTAACCAACACGAACTTGCTGTTAGAAAACCATTTTTAACCTTCAAATTCTATGAAATA
>JGI20170J14366_1001207_pt1 | contig 11274 bp, 7 predicted proteins | sample TergutNc150P3_FD_14366 | JGI IMG/M metagenome (IMG submission 14366) | reverse complement strand
AAGGCATAGACCTGGTTAAATCTTTTTACAAGATCGATACAGGCTTGAGGGCAGTGAAAGACGGGGACACGCTGGATCTGGGGGGAGGGAAGGGTCTTAAGTTTTTTGAAGCACCAAACCTGCATTGGCCTGAGACCATGGTTACCTGGGAAGCCGCGTCGGGAACCTTGTTTTCCTGCGACGCCTTTGGTTCCTACGGCGCTCTGGGCGACAGGGTCTTTGACGATCAACTTAACGAAAAAGAACACGCCCTTTTTGAGGAAGAGTCTTTAAGGTACTACGCCAATATTGTTTCGTCTTTCTCGGCTTTCGTGGAACGCGCGATTCAGAAATTGGTAAGCCTTGAAATTAAATGCGTGGCCCCCAGCCACGGCCTCGTATGGCGAAAAGACCCCAAAAAGATCATTGCCCGCTATTCAAAGTACGCGTCCTGGGCCAAAGGGTCGGCGGAAAAGGAAATCGCTATCATTTGGGGCTCAATGTACGGCAACACCAGGGCCGCTCTGGACGCTGTGATATGGGGAATCGAAAAGGAAGGCGTCCCTTTAACCCTCCATCGCGTACCGGACGAAAATGTCTCTTATGTTCTCTCCGCCGCTTACAAAAGTTCCGGCCTTGTTATCGCCATGCCCACCTACGAATACGCCGTCTTTCCCCCAATGGCCTATGTGCTGGACATCTTCCGGCGCAAGCATATTTTCGGCAAGAAGGCCCTCCGCGTCGGTTCATGGGGCTGGGTTGGGGGAGCGAAAAAGGAATACGATGCCGCCCTGGAAAGCCTTAAATGGGACAGCATCGATTCTTATGAATGGGCAGGCTATCCATCGGATGCGGACTTTGCGATTCTGGAGGCACGTGGCAAGGAATTGGCCCGAAAAGTGAAAGCGGGCTAAGCCATTCACGACCCTGCGGAGCTGTAGTGCCTTACCCCAAAACGCCAGACAAGAACGCAGGGCAGGATGAACGCGAAGCCGAGAAGGGGCATGAGCATATAAACCCAGGCAGGCAGGAAGATGCCCTGGGTGCGGCCTGTGAGGTAAAGAAGCGGAAGGTAGTTCATGCAGCCAAAGGGAATGATAAACGTGAAAAAGCGGGCTATCCACTTGCCGTAAACCGGCAGGGGGTAGCTGGCGAGTTCCTTTCCGCCGTCGGTGAAAATGTTGATCACCTCAAGTCCCTCTAGCGTGAAAAAACACACCGTGGCTCCCAGAATGAAAATGCCGGTAAAAACAGCAGCGCCTCCCAGAACCATCAGCGCCAGGGTTATCGCTTTTGGGAAGTCCCAGCTTATCTCCGTTTTGGGGATAATTGCGCAGAGTATGGCAATTCCTAAAACAGCTTTGCTTAGGCGGGTGATGTCGGTTTTCGTTCCCAGCACCTGAATGATGGTACTGCGGGGCCGTAGCAGTACCCGGTCAAATTCGCCCTGAATGACCATCCGCGAAAAGGAATCGAAGCCACGGGCGACACATTCCGAAAGCGAGAACGCCATGCAGGTTACGCCAAAGCAGAGGGCGGCCTCCTCGAAACTCCAACCCGCAAGGCTCCCGAAACGGCGAAACATCAGGTCGAGGCCGATGAAGGCAAAGAGCATGGTGAAAGTCTGGGCAATGGCGACAAGCCATGCCGAAAGCCGGTATTCGATGATCGCCTTCAGGCTTATGGACAAATATTTGAAATAAATAAAATTGATCCGTTTCATCAGCCCCCCTGTATCACAAGACGCTTCAACGCCGCTCTGAAACCCAAAAGCCCAAGGCCAATCAGAGCCAAAAGCCAAAAGATCTGTGCGGCCAAACCGAGCAGGGCCTCAGTCCCGGCAATGTGCCCAGAGTAAACGCGGAAGGGGAAATCTGCGGTGTAACGGAAAGGCAGGAGGACAGTTATCCGCTGTAAAAAAGGCGGCATAAAAGGAATAGGGATAACAGCGCCCATGAGGAATTCTCCGGTTACGCCCAAAAGGAGCCTTGCCCCGTTCGGATTCAGCGAAACAAAAGTAACCAGGCATATAATCATGGAGAGGGCTGTGGCAAGGAAGGCGGCAAGGATGATGGAAGGTATGAACAAGGCGAGGGCCTGAAGGTCGCGGGGAAGATGGAAGCCCCAGGAACCGGGCAGTAGAAACGCGATGATGAAAATAGGAAAGCAGCGGAGCGTTGTTCGGGCAATCCTGAACGCCAGAACGCGGCTGGACCAGAACAAATAAAGCGAAAGCGGCCTTGCGAGCTCGTAGGCCACATTGCCTGAGGCAATCAGTTCCAGCAGTTCGTTGTCCATGCTCCAGAGCATCACAAGCGCCAGGAAGGCCTGACGAAGCCAGATCAGATCCGCAAGCTGATCCATGCTCATCGGTGGCGGCGCGGTTGAGCTTTCATAAAAAGCGCGGAACACCAGGAGCTGTATGGCCCCCCAGAAAAACTGAGTGGCTACGCCAGCCCAGGCGGCGGCCCGGTACTGCATCCCCGCGATTAGCCTGATTTTGAAGATCGCAAGATAGGGCCGCATTTCGTTCGCCGGCATTTTCACAGGTTCCTTTCGAGGTACAGCGAGGCTATAAGTTCTTCTATGGGTCGGCTGCCCGCGCTCATGTCCCTTATGTCTAGGCTCTCCCCCAAAACGCGCAGGGCAGAGGAAACGCCGATAACGCCGGTATCGACTTCGTAAACAACGTGTTTTTCCTTTTGCGAAACGATCCTGGTTCCGGCAGGCTCGGGCAGCGGCGCGGAATCGCCCTCGTAGTGCAGTTCCAGCCGCCTTAGCCTGTCGTAGCGGGAACGAAGCGCACCCAATGCGCCGTCGTAGAGCAGCCTTCCCTTGCCGATGAGGAGTATGCGGTCGGTGAGGGCCTCAATGTCGTCCATGTCGTGAGAGGTCAGAATCACCGTGATTTTCCGTTCATGGTTCAAATCTGCGATTATGCGTCGCACCGCAAGCTTGGAAATTGCGTCAAGGCCTATTGTCGGTTCGTCCAGAAATAGAACTTCAGGATCGTGAAGCAGGGACGCGGCAATCTCGCAACGCATACGCTGACCCAGGCTCAACTGCCTTAGGGGAACGGAGAGAAGCGGCTCAAGCTCCAGGATCTCCGAAAGTTCCCCAAGGTTTTTCCTGAAGCGCTTTTCGTCAATCCGGTAAATGTCTTTAAGAAGATCAAAGGAATCCTGAATCGGCACGTCCCACCAGAGCTGGGTACGCTGGCCGAAAACCACCCCAATATGGCTCACGTACTTTTGGCGCGATTTCCAGGGACACATCCCCAGTACCGTGCACTCCCCAGAGTCCGGTGCGAGGATGCCGCTCATGATCTTGATTGCCGTAGACTTCCCCGCGCCGTTTGGCCCGACAAAGCCAACGACCTCGCCTTTTTCAACAGAGAAAGAAATGCCCTCCAGCGCGTGAATCTCCGTATACTCCCGCCTGAAAAGAGAAAAAAGCGCGGCGGCGGCTCTCTTTTTGCGCTTCGCTACCCGGAAGGTTTTTTTTATTTCTTTTAGTACTATCATTAAAGGGAAAGGTTACTATGGAAAGGAATATTTGAACAGCCGTATTGTGTGAGACTTTGATCAGCGATATAACCCAACTTATACTTAAGCTCTTATTCCTATTTGATACTGAAAAACACAAAATTAACAGCGTTGAGTAAATGTATTCTTTTTACACGGATTTATAGAAAGCGGCGAACGGGTTTCCAGCAATGGTAGGGCAACCTGACACAAATGAAGAAAAGTCTGCAGAGCCTCAAACGGTTGAATCCTTTGTGATACAGTCAGAGCGCTTTCTGTTTGACAACATATCCAGCTTGAAAGTAAGTATAGTTGCCTATGTCACTCCTAAGTTTTCGAATTAACCAATTGCATGAGCCCTCGCTCAAGTTTGGAGGTTTCAGTTGATTTAAAATTATCGGTTTCCTTTCTCAACAGCTCTTCCAGCTTCAAAGTGAATTGGTTTAGAATGACATGTGTCAAATAGTCGGATTTAAGTTCGATTTCGATTTGATAGTCAGAATTCTTTTTTACTCCATCGCGGCTGCTGTAAATAACACGGTCAAGACATACTTCACATTTAAAATCGCTGTTGGCTTTTTCGATGGTACCTTTTTTCCTATTATTCTTAACATTCAAGATGGGCTCCAAACTGTTGACAACTTCCTCTGTTATTACACCTTTACTACTAAGTCGTTTAATGATAAACGTTTTTTGAGCTTTTAGCAATTCTGTTGGATCATCCGAGTTTGATGAAGCAGCGGATTCATATTCTTGACGAGCTGTTGGACTGTTTCCGCCGAAATTTATACTCTCAATAGGTAATTTAACAGTACAGACATAATTATTATTTTCTAATCTCCTGATACGTAAAGTACACCCCTTATTTAACAACATATGATCCTTGGTATCAAAATAGGTGTCTGATTGTTCCTTTTCGTTGAAAGGCTCACTCAGGATAAAAGAATTGTCATCTTTAGCATTCAGTTCATTGGTCAACAAACTTTCAGTCAATTCTAATACTTTATCGCTACATAAGTATTTCCGTTCAATTTCAATGTGATTACGTGGTTTGTAGCTTTCTAGTAATTCTTTCATCTGTTCGACCATTTCATCTGCCTTCTTTTCTGTGTACTTGCCCTTTATCGCTTCACGTAAAACTTTTTCACTCCAAAACAAGTAATGCCATGAGATTTCGGCAGAATCAAAATGAGTGATTTTAGCAAAATCCTCAATTTCCCCATTCTGGTTTGAAACGATTATAGTTTTGCCTATATCATTTCCTATGGCCGTATCTGGATAAATTGTTATAGACTTGTCCGTTCTGAATATAGCGAAACTTTCCTCTGGCGCTGTATGATTTGGTGACATATCCCAATTGGGACCTAATCCCAAAAAGGATTCAATTTCTTTTAATAGATCAGCACGTTCATTGCTCCCGGCAGAAACATCCAGTGCCTGTTCATAAAAATTTTTATTTAATACAGAACCCGTCAACATGGAAAGTATGGGGTCTTTTACTTCTTTATGCCACCTTTTGAAACATTCATACATTGTATAATCGTCCAGCAGTAAGTATTCACTTACATTCATACGAACGCATTCTTTAAAGTTTTCCAGAAGTTTGCGATCAGATTCATTAAGCTTATCGCGTATTTTATAAGCCCGTTGTATTATTTTCTCTACGAGAGTTTCCAGCAACACTTTGCGTGAATCATAGTAAACGTTATTATACATTTCTTTTCTGGCAAAAATCATCTGTTCCAGGTATGGCAAATAGGCTTTATCGAAGCAAAGGCAGTACACTCCATTGATAGAAGTAAGTTTAATGGCGGAAATTATTTTTGGGATGTCAATATTGCCAAATTTTGTGGCGGTATAATAAGCGTCCCGCAAAAGATAATCAAGACGATCTACATCCAAAGCCCCGTTTACAAGCGCAGAGTATATAAAAGAAAAGTTCAGTTTTTCAGGGAAAGTCGACCTGACACTGTCTTTATGATTTAGACAATTGACAACTCTTTGAGGAGCATCTGAGCCAAATCCCTCTTTTATGGCATTGTTGAGTTCAGGCGACTCAAGGATGATACGCTTTGTCCATTCTTCATGGCTGGTATTCATTACGCGCTCAAAAGCATGCGAAAAAGGCCCATGTCCAATATCATGAAGCAGGGTTGCCAGTATTGCAATATCCGAATCGTCGGAATCGATTTTCAAATCAAGGACCTTGAAATGGTCAACCACTTGACACATAATATGGTAAGCCCCGATTGAATGTTCATAGCGAGTATGATTTACAGTCGGAAAAACCAATGAGGTCAATGCAAGCTGTTTTATGCGTAATAGCCGTTGAAATTCCTGTGTCTCAATAATTTTCCAAAATTTATCTTGAAAAACAATATCACCATGAATAACATCCCGAAATCCATGTGTTTTTTTCAAACTTATACCCTCCCCCGCGAAACCCATTGATTTTTCTCTTTCCTTTTTTTTACAGAATTCTTTAAAATCATTCCAAAAAACTTTCTTTATGTGTTCTAGCTTATCTTCTTCTTTTAATTTGATGAAAAAATAAGGGAACTTGTATGGAACGCCCCAATTTATACTGTGGGGAAATTCACTTAGTCTCTGCCTGTCTCCATTACCAAAATCTACTATGAGATCGTTAAAATCTTTATTTCGAACATTAACTATCTTACACACACACCTGGGATATGAAAAATAATCATCTTTAAATTCTTCCGGCAAGGATCCAATACCATCATTGAATCTATATATGTACTGATCCTCATAATACTCAATGGGATGTTCTCCGCTGGCTTCTTTGTAATAGAGGGGGCAAAAGCTTAGTTTATTCATGTATACTTCATCACCTTCTTTTTTCCTAGGTGATTCTATCAATTCCATCATATAATTATTAACGGTCTCCCATGGGATACCCAATTCTTTTGCCAATGACTTTATACGCACCAGATATTCCGGATAAGACTTCCATAAACTCCGTTTATATCTTTGGCTAATGTATTCCTTAATCAAGGTAATAAAATTTTTATTATGGGTAGTCGAATATAAAGGTTCATACTGCTTATCTATGGATTCAAGCTCTTGTAGTTCAACCTCTAGGGTCTTAAATAATGTATCAAATGAAGCATCCGTTGTGCAATTCATAGTATATTTTGAACCCAAGTAAGGTATAAGTGGTGATATCATGTAAATCCCGTGAGGTCTGTAGCGAGCGGTACACGCTTCTTCTTTATCAAAAAAAAGGGAATCAATTCTTTTATCTTTATTGATTTCCGAAATGCTTTTCACCCTTTCTATTTCATTTGGAGGGGGAAGATTATTGGATTTAGCGTCCAAATAGCTTAAATATCTTGATGAATAAATAAATAGCATCTTGAGCAATACATCATAATAAACCACCTTGTGATGACTATAAAGCCAGGTAGGTTCTGCGTTACGTGCAGATATAAAACCTTCAAGCACGCTAATAGAACTACTGCTAAAACATGATTTTAAAATGTTGTCTTCAAAATATACCGAAAAAGCCTGACATAATCTGTTATAGTCCACTTTATGTGTGTCATAGCCGGCTGTATAAGAGTTTCTCATAGTGTAATCAATATTATCAGCATCTATCGTTCCGTTTATTATTTTTATGATACAGTTTTTAATGCTTTTCCGGTAATTTATAAAACAGAATTCTGATTTGTAAGTGGTCGCATATAATTGCCCCGTAATCATAAAGCATATAAAGCGTATACTCTCTTTAATCAGCTCATTGTTTATTATTCTGTCTTTTCGCGCCGCAATCCCAATGTACCCATCCGGCTGATCGTGGCAAGTCAAATATGCCTCAATAACCTCCGTAACATAATCGTAAAGACTGGGCTTTTCTTTTTTACCCTCCATGCCAGCAAGTATCATATACGCGCTCATACGTTCGTGAGGGTTCCCTTTAATATTCTTAACGTCCATGATATTTTCATCAGGAACATTAAAATACTTGTAAAGTTTTTTCTTGAGCCATGATCTTTCATAGGATGGTCCGTTATTCTCTGGCTTATCCTGTAGTTCTTCAAACTTACTTTGCAGTTCTTCGTTAAATTCCTGCCAATGCCTGTATTTCCCGGGTTTTCTCATGTCAATAGAATCTAATGAAAACAAATCCGCATATTTTATATCGATCCCATCCGGGCATTCGCCATCAGGAAAGATCATGAAAATATCATCGTATAAAAATTCAAAAGAATGAGAAAAAGCAGGGTGGCCGACATCATGGAGCAATGCTGCGATGGAAAGTAAAACTTCACAAAAATTTAGGTCCCACTCTAATGAGCGATATTCATTTTCCTCCAGGGTTTTACATTTTTTGATTTCACACGCATTTAATAATATACAGTCTCTTAATTTTTTATATATCATCATGGAAAAATGATAAACTCCAAGTGAATGGGCAAAACGATTATGCGTAGCGGAAGGGTAAAGCGGGTAGATACCAGTTTGAGATATCTCCTTTATACGCTGCATATAAGGAGTATCAATGATTCCTGTAACATAAATCTTTGGAACTGTAATATAACCATGTACCGGATCTCTAAACTTTTTGGTTTTCCCCTCCTCCCATTTCAGCGAGGGAGCATCACTACAGATATAATCCCCCAAAGCGAATCTCCTAATAGATACCTGCTTTTTTGAGGAAGCCAGGAGGGTAATTATTCAATTGTGGCCGCATCTGCCGCACCAGATAAAACACTATTCGCCGTGCGTAGTCATCATAGTCGTCTATTGGCATGTCTCTCTTTCTTAGAGAAACATAACCTTCACTGTCAAACTCGAAAATTGTCTCCCATTTTTCCTTAAATGAACGGACAAGCGATTCCTCGGTAAAACAACGCGTAACATCATCGTAACGCTTCAAGATGCGCGAAAAATCTACAATGCATTTTGGCTTAAAATGCACTTTGAAAATCTCGTCGAATTTTTCATTTTGACTGCTAATTAATTCAGCAATGGTGGAATAAAACGACGTAACTGCCACATCAGAATCCAATGCAACGCACATAGGTTCTACCTCTCATTCATTGTATTTTTGAAGGGAAAAAGGTGCCATAATAAAAACAGCAGTTTCATACAAATGAAACTCATTGTCCAAGTAATGCTCATTTCCTCTCCTGACTCAATAGATAAGGTTGTAACCTATGTCCATTTAAGTCAATGGGGCATTGCCGCATAGGCTAGGTATAACTTGCAGGTTACCTTACCGATTCTGCTTGGCAAAGAAATGCCTTCCAGCGCGTGAATCTCTGTATACTCCCGCCTGAAAAGCGAAAAAAGCGCGGCGGCGGCTCCCCTTTTGCGCTTCGCTACACGAAAGGTTTTTCTTATTTGGTTAAGTACGATCATCAAGAAGTTTGTCATCATTTTAGAACGGCGCTCGTATACCCTGAAACGGTAAGAAGGGTTCCGTTCAAGGATGCCTTGCCTTCTCCGGCATATCCCCTTACAACAGAAAAATTCATGTTCGTAAAATTTGCAAGATCAACGGTGATTTCTTTTTCGCCTGTGTTGTGAAACACCGCAACCTTGCTGCCGTTGTAATCTGAAACGAAACCGCCGAAAGCCGTGTACTGCGAAAAGTCCAGAGGCGCGATCAAGCCCCTTGCTATTTCTGGGTTTGCCTTTCTTAATCTGATCAGTTTTTTGTAGTGGTTGAGGAGGCTGGCCTTCTTGGGTAATTGGCTTTTTACCGTGCCGTTTGTCTGCTTCGAGCGGTCGTAGGTGCTACCCTCAGGGTCTTTGACCGTATCGCCATCGCCCCAAAGCATGGCGAGCCTTCTGTTGGCGTCGGTCGATTCGTTGCCCCTTGAGCCTTTCATGCCTGTTTCTTCGCCGTAATAGATGAAGGGGTTGCCGCTTGAGAGCATGTACAGGTTCGCCGCGATGTACATTTTATATTCGGCGACATCCAGAAAACCCGCCGACCTGTCCATGTCGTGGTTTGAAATAAAGGGGTTCAGAATCGCTTGTTGGTTCTTCCCTAAAACCTGCCTTTGATATGAAGCCAAACGGTCGGTGTATTCGTAAACGCTTTCAATTCCCTGCGCCGTGTAATAAATATCCCCCGATGTGCCTGCCATTCCGAAGTCAAAACAATTTACCGCTTCGTAATAGTTTTGTATGGTAACAACACCCGACCAGTTTTCGGCTACGATGTACACATCGTTTTTGATCTTTTTACATTCATCGACGAACAATTTCAAAAATTGAATGTTCCGGTAATCCTCACCGTAATAAATAAACTTTACGGCATCCAGCCTGAAACCGCCTACACCCTTGTCAAGCCAGAATTTGACAATGTCAACAATCTCCCGAAGCACGTCAGGATTGTCCATATCAAGCTCTGGCATAACGTTGGAGAAATTTCCCTCATAGTAGTATTGGGTTCCGTCGGGCGTTTTTTCAAATTTGTACCAGGTCTTTCCGGGAATTTCCTCAGTTTCTTTGGTGTAGTATTTCGCGTAACGGTCTTCGAGGTTTCCTTCTTTTATAGCCTGCTTCGCCTTGATAAACCAGGGATGCCGGTCGGAAGTATGGTTGAGAACAAGGTCGATGATTAGCTTGATGCCGCGCTTGCTACATTCGGCCACAAGGTTGTCAAAATCTGCCATTGTTCCGTATTGGGGATCAATGCCGTAATAATCAGTTACGTCGTATTTGTGATAGCTCGGCGACGGCATAATCGGCATAAGCCAAATTCCTTCCACGCCAAGGCTCTTGCCGGAATTCGGCTTGCCGTCGTTAAGGTAATCCATCCGCTTGATCACGCCGTTGAGGTCCCCAATGCCGTCTTTGTTTGTGTCCGAAAAAGCGCCGACAAAGATTTCGTAATATGCGCGGTAATTGTCGGCAATTGGATCGCATTCGAGTTCTTTGCCTGTAACCCTGTACTGAGAACAGTTTGTTACGACTAAGATAACAAGTGTAAAGAAGAACCCCGCAGCAACAAGCCGCGAGGTTCTTCTTAAAAAACCAGTCATAGATACCCTAATTTTTTACAGAACCGGCTGTAATTCCCTCAACATAGAACTTTTGCATTGAGAGGAACAGCGCTACAATGGGAACCGCAATCAAAAGACAGCCCGCCGCAAACAAGGTAAATATATTGGAATCTACCCTTTGGCCGTACAGCATGTAATACAGGCCTACGGCCGTTGTGTGGAGATCGACGTTCTGTTCGCCCAGAATTACCCTTGCCATGATAAAGTCCATCCACGGAACCATAAACGTGATAAGCGCCGTGTAGATAATAATGGGCCTGCTCATTGGCAGAATAATCGAGAAGAAGATTTTCGCCTGTATCGCCCCGTCAATTTTTGCCGCTTCTATCATCGAGTCGGGAATCGTATCGAAGAAGCCCTTGCCAACATAAAAGCTCATGCCCGCGCCCGCCGAGTACACAAGAACCAGCGCTGCAAGCGATTGGGTAAGGCCCAGCGCTTTAAGGATATAGTAGACGGCAATTATTGACATAAACCCAGGGAAAAGCCCCAGTATCAGCGCGATGTTCATAATCGGCTTTCTCATTTTGAACCTCATTTTGCTCATGACATAGGAAGTGCTCAAAGTAAGCAAAGTCGAAAGGGTCGTACTGAAAACCGCTACTATAAGAGTGTTTCTGACCCATTTGGCAAAAGAGGTTGTGGCAAACAGCCGTTTGAAATTTTCAAATCCCAGGCTCTTGGGGAAATAATGCGAAACAACAATTCCGATAAGGTCGCCCTGATCGTTG
>JGI20170J14366_1001200_pt1 | contig 11302 bp, 8 predicted proteins | sample TergutNc150P3_FD_14366 | JGI IMG/M metagenome (IMG submission 14366) | reverse complement strand
GACAGCATTGAGGCAAAAGTCGAAACCGTCGGACGCGCCCTGCCCGGCATTGAGGTAACGATCCGCGATCCTGAAACCGGCGAGGAATGTCCCGACGGCGTACACGGCGAATTCTGCTGCCGCGGCTACAACAGCATGAAAGGTTACTACAAAATGCCGGAAGCCACCGCCCAGTGCATTGACGAAAAAGGCTGGCTTCATTCAGGCGATCTGGGGGTAAAAGACAGCAACGGCTTGTTTAAAGTTACCGGACGGATTAAGGACATGATCATCCGCGGCGGCGAGAACGTGTACCCCAAGGAAGTTGAAGACTTTTTATACACCATGCCCGGAATCAAAGACGTGCAGGTGGTAGGCATCGCCAGCAAAAAATACGGCGAGGAAGTGGGGGCCTTTGTCATTCTGCACCCCGGCGCCGCCATCACCGAGGAAGATGTCCGCGACTTCTGCCGTGGCCAGATCAGCCGCTTCAAAATTCCCAAGTACGTGTTCTTTGTTGACGGTTTCCCGCTGACCTCATCCGGCAAAATTCAAAAATACCTGCTGCGGGAAATGGGCGCGAAGAAGGTTGAAGAGTTGGGGATTGGGACGTAGGAACGGCAACACGGAATAACGCAGTACCTATTTAAACAAATGGGTTTACAATTTTAAGCATATCCTCAATAATCTGCCCGTTCTGCATATCTTCGGAATAGAGAATATCGCAATCTGCTTCCAGCGCGGCGGCAATAATAATTCCGTCAAATATCTGAAAATCATATTTACCGACTAAATTTTGAGCCAGTTTTATTGTGGATAAAATGACAGGCTGAACAGAGCATTTTTCCAGCCACAAAGAGCATAATTGCATTAATTCCTGTTTCTGCATTTTAAAATTTCTTTGCATTACATTGAGATATTCAGATATTACTTGTGATGAAACAACAGGTTTTTCTTTGAAGCAATCTCTTGCTATAAGCCTTTTGTTTTCGTAATCCAGGCTGTGGTTATAAATTAAAATGTTACTGTCTAGTGCAATCCTACTCATAATTATTTGCTTCGTTCCGGTTAAACTTAAAATTACCAAAAGGGTACAGGTACTTGTCAAAAATATCATTTATACTGTCGCTATTTTGATTTGCTTTCTTATTNCAGAACGGAAATACCAAAACCTCTACTTCTGTTCCAAAANATTCANCGGGAATGGAAATNGTAGANTTTTCTTTGCTTGGTATCATAACTTGTCTTAACATAAAAGCCTCCGGTAAAATTGAGCATATTACCTGTTTTACAACAGTATAGCTTNACTGGAATATTCTGTCTAGTTTTCGCGTTTCGCGTGAAGATCCCCTTCTTCCAGCGTCTGCTTAATNACCTCGTAAACCTGATCCGAAAGAATGGTCTTGCGGTCTGCCGCCGGAATATCCGCGGTGTTGATTGGTTTGCAAAAGGTAATGCTTACCGGGCCGGGTGTTATGAGGTGTCTTTTTTCAAAAATATGGTAAGTGCCGGAAATGGCGACGGGAACAATGACCGTCTCTGACTGGGTTGCCAGTTTGAATGAACCGGGGTGAAAGGGCAGGAGGCCGCGGCCGCGGGAACGATGGCCTTCGGGGAAGATGATCATGGCGCCGCCGGATTTGATCCGGGCAACGCCGGTATTGATGGTTTTGAACGCCTTGCGGAGATTTTTCCGGTCAATAAACTGGCCGCCCAGCATGGGTATCCATATATTCAGAATCGGGGCAAACATCAATTCTTTTTTGGCGACAAAACCAAAGGGCCGGCCCGCATAGGCAAGCAGTACCAGAATGTCGATGTAACCCTCGTGGTTGCTCACAAAACAAATGCCGCCTTTACGGGGTACATTTTCCCTGCCCGAAACGGTCATCCGGCACCCCAATACGGCAAGCATGAAGTGTCCCCAACTCCAGGCGCAAAAGCGCATTAAATACGACATGGGTTTTTTCAGTCCAAACGGGCTCAACAAAAGCCCTACCAGTCCAAAGGGAGTGAAAAATATCATTGAGGCAACCAAACACACAACGCAATAAATGGTTCTTATCATAGTGTTTTTTCCCTCCTTTCGGTACCAGTATGCTGTAACACTTAAATGTTTACAATATATTGCGGTGACCAAGGCCGCTGTGTAACTACGAAACTGTGCGAGATGAATAAAGAAAGAATCTTACCACGGAGGTCACGGAGTTTCACGGAGGAAGAAGAATTAAGATACTAAGCTCTTAAACCTCCGTGTTACTCCGTGTACTCCGTGGTAAAATTTCTTCTTGAATTAAATTTTTAGATATTACAGATTACTACGCCAGCGCGGCCAGTTTTTCACGGATGAACTCGCTTTTTTCCTTCAGGCCGATATTGCCCGCGGTTAACATAAGCACATTTGGTTTATGCGGATCAAGTTTTACCCTGCCCGATGAGTCCCGCATAAGCCGCACCAGCCGGTCAACATTAACGCGGGAAACCTTTGAAAACTCAATGCTTACCACGCCGCTCCGTTCCCGCAAGGAAGAAACCGCAAGCTCCCGGCAGATAATGCGAATCTCCGCCAGCGCCAACAGGGAAGCGGCTTCATCGGGCAGGGGGCCAAAGCGGTCCAGCAGTTCGGCATACAGCCGTTCCAGTTCCCCCTTATCCCGCACGGCGGCTATCATCTTATATATTTCCATTTTTTCCTGGGCTGAATCAATATAGCTGTCGGGAATAAAACCCGAATATTCCAGTTCCAGCAGGGTTTCGGTCTCGGCCTCGTAACCGGAATTTTCAAGCCGCTTGACCGCCTCATCCAGCAGTCTCAGGTACAGGTCAAAACCAACCGCGTAAATGTCGCCCGACTGCTCGCGGCCCAAAAGATTGCCCGCGCCGCGAATCTCCATGTCCTTCATGGCAATTTTGAAACCGGAACCCAACTCGGTAAAATCGGAAATAACCTGAAGCCGTTTCATCGCCAGTTCGGTAATTGCCTTTTCCTGCGGGTACAACAGGTACGCGTACGCTACGCGGTCGGAACGCCCCACCCTGCCCCGGAGCTGGTACAACTGGGACACGCCGTACATATCGGCGCGGTCAATGATAATGGTATTAACATTGGGAATATCTATGCCGTTTTCAATAATGGTCGTTGACACCAGCACATGAAAACCGCCGTGGATAAAGCGGTGCATGATATCCTCAAGATCGTGAGAATCCATCTGGCCGTGGGCGGTTTCAACCAACATTTCCGGCACCAGATGTTCAATTTTTATCCGGGTTTCCCGCAGGGTTTCTATGCGGTTGTGAAGAAAGAAAACCTGCCCTCCCCGCTCAACTTCGCTGCGTATCGCCTGCGCCAGCCGCTCGTCGCTGTACTCCTCAATAATGGTTTCAATGGGATGGCGGCCCGGAGGGGGGGATGTCAGCAGACTCATATCCCGGATTTTTAACAGGCTCATGTGCAGGGTACGGGGGATGGGAGTCGCCGAAAGGGTCAGGCAGTCAACGTTGGTTTTCAGTTCTTTCAGGCGTTCCTTGTCCTTAACGCCAAAACGCTGTTCCTCGTCAATGACTATCAGCCCCAGATTTTTGAATTGCACATCACGCTGAATGATACGGTGGGTTCCCACCAGCAGGTCAATCTCGCCGTTTTTAACCTGTTCCAAAACCAGCCGGATATTTTTGCGGTCGACAAAACGGGAGAGCATGGCGATACGCACGGGAAAACGGGAAAAACGTTCCTGAAAATTTTCATAATGCTGTTCAACCAGAATTGTGGTGGGGGCGAGAAACGCCGCCTGTTTGCCGCCCATGATCGCCTTGAAGCACGCCCGTACCGCGACCTCGGTCTTGCCGTAGCCAACGTCCCCGCAGATCAGCCGGTCCATGGGGCTGGAGCTTTCCATATCCTGTTTGATTTCCTCCACACAGCGGAGTTGATCATCGGTTTCCTCAAAAGGAAACGCCGCCTCGAACATGACCTGCCATTCCGAATCCTGGGGAAAGGCATAGCCCTGCGACTGCTTGCGCTTTGAATACAGATCAATGAGCCGTTGGGCTATATCTTCAACGGATTGCTTGACCCGGCCTTTGCGGTTCTCCCAGCTTTTTGACCCTATCGTGTCCAGACGCGGCGGCTGGCCTTCATTGCCGATGTAACGCTGGACCAGATTTACCTGTTCCACCGGCACGAATACCGTTTCATCCCCCGCGTACTCAAGCTGGATATAGTCCCGCTCAAAACCAAACGTGTTAATCCGCTCAATGCCCTTGAACAGGCCGATGCCGTGATTAACATGGACGATATAATCGCCGGGGTTCAGTTCCACAAAAGTGTCGATAGGGCTTGAATGCGCGGTCTTGAGGGAACGGGGCATCCGTTTGCGGCGGCCAAAAATTTCGTTCTCCTGCACCAGCATAAGTTTCAGTTCCGGCAGGGAAAAACCGGCGGACAGGGGCAGCGCTATTATGGAAAGCAGATCGTGGGGAGCAAGAATCATCCGTATACGTTCAGCCTGCACCTCGGATTCGGCGGCCACGACAATCCGCCAGCCGCTTGCATATAACGCGGTAAATTCTTCCTGCAAATAAGTAATATTGCCGAAGAAACTCCGCGCCGTCTCGCATCCCATATTGATACGGCAGACTCCGGGCCCCGGTTCGCTTTTAATATTTTTATAGGAGATGATCCGCTTGCAGCCGTTGATTAAATTCTTAAAATCAAGCAGCAGCCGTTCCGGCAGGGGATACTGGCGGCGCGGCGTCTCCTCCCTCCGCGCGGAATGTCGTTGTACGCCCTCCCGCTGAGAGCGCATATACAAACTATGGTATTCGCGGTTCAGGATTTCCTGGGCATTCTCCAGCCGCTCCCTATCCATCAACACCAGAGTTCCCTCAGTACCGAGATAGTCAAGAATGGTGCCAGATATCAAATCAAGATTTTTTACCACGGAGTTACACGGAGTAGCACGGAGTTCTGAGACGATTGAAGACTTTCCTCCTCCGTGTAACTCCGTGTCCTCCGTGGTTATATTCTTCGTATTTATATTCTCAAAAGCCAGCGGGTAAAACATCTCCTCACCGGCAATGCCGCGCTTTTCTATCAATTCCTCAATAATGGCCTTCCCGCCGTCGGAAAATTCCTTAAAGGCGGCAAGGTTTTTTTCCAGCGTTTCGATTCGCTCGTCAGTCCAGACCACTTCCCGCAGGGGACGGATCAACAGTTCCGGCAGCTTTGTCCCGCCGCCGCCTGATGAAAGCGCGCCCGGCGCAAGCGCGCTCTGCAAGAGCGAGCCTTGCATGAGCGGGTCAAAGCGCTTAATTGATTCCACCCGGTCAAAATCAAACAGGATGCGGTACGCTTCCGCGGTTTCCGCCGCCGCGTCATCGCCGCCCAGAAAAACATCCAGCACTTCGCCGCGCAGGGCAAACTCCCCGGATACCTGCACCCGCGGCACCCGTATATACCCGTAAGAAGTCAGCGTTTGGGCAAGGGCCGTGGTGTCGATCTTTCCCCCCGGCTTTACGGAAACCAACAGACTCTTGATATAATCAGGCGGCGGCAGGGGGGTCAGGAAGGCCCGCTGGGGAATAATGACAATGCCGGGTTTGCCGGAAACCAGTTCGCTCAGGGTTTTGACCCGTTCCCCGAATATTGCCGAAAGGGGGGCCAGTTCGTAATACGGCGCCGCGCCCCACCAGGGGAATTGCAGGCAGGGCAGGGCCAAACTCCGCAGATCAAGGGCAAAGTCCGCCGCGTCAATTTCCTGGGGTACGACGATAAAATACCGGCCCGGTCTGGCCGCATAGAGTTTCGCCAGCAGCAGGGCGCCATACGCGCCCTCACAACCTTCAATTTCCAGGGGGAATTTCCCTTCCACAAGGGCGGAAATACCGGCGGAAACCGGTCCGGATCCGCCAATTATGCGCAAAAGATCAGGAAAAGATAAGGTATTCATGCCAATCTGCCGATAACTATAATGTAGAACTGGGTTCTTGGTAAGGACTTCCCCAAGGAAGTCCAGTCCGCATAAAGGTAAACCATAATGCGGATTCCCGTGATGGAAAATAAAGATAAAAGGAAGCAAGGATGAAATCCAACGGTATTTTTTCAGGCGCTATTTTACGGGTTGTTTTACTGGCGTTATTTTGCGTGATTATCCCCCTGTACGCCGGAGCGGCGGAAACATCGGCCTTCGGCGATGTTGATTTTAGCATCCGTTTTTTTGACCGGCGCATTTACTATGTCGAAGGCGATCCGATTTATATTCAGGTAACTGTAACCAACAACAGCCCCGCCACTTATCGGTTCAAACTGGCGGACGAACGGGTTTTTTCCGTTGAATTTGACGTAAAAACCGTGAGCAACCGTTCCCTGGAACCGGCTGATATTCTGATCCGCAAACGGACCCAGTACCAGCAGATTTTCTTCCGCGAGGTAGCCGTTGAATCGGGGGAATCGTTCTCTTTTGTGGAAGACCTGCGCAATTATGTCAATGTGAAGGAACCGGGATCATTGGTGGTGAAAGCATATCTGTACCCGGAACTGTTCCGTCCCGGCATGATCAAGACGGCGGCGCTGGGCGGCAGCCTTGCCGGCTCTGTTCCCGTCACTGCCGCCGGCATACTTGAATCAAAACGATTAAGCCTCAGTATCAGGCCCACGGTCGTGACCGGCCCCGACGGCACGCCGATTGAAATGGATATAGCAACTAACGCCGTGCTGGTACGGGAACGGCTTGCGCCGGATCAGGTGGTTGAGTATATGCTGACCGCCCGCCAAAGATCCCAGTGGGAAAAATTCTTCCTGTACCTTGATCTTGAAGCGATGCTGTCGCGGGACGCGGCGCGCCAGCGGAAATGGCTGACCGAAAGCGAAGAGGGCAGAAGGCGGATGATTGATCAGTACCGTCAGGAATTGCGCAGCGACGTCACCGACGGAACAATCTCGGTTATCCCTACCGATTTTTCAATAGAACAGACCAGGTACAACAGTTTTGAGGGAAACGTTATCGTATTGGAAAGATTCAGAAGCAACAATTTTACCGAATTGAAACAATACACCTATTCGGTGCGCCTGAAAGACAATATCTGGACCATTGTGGATTACTCCGTTGTTAATCTGGGGACTGAATGAAACTGCTTTTGGTACTTGGTTCGGACGACAACTACGACGTTATTTCCCGGAATACCGCGCCGCTGGGTTTTGAACTGATCCGTTACCGCCATGTACTGAAAGCAATGGATAATATTGACGAGATTGATCCCGATGCGATTATCATCAGCGCGCGGGATTTTCCCCGGCACTGGAAGATACTGGTACAATTTATCCGCAGCGAACGGTCAAAAGAAGCGTGCCCCATTATCATTCTGAAGGGAACAAATTTTAATACCGAAGAAACATCAAAGGCTTTTTTTCTGGGGGTCAACGGAATACTCGGCGACACGCTGGAAAACCGGGACGACATTGACTGTCTGCACGACATTCTTATCCGTTCCTGCCGCCATTCCAGGCCGGCAGATACGGGAGAAAAAGAACGCCACTTCTTTGTCGAACCCTGGCACCGCACCGGCTTGTTAATCGCCAATCTTTTGGATAAGTCAATTATTATCGGGGATATTAAAACCATTTCCGCAAACGGGCTGTCATTTTCTCCCGCCAAACCTCTGCCGCCCAAAGCGGTTACCTTGAACAAAGAACTGCGGGAATGCAGCCTTCGGGTCGGTGAGGCGATACTTGCGCCGGTCTGCCGTATAAGCGGCGTTGATAACGATATTTCGCTGGAATTTATTTCATTCCCCGACGATGAACGGCCCCTATATGATCAGTACCTGGAAGAATTTCGGCAGCAAGACGCCGTAACCGAAATAGTCGGTTGATCAAGAAAGAATTCACACAAAGAACACCAAGTAAGAGAAGATCACCAAGAAGAATAAAGGTGGTTTTTGTTTGTTATCTTATCGTGAAGTTATCGAGCTCAGATTACTTACAACAACCCTCTTTTACCTTCTTTGTGTTCTTTGTACCTTTGTGATCTTTGTGTGAAATCTTATTGAGCAAATGCAGCATGAAAATTTTTTTCCACAATTTCTTTCATTTCCTCCGCGGTTAAATCCGCGGTTCCGGCTTCGCGGCGCAGGGCGGTTATTGTTTCAATAATAGGCTCTAAATCGGCATAACAGGAAAATTCCTTCCCGCGCGGCGGCTGAAAAGGAGCGTCTGTTTCAGTAAGCAGGCGATCGGCGGGGAAGACGGCGCAGCAGCGCATCGCTTCGCGGTGATTAAGCCTGATCACATTGCCAAATGAAAAAAAGGCGTTTATTCTCCGTTTGAGCAGGGCCTCCCCCTCCCCCGCCGTACCCGGCCATGAATGAAAAATTACCGCTTTGCATTTTCTTAACAAAACCTCATGGGCGAAAATTTTGTGCATTGCCCGGCGCGCGTGAATCACCAGCGGCAGACCATGGCGCAGGGCGGCTTTAAGGTGGGCGGCAAATAACTCATCCTGAATTTTTTCCGTTTCCCTGAACGCGGCATTGTACAGATCAAAGCCGGTTTCCCCTACCGCGGCAAGCCGCCCCTGCGCCGCCAATGTTTCCAGCGCCGCCAACTGTTCGTCACGGTTTACCGATTGATCCACCGCGGGCATTTGCGGGTGTACCGCAAAACAGGGCAACAGGGGCGGCGCGTCCGCCTGTTGGGAAAGCCGTTCGCAAAAGGCAAATTCTTCCATAGTGGTCGCGCTGGCGGCGCAGATTACCCCTAACTGCCGCCGTTCATCTTCGGCGGCAGGAAAATGCCGCGCAAGATCAAAAGGGTGGCAATGAGCGTCAGTCAACATATTTGTTCATTTTACCACAAATTTGTCAGGAAGAATTCACACAAAGAACACAAAGAAGGAGAAGATCACAAAGAAGAATCAAGGGGTTATTGTTTGTTATCTTATCGTGAAGCTTACCTATAACCTTCAGACAACAAGTATTCCCTTTTTTCCTCCTTCCTTCCTTTGTGATCTTTGTTCCTTCGTGATCTTTGTGGAATCTTTTCCAGTTAAAATTCCCTTACCGTTACCAGCCATACCCTGCCGGCGGCAAGACCCCAGCGTCTGCCGACGTAGGCGGAAAAGGCCTCCGCCTCGCGGGCGAAAGCCTTCGCCAGGGTAGGCCATGAATCGGAAGCCTTGTCCTTTGCGGGAAGATCCGCCTTCCGCCAGCCGTCTTCAATGCGGGAGGGCAGATTTTTGCCAAAGTAATGCACCGACTGCGAGACCGGCTGCTGTAAAACATGGGCCATAAATTCATTGACCAACAGGTAGTTATCGGCAGTGTCGTAATGCTGAAAATTAAAAAATGAAACAATAAAACGCTTTGCCTCCGCCGAAAGCTGCTGCCAGCGGCCGCTGCTGAAAGCGCGAAAATCTTCATCAATAAAAAACAGCCCGTGGAATCCCTCGTGGGTCATGAACAGGGTACGGAGGTAAGATTCTGATTCCCGTGAGATAGAAATGACTCCCCCGTCCCCCTCCTGTATGCCCGCGCCGGATTCTTTTATTATGCCCGCGGCCAAAAGCATGCGTTCCAGTTCGCGTTCCTCGGCAAGCAGGGGAAAATTCACTTTACGGGCAGCCTGAAAAAAACGGGCAAGGTCTTCCGCGCGGTAATCGTGGGCATTCCAGCCGTGTATCTCCGCTATTTCCTCATCGGAAGCCAGCCTTCCCCGGAAGCCGGCCTTTTCAACAAAAAAAGCCAGCCGCTTGAACATCCTGTCCTGTACCGCGTAATCGGCAGTGTCAAAGATCAGCAATGAGGGAAAGCGATCCCAGCGAAAAACTTCATAACGGCGGTCGCGCCAGTGTTCCTGCGGCCACGCGAGAATCATGCCGGGATCCGCCGCGATGGGCGCGGGGAAGGGAGAAATCGGCGCATAGACAAGGCGGAAAGAACTGATCCGATCCCCCGGCAAAACCAGCGGCCCAGAGTTAGGCGCAATTAAACCCGCGGGGAGGCTAAGCCGCTGTGTATGCGGTGAAAACACAAAACGGCGTCCCTGCTCGCGGGCTCCCGCTTCAATGACGGTTTCCTTTCCCGGCGGCAAGGCCATAGGCCAATCTTCCGACAATACCGGAAAAAAGCCCGCCGCGAAAACCGGCGGCGGATCAATCACCCACGCGGAATCCTCCTGCCGTTGGGACACATAGGGAGTGGCATAAATATGGCCGTCCGAACGGTAATAACCATACCAGCGCCCCGTAAAATAAACGGAATAAATCTTCAAGCGGCTGTCTTTTCCGGCGCGGTTTTCACCTTCACTGTCCGCCGGGACAATGCTGAAATATTCGGGAAAAGGATCGTCCGCGGGAACGGCGTAATGATATATGCCGTCAAAATTGTCCCACTGCGGCAAAACCCAGGAATGAGACCCCGTTTCCAGAACAAGCCGCCGTCCCCCTGTCAATGAATATTCTATTTCAAAGGATGACAAGCCGCCTGTTTTGGCAGGCGCGCCTGTTCCGGCGTCCGCAAACCGGTACTCCAGTTTTTTTGACCGGGAAAAATCCAGCGACCCTTCGGCGGCATCACGGCTTAAACCGAACAGGGCCCGGTTTGTCCCCCGCGCCGGAAACGCGGCGGGCCGCGGTTTTTGCCCGCATGAAAACAGAAATACTGTTAATAATAATGCTAATATTAAAAAACGCCTCAAAAACATTTACAGCGCAACTATACCCCTGGCTATCAATGTGGCCAGGGCGAACCTTCGTTCCATAGCCGCTTCCGCTCCAATACTCAAAAAATTTTCAAGTTGGGCGCGAAAAGACACAGGCAGCACCGGCAGTTCCAATACCTGTTTGTAATAGGCCCGGTGCGAAGGCTCAAAACGGCGGTTAACGCAGAACAGAACGAGGCAGGCGGTTTTGATAAAGCCGGCCGAAGCTATCAGATAGTGAAACTCATCTCCCTGAAAAGAAGCCGCCCCCAAATCAGAAAGAAAATGTTCCATTTTTGACTGGGCCGTCCCGCGCATATTTTCCCAAAAAGCGTCCCCGATATGGGTAAGGCGTTTTCGTATATCGTGTATCCAGTTACTGCGGGAAAAAACAATTTCTCCGCCGGCGAGCCGGTAAAAACCATAGGTTCCCGAATCTTTAATCAGCCATATGGAATCCAGTTTGGTATCGGCAATGGACACCAATTCTTCCGTTTTTTTAATGGATTTATATTCCAGCCGCACCGGAATGTCGCCGATAAGAAACCGGTCTTTCTCGTTGGAACCGGAGTTCTCAAAAGCCGCCACATCGCCGCCGTAAACCCGGCACCGTTCCTGAACGTCAGGAAT
>JGI20170J14366_1001190_pt1 | contig 11342 bp, 15 predicted proteins | sample TergutNc150P3_FD_14366 | JGI IMG/M metagenome (IMG submission 14366) | reverse complement strand
GTTATCGCGTCACGGACTGTATCGTCCGAGCCGTCGGCAAGCTGGGCATAGAGATTCTGCGAAAGACGCTGCGCTACTTCTTCCGGCGTTACCGGTTCCCCCAAAGGGGCGAAGGCTGCGGCGGCTTGCGGTTTCTCTACGGGTATATCCGTAATGCCCAGCTCGTCCATGATTATTCCAATACCTGTGCGATTCTGATCGCGTCCACGTTTGGAATCGGCATCGGTCTTGACTGCCCGATAAGCTTCATGGCTTCGGGATCATCTTGTTTCACCGCATTTATATAAAACGCAAGTGATGCGAAATTTGCGTCAGCCGAATCAAGCGCGCAGTACGCTAAGCTGAAGGCATCATCTTTCGCTATAACAACGACTGATTTCGCTGGAATCGCTTTCACGGTTGTCTTGTTTTTATAGCTGAAATACTTCGCGGAGCAGATAATGAACTTTGCGGTTCCTATCTGAACATGATTTTCAAAAACTTTGATTAAATCGCTGTTTTTTTGTTCGCCTGACTTCGCCACAAGCGCGGAGTAAACGTCGTATCCACAAAGATAAACGATGTCCGACCCATCTGACGTTTCGCCAAGACTGTCAAGAATTTGACCCACTGACGCGGTAATGTCGCCAACATTTGTGCCGGCAGCATTCCATTTCTTTACGATAGGAACAGTTCTCGGTGTGCCGAAATCGACCTTGTATACATCCATTGTGCCGTCGGCATTGCGGATGTCGTACTCGATTTTTCCGGTAATAGACTGGATCGCCATCGCTTCGGTTGTCTTACGAACAATCTTGCGAAGTTTGTCGATATTCCTATCTACCAACTGCTGTTGCTGTTCCAAACCGAGTGAGCGCATTGTGTTAATCTCATTTGCGTTTAAAACAAGCGACGGTGTAATGTTCGCCGGATCGATTAACTTTAACGCCGTCTGATTCAGAGGCACTGCATAAGATGATGATCCCCTTGTTATCAAAGGAATGTTTTTTTCCGGCAGACCAAGATCGGCGTGAGCCAATTTGTCTTTTGGGTGGTTAAACCGTACAGATTCCGGATAAATCAAATCCATGATGAAAGTGCGAAGCGGCGGCAGCCTGTTAATCGTATTGACAAACATGCTGAAAGTAAAAAATTTCTTTAAAAAATCCCACATAAAAACGTGCCTCCTGTTACACGTAAATGCCGATGCCAAATAAGGCGGTAATTTGCTCCTGCGTGGCGTCGACAATCTCGCCAGCATCTTCGCACTTTAGAATTTCAACCGGAACTGAACCGTGACGTATCACATTGCCCGATTGCTCGTCTTTATCCACGCGCTTATCCAGTACACCGATAATGTTGGTATCAGTCGGCGCGGCGGCTTTAGCGCTTCCGGCGGTATTCCCGGCAATTAAGAGCGTTCCTTCAGGCCAAGCGATATGCTCTGCTGGAAGTGAAAAGCTTGTGATAAAAGGCGGATGCCTTCTATCGGCGGCAGTACGCGGGTTAATTACCGCTGTTGTGGTTACTCCATTTACAATGGAGCATAAAAGTGTTTTTAATAAAAACATTAACCGCCCCCTTAAATGTTGTTAAAATTGATCCGCTTGGAATTTTCCGCGGATGCGGCGTTATCGCCGTCGCTCAGGTTCATTACCCCCGTCTCTACCGGTTTTGGAAAAGAGGTGATAATCTCGATGAGGCAGTCGGCGGCGGAAACACTGCGTTTCCCTTCCGGTGCCTCTGTGTCGGACAGCTCGATTGTTTTTCCGTTGTCAATCGCGTCGCAAAGGCGGAGCGCCTTCTCGCGTATGGCTTGCGGTACACCTTTGCTGTCCATTTCGGCTTTGAGTCGATTTCTGTCCGCTTCCTTCTTTTGCTTTTCAGCGTCGGAAAGAGCAATAGCCTTTTGATCGTTCTCTTTTTTAAGCCGCTCGTTTTCTTCGCGCAGTTTTTGCGCTTCTTCGTCTGTCATTGTACAGACCTCCTTGACTTGATTTGCGGAATCTGCCCCGCCTCCGGCGGTCCCGGAACTGCCTTCTGGACTCGAAGGCTGCTCCGCACCGGATTTGGGGGTGGACTCCTTTTCTATGTTTTGTTTTTTTTCGGGGGGAACATCGGAGAGGTAAAATTGTTTCTCCGATGGTGAGGGAAGGATGCGGCAATCGGCGGCGTCTCCAGCGGCTATGCCGAGATCGTCTTTAATTTCTTTAACGAGGTCTTTAATAGCCGGAGGTTCTTCGCCCAGATACGCTAAATGATGCAGATACATTTTTCCGTCACTGGCACGCTGGCGCGCGCCGATTGAAACGTCGGGATAATACCCAGCGTCTACGGATTCGGCGAGAGCGTCTTCTTCCTCTATCTCGCCTGTGAGGGTTTGCGTTTTGTCGTCATAAGTGACGCCTACCACATTACCCAGCCGGGGAGATGAGGGATCGGGATAATGTCCGCTAAGTGATACCGGGGCTTTTTTGATTTCCGCAAATGTTTCGGCGATTTCTTTCAGGTCTTTTTCGTTGACAATCTGCGGATTGTCTTTAGAACCGAATATGCCTACCTTCGCGATTTCTCTTTTTCTTATTTTCATGCCTTTCAGGATAAAGGCGTAAAGAGACTGTTACTCTAAATGGGATAAAAGGAGCTAATTTGTTTGAAGAAGGGTTGCCAATAATTAAAACATTGATGCTACATAAGCAAACTTCGCATTACTCATCATTCTATTAGATGTATAATCAATAATTAGTCTTTCCAAATCTTCCTTTCTTCTTTCAATAAACATTTTTATCAAAAAGTAGCCGATCAATAAAACAGCAGAACATATAAACGCTACCGTACCTAAAAATGTCCTTGTCATTAAAAACAAAGAAAAACCTATTTGGAATTCATCTAGTAATTTTGATACTTCTTTTCGCGTTTCGGAAGATTTAATCTTGTTTAAATATTCTTCTTTTACATAATTATAATCAAATGATTCTATTTTTTGTTTTTTTGCATAATCATAGCGGATAGTTGCCTCAATAACTGAGCTAAATAAAGAGAAATCCTCCGTATAGCTGAGAGTTTCATTAAGAATTCTCTCAAAATAACGATATGAAGAGTTGTTTTTAAAGAATTCATTAGGATTATCCGCCGCTATTAAAAATAAAGCGCGACGGATCTTGAAAACCCTATCCCTGAATAAATCAATACGAACCTTCCTGTAAAGGAAAAACAATACATAAAGAACGCCAATAAGTAACGGGATAGACATAATACTATTTATCATCATCATGTGTTTCTCCATATTGATTTAATCGGCTTTTTTGCCTTTCCGGGTCAATTCTTTTCTCCAATTCCCTAATATGTTCCGAATGCGCTCTTCTTGTCCTCTTCAACTGTCCGTTCCTTATTGCTCCATATATAAGTCCCAACAACCCAAAAACATACCCTATCCATTTATCAATTCTCGTACTCGTAATGATATCAAGTAAAATATTAGCATCAGTTTCCTTACCGGCAAAAAACCTAACTGCGGCAAAAAAATGGTATGCGCAAAATGCAATACATCCATACCTAAGTATCCCGGCAAATATTTTTACAATATTCCGCCATATTAGGGATGTTTGAGCAAGTTTAAAGTCCATTTCCAGTTCTGTAAGCTTATGCCGTGCCACTTAACCTTCCCTGTAACTTATATAGTAATCCATTTTACTATAAATAGTACCTTTTTGACAACAAAAAACATCAAATAATACTAAAATTCGGAAATATCCCGAAATTTCCCCTCCCAGCCCTCGAAAAAACACCCCCTTTAGAACGAAATTTTAACGGCTTGAAACGGCCGTTTTCCAATTATCGGGAAAACACACGCCTAGGGCTGATTTGGGCGGTTTATGGGCTTTTTTGAGGATTTTGAAATTTGTTGATATCTCTATGATTTTTTTCCTGTTTATTCTTAACCATCGTTTGAAAACAATTCATAAGAGCGTCCCTTCTTTTTTCTGGTGATGTATCCAAATTTGTCAGCAAAATAGAGGGCATAATACACGTCATCTTTTGCTATTGGACGATCATAGTTGTATAACTGCCCCCAATTCATTGCCTCAAATTTTCCCGTAATCTCTGATTGGAGAATTCCAGGATTTTCTTTTATTCCCGCATTAAGAGCCGTAAATAGTTTTTTAAATATTGGGTCTCGCTGAACAAAGGACTCGTATTCCTTTGAAGCTTGCTCAAGTTCCGATGTTGCTCCTGCTTGTTTATAGGATTCCACACATTTTAAATACCCCATTCTTGCCCCAAGGTAGTCACCGCGTTTTTCTGATGATCTTGCGCTTTTTAGGTGATACTCAGCATCTTCAAATCTGGACATTACATTTCTCCTTTCCTTTTGTTTGTTCCATCTTTTTAAATTAATAAAAAAGAATGCTACTATTCCGCCCAAAAAAAGTATTAAAATAACAAATTCATAAGGTTTCATAATTTATCTCCTTAAATACCATCCTTTAAATTAGCGGTCATAGGCAATACCGCAATAAATTCTCCTTGCACTTCGTAATCAGCGGAATCTCCTTTAATTACTTTGCCACTGCCGTCTTCGTAATGCAGTTCCCAGCCTTTATCGGTTTTATGCAGACGTTTAAGAGTCGATTTGTCTTTATAACGGACTACTTGGATCGCACCATCTTCCGGTACGTCTACACAACGGATAAGTACCATATCGCCGTCCCTGATCCCAGCCTCAGCCATTGAGCCGCCGCGGATACTCGCCGCATAATACCTTTCGCCCTTCTTGATCAGGCGTGAAGGCACTGAAACAGTTTCCCCCGGATCGTCGCTCTGTGTTATTGGCGGACCTGCGGCTATGTCCCAAACATAGGGGATTTTTTCCTTTTTTTCTTCGCCGTATGCTGTTGGAGCGTATACTGCTTTGGGTTCCGCCACGTACAAATATTCATTTTTTGGGCTAGTTGCAAATATATTTCTATCTTGTTTGAGCAGGTTTTCAATTTTCGTTAGTCGGGATTCTATATCTGAAAATTTTTGAGATGTTACTTCTTCAATCAAATTCTTCATCTCTTTGACTATGGGTGTAGTTTTTGTGGTATTTGCATTTTCAATAACCATATCACCTTCACCAGTAAGTAACCAATTTGCATTTATTTTATAACGTGAAGATAGTAACTCAATGAGCTTTTTTGGAGGTTTTTTGGCTCCTCTCTCAATATTGCTGAGAAAATTCGATTGAAAACCTAAAACTTCGGCTATTTCTATTTGGCTTAATCCAAGAGATTGCCTAGCCTTTTTTAGTCTTTCTCCTATATCCATTTATACCCTTTTATCGACTTATTTTACCTATGGGTAAAATATTTTTAAAAAATAATTAAATTGCACTTGACAATATTACCGATAGATAATATATATTACTAAAAGGTAACATTTTGTTACCGTATTTTGACCACAGGGTAAAACATGGTAACAATTCGTTACCAATTTTTACACAGTATGCAAAACGTGGTAACAGTTCGTTACCAATTTAGTATCGCACAAAACCGACAAAATGTCGAGTTTTCGGAGTGTTCTTTGACAGCGGGGAGTAGGGGCAACGGCGCGGATGCGCGCCGTCCTCTGCATTTGACCCTGAACGCGGGAATCGTAAACCTTGCGTCCAAAATCAACAATTACGAGATTGAGCCGAGGCGTAAGCCTCAGGCCTTGGAGTCGTATATGGACGGACAGCGTTTTTAAATCCTTGCAGGTTTTATCCGCTGTCCTGTGGGTTCAACTCCCGCCGATTCCAGTCCTGATAGGATTTTGTCTGTAAGACCTATCAGATCAGCATTACAGACAGGGTGGCGGACTATATCGAGACGCCAATGTACAAGAAGACCGAATCGTACTGACTGCCGGGAAAGTCCGGCAAAATTTTAAGGAGGTGTTTATGTATGAATTATTCATGTGGCTTGATTCTATATATCAAGGGTTAAACAATCCACTTCTGATGTTTCTTATGCTGATGGGTTATATTGCAGTAGGTAGTGGGATTGGTTTTTTTATCGCCTATATTCTTAACAAAATAGACGATTGTTTTTTTTGGCATTTTTAGGTTTGCCTTCCAACTCTGAAAGCATCTTGTCAAGAAGATATATACCAGAACCTTTTTTTATTCGGTTATGAACTAAGCCACAAAGCTGTGAAAGTTTAGTAAGAAAAACAAAATATTCTTCGTTAGACATTTCTTTCTTCGATGTTTTAAGGTCATTAGAAAGACAAGTTTTTACCAACATATTATCAATTGATTGACAAAGATCACTAACACTGCGTTCTAACCAAAGCATATTACGCAAATATAGGGAATGAAATTTTTTTGAATATTGTAATACTTCTTTAATTCTTTCTGTTTCTGGTTTCATTATTAAATATGGGATTTTCTCGCAAATTATAGCAATAACTCTTAAAATAGTTCCATAAGCTTTCATTCGTTCTGGGAGAAGTTGATCAATTAGCTGTTGGCGTTCACGGCGTTTGTGGATATACAAATTAAAAAAACTAGTAACAAGCACTGTAATAATAGAAACAATTACTGCTGTAAAACCGGAGTTTTTAAATAATTCAATTATTTTATCCATGTCTCTTCGCCCTCCTTTTGTGGCTGTGTTTAAGTGTGGTAACTCAATCATACCACGAAGGGAGGGTTTTTATAATCTGTCCTTTGTCAGGATAAGGAGGTAAATATGCGGCTCCATGATCCGTGCGGTAGCTAAGGAAAAAGAGTCTGTGCTTTTAAACAAAAAAAACCTGACCGAATAAACAACGTTTACCCGGTCAGGCTACACATGAAGGTCAGCGATGAATTTGCACTGACCTTGCTAAAAGAATAGCGCAATAATACGCGTCTGTCAATTGCCATTTGCAATGACGGCGCAAAGGAGGATATATGAGTATCTTGCGAGAAGTATCAGGATTGGGTAGTCGTCCTTATCCTCTGGATCATGAACGTCGTCGTAATGTCATGGTTGCTTTGGCAGAACAAGATATGACCATCAGTGATTTAGCGAGAAAAACAAAAATCCAAAGAGCAATTATTTCCCAAATAATCAATGGACGACGACGGTCAGAAAAAACAGAACAACGCATCGCAGATTTTCTCGGCAAGCCTGTAGATTCTCTTTTCCCGAGCCGCACAGGCGCCGAAATCAAAAAGATGCGTCAGGCGGAAGCCAAGGCAAAGGAGAAGGCGTCATGACAGGCTATATCAAAACATCGGCAATAGCGTCAGCTCTCCTGTTAAGCCGCAAAGAGACAATGAAACGCGCTCGAGTTGAGGGCTGGCCGTGCGTTATGCGAAAAGGCGGTCTTGTGTTTCTTAAAAACCGTCTGCCGGCAGGAGTACAGCTTGCGCTGGCGGAAAGAGAAACACAAGCGGTTGACGGTACAGGCGAAGGCGGTCTTTCACAGTTGACGGACAAAGCGAGGGAAGCGGCGCAAAACCGAAGCGCCCTGATCTACGAGTACCATCAAAGCGGACTGAATATCACCGACTTTGTTGACGCGTATAATTGCGGACAGTTCGGGGCGCATCTTCAAAAAGAGCTTGGCAATGTTTCAGCGCGGACGTTGTACCGCTGGCTGAAGGAACAGAAGGAAGCCGGAGGAGTCGGGACGCAGGCTCTGGCTGCACTCGCTCCTCGTTACGGGATAAAGAAAAGCGGCGCAGGTGTTACACTAAGCGATATTGAACGGAGTCTGTTAAAAAAATTCTGGCTTGTGAATACTCGCCCTACAATGTCCCACGCATGGCGTAATATGCTTCATGCCTATCCTCATTCACGCTGTACCTATCAAACGGCGGCGCGGTTCTTGCAGAGCATACCGCCTGCGGAGCGTGATTTGTTCCGTCTCGGTAAAAAGCGTTTTGATGATTTGTATCTGCCGTATGTGGAACAGAATATCAACAAATACAGATCGCTTGATTTGGTCGTATCCGATCACCATGTGCTTGACTGCGTTGTGCTTTACCACGGCAAACTTATCCGCCCTTGGGTAACGACGTTTCAGGATTACCGCAGCGGTAAAATTGTCGGCTTTTTCCCGACTGTGAAACCGTCAAGCCTGTCGATTATAGCGGCGTATTACATGTGCTGTATCCGTTACGGCGTGCCGAAAGCGGCGTTATTCGACAACGGCAGAGACTACCGCTCAAAACTTCTTAACGGTTACAAAACAACGGCAAAGCAGTTTACGCCGGAAGGCATCGCGGAAGACGTGGAAGTGTTTTTTCAGGGCGTACTGCCGGCTTTGGGGACGGACGTGCGTTTTACAAAAACATATTCCGCAAAATCGAAAGGGCGGCAGGAAAGATACTATAGGCTTTTGGGAGAGTATCTTGCGAAAGACATCGGTTCTTATGTCGGCTCTGATACGACCACGAAGCCCGACGATGCCAATTTGATGTGGCGTTCCATTGACGGCATGGCTAAGCGTGAGGACATTCCCACTTGGAATTATTTCGTACGCGCCTGCGCCGCTATGATCGAGTACATCAACGACACGTTTGCAAGCCAAGGTAAAGGCATGGACGGAAAAACGCGCAGTTGTGTATTTACGGAGAACCTGCCTGAAAGCATACGCCGTGTTTCAAAAGAGGAATTACAGCAAGCCTTATACCGAAGCGAAGTCCACAAATGCGGCAGAAACGGAATAAAACATCACGGCGTGTATTACTATCACCCGGCGCTTGCCAGATACACGGGGCAGGACATTGTTATCCGAAACAAAATCATTACGGATAACGAAATGCCTGTCTATGCGGTAGACGGCTCGTTCATCTGTGTCGCTGTCGGCGATTACTTCTCTGAAGGCTCGAACCTTGGGGAAGCGATTAAGAGAGTTGAAAGCGCGAGGAAAAACACGCTGCTTTCGCTTGCGGAGAAGGGAACAAACGAGGTCGCAATAGCGGCGGAACAGCGGATCATGATAGAAACTGCGTTACGCGCTTATGACGATTCTCTGCCTTCTCTTGAATCATTACTCGGAGAACCGGAAGAACTTACCGCTCTTCCGATGGCGGCTGGTGCTGAAACTATGCCGGCAAAGAAAAATAAATATGTCTCTGTCCTGGACGCACGTCCGGAACAAATATTACACATGGAGGTCTCAAATGAATTTGGGAATTAAAGATCGGTTTGAGTCAGCTCTCGAAAAGTACGGGCTGTCGCAAGCGCAAGCGGCGAGGGAGATGAATTATTCTCCTTCAGTATTAAGCGCGTATCGCAAAGGCGAGTACAAAGGCGATGTGGAAAAACTGGAAGGCACGATTCTTCAATGGATCGCACGGCAGGTGAAAGGACGTGAACGCAAACGTGTTCCGATAGTGGAAACTGACGATTTACGCCGCATATCCAACGCGATACAAATCGCCCACGCGGAAAAAGATATTGCGCTCATCGTCGCCGACGCTGGTTCAGGCAAGAGTACCGCCGCGGCATGGTACGCGAAGTACAACGAAAAATCGGTTGTACTGATTCATGTTGTATCAGGCATGAACCGCAGAATGTTGGTGCATGAGATTGCGCGTCAGCTTTCGCTCGACATCATGAAGGTTGCTTTTAACACGTTGGTAAAAAACGTTTCCGACATGCTCTTTGAACGCGACATGGTTGTCATACTCGATGAAGCGGATTATTTGAGAGCTGACGCTCTTGAATTTACTCGCCGTCTCGTGTACGACCTTGGACAATCGGGTCTTGTTTTAATCGGACTGCCTCGCCTCAAATACCAGATAGAAAACCTGCGGAACGATCACCGCCAACTGGCGAGCCGTATAGGAGTCTGTCTCCACCTTTCGGGGCTTTCACGTGTTGACGCCAATTTGATAGCGTCGTCTGTCTTCCCAAAGATTGACAAAAAGATTGTAGATGCCATTTACAACGTTTCAAAATCCGATGTGCGGCAGTTTACAAAAATCATTGAGCGTATGCAGCAGACAATGGAACTCAACAAAGTTACGGACCCGAATGTTGATATTGTTGAATCGGCTGCGGCACTTATTATGCGAAGGGGAGGGCAAGCGGCATGAGTAAAAATAAAGGTATTGGACTTCTCCATGTTCCTGCTAATGATCCTAATTTTATATCTGGAATAAAAGATTTTAGCGACGGCAATCTTAAATTTCTTTATGAAAGACTCATCCAGTTGGAAAAGACGGAACATGGGCATAAGGGCAGAATTGCCGCTGTTGCTAAAGAGTTACGCTCAAGGAAAGAGAAAAAGCCGACAGAAGAACAGAATCAAAAAGAGCTAGGTTGGCTGTCTGGTAAACACGGAGTATTAAAATTAATGGGGCAAAGAGATGCAAACAAAGTTTCATCACTGTTTGCGCAAATAGAGGAAAACGAAAAAACGGCGTTAAAACTGATTGTTAATACGGCTAAGATTTATTACGACGCAGGAAACATACTTGCCGGAGCCATAAGCCAATACAGAACACCTGTTACGGCTAACACTATAGCCAAGGCATACGGATTCCCAGAGCGCAAAATTACTCTTGCCCTTAAAATTTTCAAACACTTTGAAAATAATCCCGACGCTCTCAAAGGCTTAACAATGCGTGACGCGCTCAAAATGATCGCTCCGCCGCCTCCGGCTGGGGAAGACGGATACAACCGTATCGATTTGGGCGGCGATCCGGGGCAGATGAAATTTGACTTTGGCGAATTGTTTACCGTTCCTGCAACTGCTAACCAGTCTTTGCAAAACTACAGGACTGTAGGCGATCTTGTGTCCGAAATAATTGTCGTAAGGCGTACAAACGACGGAAAGCTTATAAGCAAACGCTTCGCGCATTTCGGCGAAGACGTTCCGCAGAACCCGTTATTGCGGCAGGCGTATAAAGCCATGTCGCAAAAAACACAGGCGGCGATTGAAGATTATCTCGCCGCTTTAGAACAAGAGGAGGCATAGCATGGCGAAAGTAACGTACAGAACCGAATTGGCGGAAGACGGCTATGAAAAGATTGAAGCGAAAATACAAAAAATTGAGAACTTGGCAAATAACGGTATATTTGCCAACGAAAGCAGAAACAATCGTTTTTATCAAATCGTTTCAGAGACAAAAAAATTACGCCAGATAGTTAATGAGGTTCTTATCCTTGTTCCTCAAGTTGTCCCTGAAAATGGCGAAGGGAGTGCGGCATGATAAATTCTTGGAAAGAATTTTTTATTACCGTAGAACAAATGCGCGAATGTCAAAAAGAATATTTTAAGAGAAAAAGTCCATCGTCGCTTACGGCATCTAAAAAATGCGAAGCGGCGGTGGACGCTTGTATCAAAGAAAAACGCGCCGAATGGGCGCAACAATTACAACCAAAACTTATGCAGGA
>JGI20170J14366_1001170_pt1 | contig 11460 bp, 9 predicted proteins | sample TergutNc150P3_FD_14366 | JGI IMG/M metagenome (IMG submission 14366) | reverse complement strand
GATCGTTTGTTGTGAAAGAAGCACTTCTTAGCGTCAGGGACATGGAAGTTACGTTTGGTTCCCGGAGGAAGCGGTTTGTAGCGGTCAAGGGCGTGAGTTTCGATGTATATCAGGGCGAGACCTTCGGGCTTGTGGGCGAATCGGGTTCGGGCAAGACCACGATAGGCAGAGCGATTATTCGGGTAAACCCTGTCAGCCGAGGCGAGGTTTACTTTAATGGCGAGAAAATAAACGGCAAGATTACGAAGAAATTGGACAGAAAGATTATTTCGCAGATACAGATGGTGTTTCAGGATCCCATGGCTTCGCTGAATGATCGCGCCAAGGTGGATTATATTGTTTCGGAGGGCTTGCAGAACATAGAGAAGGGGCTTCCGGTCAGGGAGCGACGTGCAAAGGTTGCCAACACTCTTGGAGACGTAGGGCTTTTGGCGGAATTCGCAAGCCGTTTCCCCCACGAGTTTTCAGGCGGACAGCGGCAGAGAATAGGGATAGCGAGGGCGCTCATAATGAATCCGTCTTTTATTATCGCCGACGAGCCGATTTCCGCGCTGGACGTATCCATACGCGCCCAGGTGTTGAATCTGCTGTCCAAATTGCAAAAGGAGCATCATCTGACTATTCTTTTCATTTCCCACGATTTGTCCGTTATGCGCTTTATAACGGATCGCATAGCCGTTTTACACAAGGGCATACTGGTCGAGCTGGCGGAAACCGAAAGACTGTTTGCCAACCCGTTGCATCCTTACACAAGGGCCTTGCTTGACGCCGTGCCGCTGCCAAATCCCACTAAAGAAAAGAAAAAAACTTTGACGGTATATGATCCATCCTGCCACGATTATTCTCTGGACAAACCGTTTTGGAATGAAATAGCGCCTGAGCATTTTATTTACGGGAACAAAAAAGAAATGGAAGAGTACGCGAGAAACCTATCATGAACCATATATTGGAAAAACTCACCGCGAAAAAGAAGCGGCTCGCCATCGGGCTTATGAGCGGAACCTCTCTGGACGGCATGGACGCGGCCCTGGTGGAGGTAGAAGGAGCAGGACTTTCAATAAGCGTAAAACTCCTGGATTTTCTTACGCTGCCATACAACGATGAAACCCATTCAATTCTTATGAAGGCGGTGATGGGTGAAGAAGGCGGGAGCAGACTAATCTGCTGTCTCAACTTTCTTATTGGACACATTTCTGCGGAAGCGTGCATGGAACTTTGCAGGAGAGCCGGAGTTAAGCCTACGACGATTGATTTCGTCGGAAGCCACGGGCAAACCGTCTTTCACCAAAACGAGCCTGTTTCTTTTTCCGGCAGGCAGATTCGCGGAACCCTGCAAATCGGCGAGGCGTCGGTAATCGCCGAAGAAATTGGCTGTCCGGTCGTAAGCGATTTCCGGGTTAGCGATATGGCCGCCGGAGGGCAGGGCGCACCTCTGGTTCCCTATACGGAGTACCTTCTCTATCGCAATAAAAACAAAACCCTGGCCCTGCAAAATATCGGGGGCATCGGCAACATCACCCTTCTCCCAGCGGGACGCGGTGCGGCTGACATTGTCGCCTTTGATACCGGGCCTGGAATGATGGTAATAGACGCCATCGCCCGCTCTCTTTTGGGAACGCCCTGGGACGACGAGGGACGCAACGCTGCCGCCGGTAAAGTCCACGGCGGGCTTCTGGAATGGATGCTCGCCTTTGATAAAGATTACCTTGAAAAGCGCCCGCCCAAGAGTACCGGCAGGGAGCGTTACAACGATGGTTTTGTCCGACTGTTACTTAACCGGGCGCGGGAAGACGGCCTTCCGACAAATGACATTCTCGCAACCGTTACGCGCTATACAGCCGAAACTATTTCCCTTGGTATAAAGAAATTCTGCAAGCCTCAGCCAGAGGAGCTCTTTGTTTCAGGGGGTGGGCTTCACAACAAGACATTGATGGCAGCAATCCGGGAACTGCTTCCCGGCTGTGCGGTTCGCAGCGGGGACGAGCTTGGAATTCCCGCCGATGCCAAAGAAGCTGTTGCTTTCGCCATCCTGGCCAACGAAACCATTTTTGGCCTTTGCAACAACGCCCCGTCTGCCACCGGGGCTTCTCACCCCGTAGTGATGGGGAAAATCTCTTTTTAAGAAAGGAAGCTAAAGCCGTGTGCGTACGCGCCATAACAGAAGCGGACATTCCCGCCTACTATGAGTTGTCGCTTAAGCTGGACGAAGAAACCCCTTTCCGGCTTTACGAGGTATGCGAACGCCCCTACAATCCCGATCTGTTCTTCCGGGAAACCGCGGACTTTCTTAAAAACCCGCGCAGTAACATCTTTGTGGCAGAAAAAAACGAAAGGCTTGTCGGCTATTTGCAGGCCATAGGACGCTCGGCCCGGCGCATCCGTCACGTTGTTTCCATAAACATCGCCATTCTTCAGGCATACACGGGCCAGGGTTTGGGCGGGAAACTATTCGACGCGACGGAGGAATGGGCGAGGCAATGCGGCATTGTACGCCTGGATTTGTCTGTAATGGTGAACAACATCCCCGCCCAAAAACTTTACCAGAAGCTGGGATTTGTCAGGGAGGGCATTAAGCGCGGCTCCATGTTTGTGGACGGAGAGTACATCGACGAATACTACATGTGCAAATGGCTGAAAGATTAACTTATTATATAGAAGACTGTTATGGAAGAAAAACTGATTGAACTGCTTGACAAAAGCTCCGGGCAATTGTACGGCAAGGCCGTCTGCGCCATAAGCAAAAACGGACAGCGCGTCTTTAGCCACAGCGTAAACTGTGCGATGGACGCAATGTTTGATCTTGCTTCGGTTTCAAAAATCCTTACCGGTACAATGGTACTGAAGCTCATAGGCGATGGCAAACTGTCACTGGATAACAGCCTTGATAATTTGTTTCAAACCGAAGCGCTCGGCCCTGTTACAAAAGAGCGCTTTAAGGCCATTACTTTGAAACAGTTGCTCACTCACTCCTCGGGCTTGCCCGCGTGGTTCCCCTTTTACACTCAGGTAGGCAGTTTTTGGGAGGTACTGGAAGTTGCGCTTAACAAATACCCGGTAGAAAAAGGCATGGTGTACAGCGACCTGGGATTCATGCTGTTGGGCGAGGCTGTCCGCGAGGCTATCCACGCAGTCTCGGGACGCACGCTCCCGCAAAGCCTGGATTTGCTTAACGATGAATTGGGAACCTCGTTTACATACAACCCTCAAAACCCTGTCGCCTGTGTAGAGACCGAGCGCGGCAACCGCATAGAAGAAAGCATGTGCATGGAAAGGGGTCTGCCGTTTAACGGCTTCCGTAGCCGCGAGACAAATATGCGCGGCGAAGTGAACGACGGCAACGCCTTTTATTTTTGGCATGGCGTCGCCGGTCACGCGGGCGTTTTTGGCATTGCTGCAGACCTTCTCGCGCTTGGAGAATTGTACTTGAATCAGGGGAAGGTGAACGGCATACAGCTTATTCCGGCTTCGCTTGTTGAAGAATCAACGATTGACTACGGCGCAAGCAGAGGCCTTATGTGGGCTCTGTCAGACATTTACATCGCCGGTTTCGGACACTCAGGCTTCACCGGCACGTCGCTCTATCTCTGCCGGGAAACAGGCTGTGCCGCAGTAATACTCACAAACCGCCTTGTTATTGAGCCTGCGCCGGATCTGCGGGCTTTTCGTGCAGAAGCGCATGGGTTGATTTATGAGGCGAGGGGTTATGGCTTGTCTTTCAATAATCCGGTATAATATCCATTATGCCCCGAAACGAAGCCCAAACCCGTTTTGACCTAATCGACCCCGCATTATTACAGCGCGGCTTAACCACCTGTCCGATAAATCGGGGGAAGTCCAGTAGAATATAACCACGGAGAACACTGAGTAACACGGAGTTTTGATACGAAAACTTTTTTTATTCTCCGTGAAACTCTGTGTACTCCGTGGTTTATATTTCTTATATTAGTGCGTATGGTGTCCGCCACACTTTTTCAAATCCGCCATGTTATATGCCAAAGGGCGAAATAACGGCGACTTCGTCTTCAATGTTTACCGGTACGTCATGAATCATAAAAGTTCCGGGCTTATAGGTTTTTACTCCTATACGCTATATCATATATATTACAGCGAGAACCTCCCCTCCAATGCCAGATACTGATCGAAGAGCAGCCGGCTTACTTTACCGCCGTAGATATAGGACTCATGGTTGGTGTGGTATTGACTGTCATGAAATTCCTTTGTGAAAATGACCACTACGTAATTTCCGAAAGGAGTTTCCATAATACCGCCGTCGTTTCTGCAGGCGTTCATCGAACCGCTTTTGGAGGCCAAAGAGAATATTTTTTCATCTCCGCAATTGTCGCTGTCAATGTAATAGGGCGGAAGCGCGTTGGTAAGAAGGGAGTTGTAGTGCTGGCCCTTGAAGATTTCCAGCATCTCCCCGTCGCCCTTTGGCCCTGTCAGTGTTCCGGTGGCAAGGCGCTCGAACAGCCTGCCATAGTCGGAGGGGGTAGTAGTACCCAGCCGTGCCCAGTTTTCCTCGCCAATTTTGCAGTGCAGCTTTGTTGCGGTAAACCCCATTGATTCAATGCAGCGGTTTATTTCTTCCAAGCCAAGATAGTCGATGAGCATATTCGTGGCCACATTGTCGCTCACGATTATCATAAGCGTTGCCAGGTTCTTAACAGACAACTGTGTACCATGCTCAAGGGACTGCAAAAGGCCGCTTCCGCTGGCGGCATTTTCAGCGGTAAAGGCGAGCAGGTCGCCGAGGCTTTTTTCCCCCGCCTGAACTTTTTGGAAAAGGACGGCCAGAATAAAAGACTTAATGGTACTGGCTGTTTCAAAACCCTGATCGGCATTTATGGTTATCACTTTGCCCCGTAAGTCGGAAGCATAGATACCCATCACCCCCGAAAAACTCATTATTTCACGCTGAATCCTTTTTTCAAGCGTCATCTCATTTCTCGCCAGCTCTGTCATAATACGCCCCTTTGGTCTGCCGCGAACATTATACCATATCAGGCCCATCAAAAGATGGGTTGCAAAATATTGACAAAATATGATTGTATCAGTATAAAATAAACCAGGAGTTTTTGTGAAGGCAATTTTAAATGCTCTTTCTGCCGGGATGCTAATATTTATTTTCGTATTGCTGTTTTCCGCGTGTACGGATGCATATAATGATAAATGGGGTTTACCGACCATAGAGATTCATACAGATGATGAGGCCCCAATTTTAGATAAGGAAAACTGGGTTAATATGACCTTTTCTTTAACCGTTCCTGACAAACCTGAAAGAAATATTATCGAAATTAGTAATCAGCAAATAAGAGGAAGAGGTAACTCAACATGGAATGCCCCTAAAAAACCTTATCGTATCAGGTTTAAGGACGATCAGCGGCAAACCCCATTTGGGCTTCCTGCCGCAAGAAATTGGGTGTTACTTGCAAACTATTTCGATAGATCGTTTATGGGTAATGCATTTGCGTTTGAGTTAGGAAAAAGATTAGGATTGAAATATACTTGTTCATATGATTATGTTGAATTTTATTTAAATGATATTTATCAAGGACTTTATATTTTCACAGAGCATGTACAAGCTGACCCAGCTAAAATTGGCGCTCCCGGAAGACCAAAAGTTGACTTGAATGAAGGTTGGTTTGTGGAAATTGATTTTCGCTTTGATGAAGAACGACGATTCAGAACAAAAAACTATAATTTACCTGTTATGATTAAATCACCTGAGTCTGACTCAATTGATTTTGTTAGAAATGATTGGAATGAATTAACTGATTTAATGTTTTCAGAAGATTTTCCTGAAAATGGTTATCGTGATTTAATTGAAATGGACACATTTATCAAATATTTTATGGTACAAATCATTACCAATAATTCTGATTTTAATGTTCGCACGTATGATTCAAAATCAGACCCCGGTAGTATATATTTTTACAAAGATAAAAGAGGTAAAATATGTGCGGGACCTCTTTGGGATTTTGATCGTACTTTTGGTTATAATTCAGTACTGGATGCAAATTCATTTCCTTATCCCAATTATCCATTTTTCAACAGGTTTTTTGAAGATCCGGTATTCCTTGCGAGGTGGAAAGAAATTTGGAATCGTTATTATAAAGATATAGTATCAATGCGTAGTTTTATTGATAATACGGCAGGTAAAATAAGAGATGCCGCAATAGAAGATTTAAAAACCTGGCATAATACTGAAGATTTTGATTCACGTGTAAATGCGATGAAGAACTATTTTAATAAAAGAATATCTTATTTAAATGATATATATAACTCTCCCCCATAATGATAAAAGAGGTATCCGGGCTAATGGGTTATCCGTGTTTTTTCGGTATTGACGGCGGCGGCACTTATTCTCGTTTGGCCCTGGTTGACAGGGATGGAAAGGTTCTGGCCCGTTCGGAAGCCGGAAGCACGAACATTTATTCCGTAACCAAAGACGAGGTTTTCGCGAATCTTTCGGTGCTTTTGGAGTCGGCTCTGAAAAGCGCAGGGTTAAATACGCAGGATGTTGCCGCGGGTTGTTTTGGCAGCGCGGGGCTGGGTAGGGCAGGGGAGCGGGAATTATTTCGCACTTTTTTCGACAGCCTTTTGGGCAAAGATTTCCAGGTTAAGCTCTGTACCGACGGAGAAATCTTGCTCTGCGGTGGTCTTGAAAACCTTGAAGGCTACTGCCTAATCGCGGGAACAGGCTCCATTGCCCTTGGCAGATCCCAGGACGGCGCTTTGGTACGTTCCGGCGGACACGGCTATCTGCTGGGCGATGAGGGGTCTGCTGCGTGGATAGGAAGAACCGCCGTTNCCCGGACTCTCCGCAGCCTGGAAGACCGTGATTTTACCACGGGTATGTTGCCTCTTATTCTGGAAGCCACGGGCCTGACCCAAAGCGACGAGCTTATTAAGTATGTGCATCATGACGCGGATAAAGCTAAAATTGCCAGCCTGGCCCCGGTGGTAACACAAGCCGCACGAAACGGGGATTCCCTGGCGCTGGACATACTCCGCATCGGCGCCGAGGAACTGGCTTTATTGGTAAAAAGCGTAATCAGCCAGTCCCCGTGGATCAAGCGCATGGAACTGGTAGTGGCCGGTGGCGTAATGGAGCATGACGAAATTGTAACGAACAAACTAAAGGAATCTTTGGCCAAAGATTTCCCCCGCCTTTTAGTTTCATCCCCTAAAGGCACTGCGCTGGAAGGGGCCTGTATGCTTGCCTTAAGCCAGGAGAAAAGTTAATGGATGTACTAAACGGCATTGATAGGCTTCCGCATGAGGATTTCGGCTTAAAGGGCAAACGGCTCGGACTTATCTGCAACCCTTCGGGCGTTTCAAAATCGCTGGTTTCTACTATAGATATCCTAAAAGAACATTTTACTCTTAAAGCTCTTTTTGGGCCCGAACACGGGGTTCGGGGGGATATAGAAGCCGGTGATAGGGTGGACACCTATACGGACAAGCGGACAGGGCTCCCGGTCTACAGCATTTACGGGAAAAACGATGAAAAAGGCGAGGGGGATAACCGGCCCGGAGCCGCCATGCTTGAGGATTTAGACATGTTGCTCATGGATATCCAGAACGTGGGCTGCAGGTTCTATACTTTTGAGTCTTCCATGTACAACTCAATGGAGGTTTGCGCTAAAACAGGCAAGACCTTCGTGGTTTTGGATCGAATAAACCCCATAAACGGCTCGGATGTGGATGGGAATATACTGGATACGGCCTTTAGGAGTTTCATCGGCATCGGCCCCGTTCCCAACCGCCACGGACTTACGAATGGTGAATTGGCCCAATACTACAACAAGGAATGTAACATTGGCTGCGATCTAAAAGTGATCACCCTCTCAGGCTGGAAGAGGGAAATGTACGGAGATGAAGCGGGCTTTCATTGGGTAAACCCCAGTCCCAATTTGCCTTCCTTAGATGCGGCTATCCTCTATCCCGGCACCTGTTTTTTCGAAGGCACGAACCTGTCCGAAGGCCGGGGCACTACCAAGCCCTTTGAAGTGATTGGCGCGCCCTGGCTTGATGCCGAAGCCCTGGCGGATACCATGAACGCCCAACGGCTTCCCGGTTTGATTTTCCGGCCCGCCGGCTTTCTGCCCTCTTTCAGCAAGCACCAGGGAGAATTATGCCGGGGGGTACAGCTCCATATAACGGACAGGCGGAAAGCACGGCCTGTTTTTGCGGCCCTGAAGCTCCTGGAGGCAGCGAGGGCCCAGAACAAGGAAAAGTTTAGCTGGAAGCAGTGGCCGGACGGACACTACTCAATAGATCTTTTGGCTGGAACGGACATCTTGCGAAAGGGTTCCGTGGATGAATACCTGGGACTCTGCAAAAAAGGCGCGAAAGAATTTATGGAAAAGCGGCAGCCTTACCTGCTTTATTAGGAAAGAGGAGTCCTGAATTTTAATTCGTACACTTACCGAACAAGACGCGGCGGAAGTTCTCAGTCTATGGAACATTTGCCTGAACCGGGATCAATTGGACATGGACAGTTTTTACCGCCGCGTAGTGTACGATGTTAATTTTGATCCTTCCCTTTACCTTTTGGCAGTCGAGGACGGCAAAATCCTCGGCTTTGTCTACGGAATAAAGCGCAAGGTTTATGACGAGATAAAAGGCCTGGAAAGCGAGCAGGGCTGGATTGTAGCAATGGGGGTACACCCTTCCCATTGCGGTCAAGGCATTGGTTCAGCCCTGCTTGCGGCTATTGAAAAAATATTAAAGGAACGGGGGACAGTCAGGCTGGACGTGGGGCCTTACGGATCGGCCTATATCTGTCCCGGAATTGACAAGGAAAGCTATTCAAAAGGCGTTACATTTTTTACCAACCGTGGATACACGGACTCTGGCGAGTCCTGTTCCATGTGCATGGATTTATGGGGATTTGAAGTCCCTCCGCAATATATTGAAAAAAAGAAAAGCCTCGAAACCCGTGGCTTTATCTTCAAACCTTTTGCAAGGGAAGATGCCTTAACCCTGTTTGGCTTTATGGAAAAATATTTTCCTTACTGGCTTCCGCTTGTCCGATCTTCCATACTTCAGGGCAAGGCGGAAAAGACCCTGATAACGGCGTTTGAAAAAAACGAGGCCGCAGGTTTTGTTTTACGGGCTATGGACGGGACAGACGAACGCTTCGGCCCCTTTGGGGTAAGACCGGATTTACAGGGAATCGGGCTTGGTTCCGTCCTGTTTCATGAAATGATGGAAAATATGATCCGTAACCGTATTTTCCATACTTACTTTATGTGGACATCGGGACGCAACCTGGAAATCTACGACTCCTGGGGGATGAAAATTTTCCGGCGTTTTGCAATGTTTCACAAAATAATTTAATGCTATAAAATTCAGACATGACTTCAGCAACGTCAAATAACGAAACGGTTTCCTTTAGCACTGTTCCCCTGTGGGAAGACCCGGCGAAAGTTCTGCAAAGCGGGCGGCTTGCAAAGCGGGCGACTGGGGCTTTTATGCAACCAGGTTGCCTGGCATTTGGAAACAGGGGAGTACCTTTTTGAGACCCTTTATAAAAGGGGCGTGTTAAAAAGGGTTTTCACGCCCGAGCACGGCCTTTTTGGGGAACTCCAGGATCAAATTAAACTTGACGGCGACGGGCTTTACAGGGAGCTGGGATTTAGGAATTGCGAATTTGTTTCGCTCTACGGCTCTCAGGAATCCTCCCTCGTCGCGGATCCAAAGAAGCTCGTCGATCTGGATGCCCTGGTGATAGAGCTTCAGGATGTCGGGGTCAGGTATTACACCTATCTTTCCACATTGCGGAATTTGTTCAGAACCCTTAAAAAAGAAAACATCCCCCTGCCGGTGTGGATTGTTGACCGCGAAAACCCCGCAGGCCCCTGGGTAGAAGGTTCTCCGCTAAAGCCGGAATACGCGTCCTTTATCGGCATCGAGGGAATTCCCCACCGTCACGGCCTGAGTATCGGGGAAATGGCCCGCTATTTTCACGCCGAAATTGAAGCGGATTTTCCCCTTCGTATTGTGTCCTGGCAGGCGGGAGCCCGAAGCTTTCCCTGGACAATTCCTCCTTCGCCGGGTTTCCCCGGTTTTTTTACAGCGGGTTTTTATTCGGGCCAGTGCCTCTGGGAAGGCACCAACGTGAGCGAAGGCCGGGGGACCACCAGGCCCTTTGAAGTATTCGGTGCGCCCTGGATGGAAAGCCTGATAGGCTACAACCAAAAGGCAGGCTATGAAGGCTGGAATGATCCCAGGCACCCGCTCTTTGATCCCGGCGCGGCCCTGCGCTGGCACCGCTTCATCCCCATCTATCACAAGTACAAGGACGAGTGTTGCTTCGGCTTTCAGCTTATACTCCGGAATCCTCTGGCAGCTTACCATGCCCTTTTTCATGCCCTGCGCATAATCCGGTTTGTCGCGACCCACTGCGAGGGCTTCTCCTTCAGGCCCGGTAAATACGAGGCCGGGAACGATAAAACAGCGATAGAGCTTTTGGCGGGGGATCCTCTGGTACTTGATTACCTTAAGGGAGAGGGGCCGGAAGAAACGGAGCTTCAGGAATACTTCAGAAAAAATGAAGAAGCATGGATCGAAAAAACCCGCCAATACCGACTCTATGAGGAACCGCTAAAGGGTACATTGAAGCACTATTGAAACGGTCTTAAAAACACCCTATGGTGAATTAAGAAAACTAAAAAAAGGAAACAACGATGACAAAGATACAAAAATACCTTGACAACTGCGTGGCGCAAGGCGTTTTCCCCGGCGCTTCATGGGCAATAGGCAATTCGGGCGCTATTCTGGAAAAGGGGAGCGTGGGCTTTTTGGGAACCGGCCTGGGGCCGGTTAAAGAAGATACTATTTACGATCTGGCTTCCCTCACCAAAGTCTTTACCGCTCTGGCCTTAATGAAACAATTTGAAGACGGGCTCATCAGGCTTGTGGATTCTGTGGAGTATTTTTTGCCGTCTTACAAAGATTGCCCCCTGGGAAAGGTGAACATCTTTGCCCTTCTGACTCATACCGCGCCGTTCCTGGCAGGACCCCCGCTTTTCCGCCAAGTGAAGACCCGGGAGGAACTGCTTGAAGCCCTTCGTTTGAGTAAATTACGCACCGATAATTTGGATCAAGTGCTTTACACCTGCGAAGCTTTTATACTTTTGGGGGAGATCATTTCGGCCATTGACGCAAGCAGTCTGGACGAGGTGATCCGCAGACGCGTACTGGAACCCCTGGGAATGAAAGAAACCTGTTTTAAGCCGTCCGCCTCTCTCATTGAACGTATTGCGCCCACCGAGGAGTGTTCCATGCGCGGCAGGCTTATCCGGGGTGAAGTACATGACGAAAACGCGTGGATCATGGGCGGGGTAAGCGGCAACGCGGGGGTTTTTTCAAACGCCCCGGATATGACCCGCATTGGCGCCGCCATGCTCGCCTCTCTGGAAAAAGACGCCTTTCTTCATAAAGCAACCGCCA